>ENA-UOYL01000261-UOYL01000261.1-marine-metagenome-genome-assembly--contig:-NODE-261-length-19467-cov-2.325116_pt1 | contig 19467 bp, 19 predicted proteins | sample MGYA00238173_ERZ767189 | MGnify/ENA primary metagenome ERZ767189 (study PRJEB28943, sample SAMN06267163) | marine metagenome | isolation source: Columbia River Estuary | place: USA:Columbia River Estuary... | reverse complement strand
TTCCGCTACGAGCGCCGGGACGACCACCTTGACGGCCATCAGTGCGTGCACCCGAGCGACCTGATGGCCGTGTCGAAACACTAGAGACTTCAATTCCAGTCCAGGTTGCAGTTACTCCCGCTTTGGACAACAACTGACGCACTTCACTCACCTGTGCTGGCGAAGCCACGGTCACCACGCGACCAGCAGCACCAGCGCGTGCCGTCCGACCCGAGCGATGGGTATAAGCCTTGTGCTCAATCGGTGGATCTGCGTGAACCACGAGAGGCACATCATCAACGTGAATTCCGCGCGCAGCAATATCCGTGGCGACAAGAGCCGAGGCTGCTCCACTAGAAAACGCTGCCAAGTTCCGCTCACGAGCCGCCTGCGACAAGTTTCCGTGCATATCAACGGCATTGATTCCGAAGGTCTTGAGTTTGACTGCCAATTGCTTAGCGCGATGTTTTGTGCGCGTGAAAATAACGACACGCTCACTGCGCGCCAACTCGGCAACGGCTTCCAAGCGATTCGCATCATCAACGACCAAAACGCTGTGATCTAGAAGTACGGGTGCTTCAATTTCTGCAGCGTGCGAAACGGGGTTATTCAAGTAACGCGAAACGATGGCGTCAACTCCCCCAGCCAATGTGGCGGAGAACAACATCCGTTGTCCGACCTTTGGTGTGGCATCAAGAATCCGCTTAACCATTGGCAAGAAACCTTGATCTGCCATATGGTCCGCTTCGTCAATAATCGTGATTTCTATTCGATCAAGCTTTGCGTCACCTTCACCCATGTGATCGACTAAGCGACCTGGGCAAGCCACAACAATTTCTGCACCAGCGCGTAGACCATCGCGCTGAGGTCCATGACCCACACCACCGAAAACGGTGATCACGCGTAGTCCGCAGGCAGTTGCCAATGGATCAATCACGGCAGCGACCTGACTTGCGAGTTCACGTGTCGGAACAAGAATCAAAGCGCGGGGTCGATTGGCCTGACGACCGACTTTGGTTGCGGCTAAACGCGCAATCAAGGGCAGGGCGAACGCCAGAGTTTTCCCTGATCCTGTGCGGCCTTGGCCCAAGACATCGCGACCAGCCAACGAATCTGGCAAGGTGACGCTTTGAATCGAGAACGGCTCGGTGACTCCACCAGCGGCGATGATGCCAGCCAAATTCGCAGGAACGCCAAGTTTGACGAATCCATTATCGGGACCAACTTCAACAGCGATCACCGAAGGCTTCTTGGGAGCGAAGTTTGAAGCAGTAGTTGAGCCGCCTTCAGGACGAAAACCGCGACGGTCATCGCGACGCGCCGCAGACTTGTTACGGGATTGATTATTGGGCTTGGTGCGCGCCTTGCCTGCGGTGGCACGGCCACTTGAAGCTGCACCAGCAGTTGTAGAGGTGCCGTCGGAACGACGTCGGGGCGTGGTCGGACGACCAGTTGAAGTGGATGGGGACATGAGGGGTGTTTCCTTTGACAGGTGCCGCGAACCTGTCTGGGATGACACGCATCGCTCGGACGAACCTTCGTCCCGGCTGCGTCACCCTACCCGTAGCACCATCACAAACGGGTGGATCTATGAAATCAGGGTGAGTCCGCGCATGTCACCTTCGGCACGCCATTGCTCTAAGACCTGCACAAAGGCCACAGGCCCGCCTCCGTAGCTACCACTTTGCACACCGCGCGCAGCGGGCTTTCCCTCGTTGTTGTAGTAACCGGGAGTACACGATTCCAAAAACTGGATGTTGTTCTGGGACAAAGAAATAATCCGCTCCACCCACCACTCTTCAGATTCTTCGGTGACTTCAATGCGCTTGATGTCATTCGTTTGAGCATGCTCCAGAATGTGCGCAATATGCCGCGCTTGTTCTTCAAGCATGTGAGGGAAGTTGACAGTGAAACCTGACTGCACCCCACTCACAATGAAACAGTTCGGAAAGCCATGACTGTGGAAGCCATGGAAAGTACGCGCTCCATCTTGCCAATGCTCAGTGAGTGACTTGCCGCCGATTCCATAAATCTCATAACCAGCACGACGACTGAAGTTTGTTCCCACTTCAAAACCAGTGGCGTAAATCAAACAGTCAACTTCGTACTCAATGCCCTTAACGACGACACCTTTTTCAGTGACGCAGTCCACGCCTAGACCATCGGTATCAATCAATTCGACTGTCGGCCGATTGAAGGTCGCCAAATAATCATCGTGGAAACATGGTCGTTTACAAAACTGTCGATACCAGGGCTTGAGATGTTCGGCTGTACTCGGATCACTGACTATGTTTTCCACGCGGGAACGAATCTGTTCCATCTTTTCAAAGTCAGCTAGTTCAAGATTCCGCGCCAAACCTTCTGGCGAGAGATCGGGACTGGCATCTTGGCGTAAGCGAATCAACAAATTGCCAATGATGTCGGTCCAACCGTCATTGACTAGGTCAACTTCAGCGAAACCTCCACTGACTAAAGCATTGAAATTATTCATCCGCTCTTTTTGCCAACCTGGCTCAAGGCTCGAAGCCCATTGCGGATCTGTTGGGCGATTATTTCGCACATCAATTGACGAAGGGGTGCGCTGAAAAACAAACAATTGGTCAGCACTCGCTCCAAGATGCGGCACACATTGAACGGCAGTCGCACCAGTTCCAATAATTCCGATGCGCTTACCTTTGAGTTTCGATAAACCGCCGTTTGAATCACCACCGGTGTACTCATAATCCCAACGACTGGTATGAAAAGTGTGTCCCTTAAAGGTTTCAATGCCTTTGATGCCTGGCAACTTCGGCCGATGTAGCGGCCCATTAGCCATGACCACATAACGGGCGCGCATTTGATCGCCACGATTAGTACGAATGACCCAGCGCAACTGCGCCTCATCCCATCGCAGTTCAGTGACCTCGGTTTGCAGACACGCGTTGCGATAAAGATCAAAATGTCGAGCAATGGCCCGACTGTGCTCCAAAATCTCCGGCGCCTGAGAATACTTTTGAGTCGGGATGTAGCCGATCTCTTCTAACAATGGCAGGTAGATATACGACTCCACATCACAGGCCGCTCCTGGATAGCGATTCCAGTACCACGTTCCACCGAAGTCGCCACCCTTTTCAATCATCCGAATATCTTCAATGCCTGCTTCACGCAAACGTGCGCCCGCCAACAACCCGCCGAAGCCACCGCCAATAACGGCCACCTCTACTTCGTCAAAAAGTGGCTCGCGAGTAACCGAATCCATATATGGGTCTTCAAGATATTCGGCGAAGTCAGAGATATCGGTGTACTGCTCGTTACCTTCGGCACGCAGACGCTTATCACGTTCAAACCGATATTTCTGACGCAATTCTTGTGGATCAAATTCTGTCGTACTCATCATTCCTCCAGTGAGATCAAAAATTACTTCAACAAACTCAGCGAGTCATGATCGAGACATAGATGTCCGTATTGCGTGGCCATCGTCACGAAAAGATCATCCCCGCGTTCAGTACGTGCCGCCATTGAGGTGGCCAAGACAGTAATAATCAGACCCCATAAGGCTCCGAAGCGATAATCCCGCCAACAGGTTGCCTCGTCATAGGTCACGCCAGCGGCATTCAATTTGGAACGATACAAATCCACAAGTTGTTGTTCGACTTCACGTCGCCGTTCGGGCGAAAAACTTCCTGCGATCATGTAGGCAACGTCAACCATGCCGAGACCCTCGTTGGCAGTTTGCCAGTCCACAACGACCAATGGTGGAGCATCTGGACTGCGAGCGAACAAAAAGTTATCCGGACGGAAATCATAATGGGCTACCGTCAAAGGACTTCCCGAGCCGAGCGCCCATGCGCCTACCATCGGGGCAAAGTCTTCAATGACTTGACGAATAGGCAACTCAAGGCGCGATCCCAAGCGCTCAATAAAGGCAGGTAACAAGAGACCGTAAATCATCGCTAACTGCATCGAACGTTCTTCGGGGGTGGAAGGGTTGGCCCCCGATTGTGCCAGCGTCGGATCGCCCCAGCGCGGAGCATGCAGAAGAACAGCTTGATCAATCGCCAACTCTGCTTCAGCCATTGTTAGACCAACGAACTGATCACCTTGCTCGGAGCCTGAAAGATCCTCCATGATCAAGCAGAACTCTTGGGCTTCAAGATTGAGTGCCGCGTGATAACACTTCGGCGCACGGATCTTCACTGTGTGTGCAATACGGGTGTAAAAGTTGTGCTCGGTGACGTAGGCGCTTCCTCCAAAACCGGTCGCCCGCGCCGTTGCATCAAACGAAGGAAACTTTCCCATCACCGTTGATGGACGACCACTCGGATCATCCCATGTCAGGCTGAAGCGGGCATTGCAACCTGTTTGCCCAGTACCGACAAAACCCTCAAATGTGCACTGAGTAATGGTGGCCTCACCCCGCACTCCCGAAGCCTCTAAAGCCTGGTTCATCCACGCAGCGTCAATGGTCGTTGGGTCACTACGAATGTCAAGAATTTCCCCCACAACGCAACCGTAGACGCAAAACTCTCTAGCCTCCTAATGGTGAGTCTTGTATCAGGAATTCGAGTCGGTGTTCAATTGCCCGAGGTGGAGCGCGAGGTCCGTTGGCCGGAATATGTCGCCATGTCGCAGGCTGCCGAAGAGGTCGGATTTGATTCAATGTGGGCTGGAGATCACCTCATCTATCGTGACGCTGGACAACTAGAGCGCGGTCCATGGGAGGCGTGGACACTGCTATCGGCGTTGGCCAGTGTGACAACCACAATTGAACTCGGACCCCTCGTCGCCTGCCTCGGTTTTCATCCCCCAGCCGTCATTGCCAAGATGGCAGCCAATGTTGATGAGGTCAGTAACGGGCGTTTAATTTTGGGTGTGGGTGCGGGGTGGAACCAACCCGAGTTCACGGCTTTTGATATTCCCTTTGATCGGCGTGCGGCGCGATTTGAAGAAGCCTTCAAGATCGTTCAGACATTGACATCAAGAGAGCGATGCACATTTCTTGGTGACTTCAACCAAGTGCACGATGCAGTCCTTCTGCCAACGCCACTGCGTTCAATACCGTTGATGATTGGTTCCATTGGCGAGCGAGTCCTTCGCGCGGCATTGCCGAAGGTTCAGTGGTGGAACACATGGTTTGATTGGTACGCCAATGATGCCGACGGCTTCCATACCCTCAATCAGCGCATCTCAAAAATCGCCACCGAAGTTGGACGTGACGACAAGACATTGTTGAGAAGCGCATGCCTACTTGTCGTGACAGAAAGTTCAGCGGGTGAACGACCAATCCCCACCGATTACCACGCCGCCACACTCAGTAATGTGCGCCAACAGATCATTGAGTTGCGAGATGCAGGGGCTGATGAAGTGATCCTGGTGTCTGATCCGATCAACGAATGGTCGATTCGAACCTTGGCTGAAGTTCTCCGCTGAACAACTACGCAGGTCTGTGCAATACCGCATTCGTGACGGTCACGATGATCGCTTCGCCATCAACCACGGCGACCCCATCGGCGACGACTGAATATCGAGCATGTTCATGGGTATATTTCTCATCACATGGCGCCCACGTCAGGGTGACTAGTTGATTGCTGACAACGTTAGCTAGAGGTGTACGTCCTGTTTGCTCAAAACGCAGTGTCGCTCCGTTGATCGTTGGTCGCAATGCCACGACATGCGAACGCTCACCATTGTGAGTCACGAGATACACGAACTCTCTGCCGAGGAGATGTTCGGATAACGCATCGGGAACAATCTTGACGCTCAACGGTGGCTACCCCACGAATCCCAATGGGTCATAGCGTCTGACGGCAAACGATGTGCCGGCTTAAAATCATCACCCGTGTAATAGGCCACGGGGAACAATACGGTTTGAGTCCAATCATCAGGAATACCCAATAATTCTGAAATCGCTTGTTCTTGAAATAGGTGAATCGTTGTCCATGCGGTTCCGAGTCCGCGCGAACGCAACGCCAACATGAAACTCCATGCCGCAGGGAGGATCGACCCATACGTGCTGGCCTGAGCAATCACCATCGGCACCGACTCGACTCGACCGCGCACACAGGCGATCACGAAGACCGGCACTTGCTCGAGAATCTCGCCTAGGTAACCAGCTGACTCCATCACCTTGGGCATCACATGTTCACGCGGATCGCCTGGCTCAAGAGGTGGCGGATAACCCGAGCCCGCCATCATTTCTCCACCACTGCGATACGCGTCGGCGATGAACTTCTTTTTCGCCGGATCAGTAATCACCACGAAGGCCCAGTTCTGCGCATTGGTTCCCGTTGGGGCTTGCATGGCGATATCAATGCAGTCCGCAATCACTTGCGGCTCAACCTCACGGGTAAGGTCCAGTCGCTTGCGCACTGACCGAGTAGTTGTGAGCAGTTTGTCGGTGGCGATGTGATCAATGGTCATATGTGGAGATTAGGTCAGCCGATTACAACGGGGCGCAGTGACTGCCTATCTTCGCCAAACCTAATACCCGAGTGGTTTTGTCGGGATTAGCACCTAGGCTTATTTATTAAGTGTGTTCGGCCCGCCGAACCTTGATCTAGGAGAAACAAAATGACCGTTCGCCTCGGAGACGTAGCCCCCGATTTCACCGCCGACACCACCCAAGGAACAATCAGTTTCCATGACTGGCTCGGCGATTCATGGGGCGTGCTTTTTAGCCATCCCAAAGACTTCACCCCCGTATGCACCACCGAACTCGGTTATGTAGCCAAGATCAAGCCCGAATTCGACAAGCGCAATGTCAAGGTCATCGGACTATCCGTTGACTCAGTTGAAAGCCACATCAAGTGGGAAGGCGACATTGGCGAAACTCAAGGTACGCCCGTGAACTTCCCAATGATCGGCGACACCGATCGCAAAGTTGCTGATCTCTACGACATGATCCACCCCAACGCCAATGACACGATGACCGTGCGCAGTGTGTTCGTGATTGGTGCCGACAAAAAGATCAAGTTGACCATCACCTACCCTGCCTCAACAGGTCGCAACTTTGATGAGATCCTGCGCGTCATTGACTCTTTGCAGTTAACCGCCAAGTACAAAGTCGCAACTCCAGCGAACTGGACTGATGGCGGCGATGTGATCATCGGTGCAGCAGTCAGTGATGACGAAGCAAAAACATTATTCCCACAAGGTTGGAAGACCGTCAAGCCATACCTGCGAGTTCTGGCCCAGCCAAAGAACTAGTTACATATTCAGCCAGTTTCGTTCGACCCAGTCGCGTACCTGTGGAGCCAAAAGCTCAAGGTGAGTGGCTGGGTCGTTGCGTATCAGCGTGGCACTAATCGGCACATGCGCTCTCTCAGGGTCACAGATCAGAGGCAATGCCCCGAGACGTCGCGCCAACTCGGCAATATAAAAGTCGCTGGAGACCACAACTTCTGGTCCCTTTGAAGACGGTCCGGATGTGATGGGCCATTTCGACTGTAGAAGTTCAATCCACCGCGCCCACAAGTCTTGATCATCCCAATCGTTGTGCAGATTGTGCTCCACCTGCACCACGTGGGCCACAGGATGTAACTCCTGTAACCATTGCGCCCGAAGATGCCCAGGGACAGCCTCACCTTGTTTGGTATTGACGAAAACGACGACCTCGGTGCATCGTTGCTGGGCCCAATCAATCATGTAGGAGTGCCCAAGATGAGGTGGGTCGAAACGCCCAATGATCAATCCACTGTGATGCACGAAATCACCCTAGGACCAGTGCAGGTTCTGAGTAAAACCACAGGCAGAATATGGATATGACGCAAGTTGCCTCCTACCCCGCTGCCGCAGCCCTCAACGCCTCAAAGATTTACGGCAAAGACGACAGCGAGGTACGGGCCCTCGACGATGTCACCGTGGACTTCCAACTCGGCCACTTCACTGCCATCATGGGTCCTTCGGGTTCCGGGAAGAGCACCCTGATGCATTGTCTGGCCGGTCTTGATTCGCTCACCAGTGGGAGCGTTTGCATCGGTGATACAGACCTCGCACAACTTGATGATAAGCAACTGACCACTCTGCGGCGCGAAAAGGTTGGCTTCATTTTTCAGGCTTACAACTTGATTCCGACACTGACAGCTCTGGAAAACATCACCCTGCCGATGGATCTCGGGGGTCTCAAACCCGAACAGGAATGGCTTGACACCGTCATCGACGCCATGAATCTGCGGAATCGTCTGAGTCATCGCCCGAGCGAACTTTCAGGTGGACAACAGCAACGTGTTGCCGTGGCCCGCGCACTTGCGAGCCGACCACAAATCATTTTCGCTGACGAACCAACAGGAAACTTGGATAGCAAAACCGGAGCCGAAATTCTCTCGTTTATGAAACATGCCGTCACTGATTTACACCAGACAATTGTCATGGTGACTCATGATCCATCGGCAGCAGCGTACGCGGATCGCGTTGTCTTTCTCGCCGATGGACGTGTCGTGGATGAACTTTCACAACCCACTTCGGCGCAAGTCCTAGACCGCATGAAGCGTCTCGGAAACTAAAATGGTTTCACCTGTCGTTCGACTGACCGCACGCGGGGTTGTGGCGCGAAAGTTCCGCATTCTGTTGACAACTTTGGCTGTCGTGAGTGGTGTGGCTTTTGTTTCAGGCGCTTTTGTCCTCACCGACAGTGTGAAGGCTGCGATTGACAATCTGTTCGAAGAGTTACGTGGCGACATTGATCTTGAAGTGCGAACCACAATCGCCTTTGGTGATGAGGCCCGAGGAGAACGTGATCCGGTCCCACTTTCCCTTTTGCCAGAGATCTCCAAGATTGAAGGGGTGCGACTCGTTGAAGCAAACCTCAGACGGTCTGCAACAATCATCAAAGCCGATGGTGAACCACTGAAAGTTTCTGGTCCAGCCTTTGGTATTGCATGGGATGGACCCGAAGGTCTTGACGGACGAACTTTGATCGCTGGTACGGCGCCAAAGGGAACCAAAGACGTTGCTATTGACAAGAGTTCCGCCAAACGCGCTGGCTACGAGATCGGTGACATTGTCACTATTGTCGGTCCAACAGGAAAAGATCAGTTCACTCTTGTTGGACTCACGGGTTCTGGTAATACCAATGGTGGTGGCGCAAGTATCAGCGCATTCAATCCCGACACAGCCAATGACTTCCTTGGTGCCCAAGATCAAGCGGACAGTTTGTTGATTGGCGTCCTCCCCGGTTTTTCACTCAGTGAGGTTCAGGCATCTGTTGAGGAAATGTTGCCGGAGTCAATCGAAGTCATCACTGGAGTACAAGCGGCCAAAGAAATTTCTGGCTCAATCAATGATGTCATTGACATTTTCGGCAAGGTTTTGCTTGGCTTCGCAGCGATATCACTTTTCGTCAGTGCCTTTTTGATCTTCAACACATTTGCCATCATCGTCAGTCAAAGGCTTCGCGAACTTGCGCTGATGCGTGCTGTCGGCGCAAGTACTCAACAAATTCGCGCCATGATCATCGGCGAAGGTCTGATCATCGGCATTATTGCCACTGGACTGGGAATTCTCGGCGGGTTGGGAGTCGCCCAAGGCATCACGGCGCTCTTCAATGCCGCTGGCGCAGCCTTCCCTACTGCTGGTTTAACACTCTCGCCGCGCACGATTTTGGTTTCCGTGTTTATTGGAATCGGCGTGACAGTGACGGCGGCAATCGTGCCTGCTATTCGTGCAAGTCGTATTCCACCTGTGGCTGCGATGCGACCCGAACTTGGCTTCTCTGCCCTGCAACGTAACAAGCGACTTGTAGTGGGCCTGACCACTCTGCTTTTCGGAATCATCCTTTTCAGTATCGGATTATTTGTGCAACCAGGGGGCACCATCATCACCCTCGCAAGTTCTGCAATCGGTGCCGTCATGTTATTCCTCGGGGTTGCCAGCCTGTCAACGACGATCGCCGCTCCTGCAAGTCGCCTCATCAGTCGAATTCTGCCTATGCCTTTTAGACCCATGACACGTTCGGTTCCTGGTCGTCTTGCAAGTAGAAATGCACAGCGCACACCTCGCCGCACTGCTTCCACGGCCTCTGCGCTGATGGTCGGGCTGGCACTTGTCAGCACTGTTTCGGTGGTCGCTGCCTCGGTGAAGAAATCCTTCACCGAGCAACTGCAATCTTCAGTCACGGCAGATTTTTTCATTACTAACCTGAGTTTTCAAGGATTGCCCGTGGCCTTTGCCGAACGCCTTGATGCGCTGGATGAATTGGGTTCGGTCAGTCCTTTTCGAGCCACGCGTGCTCTCGTGAACGGCGAGGAAAAACAAATCGGTGCCGTCAAGCCTGAAATGGGCGACATTGTTGATGTGGGTGTCATTGAGGGAAGCATTGCGTCGCTGGCCGAGGGAAAACTCTTGCTGCACAGAGACCCAGCGCGCGACCTCGGTCTCGGCATTGGCGATTCTCTTGACATAACCTGGCAAAATGGCACGACCGCAACGCTCATCATCGGTGGCATTTACACCGAGGCCGCCGTTGCCGGAAACTGGTTGATCAGCCTCGAAACTCTCAGCCAAGCCTCCAAGGCCCCACCTGTCGATTTCTTCATCGGCGCCAAAATCGCTAATGGAGTGAGTGTTGAGGATGCCCGAGTCGCTGTGGAGAGAGTCGCCAGAGATTTTCCAAGTGCTGAGGTGCAAGATCAGTCCGAGTTCCAAAAATCACAAGAGGACCAACTGAATCAGTTATTAGCGATCGTTTATGGACTTCTAATATTCGCAATTTTGATTGCTGTGCTGGGGATCGCCAACACCATGGCCCTATCGGTCTACGAACGCACGCGTGAATTTGGTTTACTCAGAGCCGTCGGGATGAGTAAGCGACACCTCAAACGATCCGTACGTTGGGAAGCGATTATCGTGTCTGTCTTCGGTGCCACACTCGGGGTCGTTGTCGGTATTCCACTCGGAGTTTCTGTCGCCATGGCGTTACCCGATTCATTCGTTACAACAACTCAGATTCCCGTCAATACCATTGTGGCTATTTTGCTGGCCTCAATCGTTGTCGGCATCGTGGCGGCAATCTTTCCGGCTCGCAGAGCAGCCAAACTTGATGTACTTGCCGCCATCGCAACGCAATAGGAGAAACGAATCATGTACGACCCAACCTTGTTCTCCGATGACATGGCGCAGTTCTTGCAAGAGAATCATCTCGCTACTTTGACAACGATGCGTGGCGATGGTTCACCTCATGTTGTGCCGGTAGGTTTTTCTTTTGACATACCGATGGGGATTGTACGGATCATCACTTTTTCGGGATCTGTCAAGACTCGCAATGCCGCTCGCGGTGGACGGGCCGTCGTCAGTCAGGTAGATCATGGGCGTTGGCTCACTCTTGAGGGCGTGGTGCGTTTAGCGACCGACGCTGATTCTGTAGCACTCGCCGTCGAGGGTTACGCTCGTCGATATCGCCAACCTAAAGAACGCGCTGACCGGGTAGCGATTGAAATCATCGTTGACAAGATCATGGGAAACGCCTAAAACCACTTGTTGATCAGCCAAAGTCCCTGACATCATTGACGATCTGTGATTTCTTGCGAGCAGCAATGGCATCGGAAATAAACAGCAATTCAGCGGGATGTGTCGGCGTGTTATCTCCCTGAATCAAGTCAGTTGGAAGAAGTCGGCGGTCTAACCGTTGCTGGCAATCGGGACACCAAAAGATGGCCCGTCGTTGCACGCCCTGAACTTTGCATTCAATTGTTCCATGGCATCGAGCACACCGATGTCCATTTCGTCCGTATACCGACGATGAAGAGTCGTGAGGCAAGCGAGAAATGCGTGCCGCAGTTTCCACCAAGGTTTCGCAATCCTCATAAGACAGGTCACCGATTTTGGCAAATGGGCTGAGGCCGACGGCCCACAAAGTTTCACTTCGAGCGACGTTACCCAAGCCACTGATCACCGATTCATCTGCGAGGACATCAACGACCATCGCCGATTGATCATGCTGTTGTAAGAGATTGCGAGTGCACAGATCCATATCGGAGCGGACCTGAGAAATATTTGGCCCTACTCCGCCCGACTGTGGATGTCGCCCGCGATCTGGCACGCGAAACGTTTCAACCACAGCAGCATCAAAACAAACAGCAACCCAATCAGAGACTTCAATGACGACTCGTGCCCGATGAGTTTCTTTATGCCATTGTTCGCCGACACGATATAGATGCCATTGACCAGTGAAGCGCAAAGATGTTGACAAGATGATTCCGTCATCCCATTGAATATCAATATGACGACCGCGGCAGATGACTTTTTCAATCACACTTTGCTCAAGTGGTGCGGGTCCAATCGTGGACATCGCATCAAAACGAAGGGTTGACATACCCACGAGAGCCGTTCGCAGTTTGGCGGCTGAGTGAAGGATGTTACGTTTCGTGACGATGAGACAAGAGTAAACGAACTACGAGGTCATTTTGAGGACATCAGCCCAAAAAACCGCTACCGTAAAACTCGTCATGTTGGATCCATTAACAGAAGCCGAACGAGCCATGATGGAGCGGGCAAAGGCCCGGCACGGTTCGCTTGGCGCCATGGTTTTCAGCGGCATGCTTGGACTGGAAAAAATCCTCGGTCGTAAGCCAAAAGATGAAGGTGCTGTCATCTGGGAAGCCTCAGGTGAGCCCGAGGATATTGACGCCGACGGAATTTCTATTGACATCGAGGACGGGACTCAAGTGGTCTCGCACCCGAATTCTCAAAGAGAGCCCCGACGGATTCGCAAACGCCGCTCAGGGGCGACAACCGACTAGCAGCCTTTACGGCAACTTGCCAACATGCGCCAATCCAAGACGCAATAGACGATCCTGTCCACCAGTCATATCTGCGGCGATTTTGCTGCTGGCGGCTTCGGCGGGCGTAAACCAAGCCAGGTTCAGGGCCTCTTGGGTGGGCGTACAGTCCCCCGACACGGGAACCACATAAGCCAAGCTCACGGCATGATGGCGCGGGTCCACGAATCCGCTGATCTCTGGGTCGGGGAAGTATTCGGCGATCGTGAAAGGCGATGGGTTCGGAGGTATATGCGGCAGGGCCAGCGGTCCCAAGTCCTTTTCTAGGTGCCGAACTAAGGCATCACGAACTCGCTCACCATACAAAACTCGGCCCGAGACCAACATTCGGCTGATTGAACCATCCGAGGCCACCTTTAGCAATAAGCCAACCTCGGTGACGCGACCATGAGAGTCGACTCGCACGGGAATGACATCCACATACACCAAGGGCACATTGGCACGCACTGCCGCTAAGAGATCGGGGCTGAGCCATGCTGTTCGGGTATCGATCTGGTCACTCACGCCTTTTAGTTTCTCAGATTCTGTGACCGCGTGTGCGCTATTGGCCTGTGACGCTCGATAAATCTTGGTCTATTCAGACTGGGCGGAGGAATTTCCCGCGAGCGGCATCAACTCGATCCCAAACAAAACACTCGGCTGAGTGATCGTTTACTAACCCGAGGGACTGCATGAAGGCATACATCGTTGTGGGTCCGACAAAACTCCAGCCTCGTTTCTTGAGATCCTTGGACAATGCCACCGACTCTGGAGAAGTCGCCCGCACATCTAATGAAATGCTCTTGGGCTCAAAACCCCAGATGTAAGTCGCCAGCGATCCCACCTCCTCAATGAGTTCGAGACACCGCTGCGCATTGTTAATCGTTGACCGAATCTTGCCGCGATGGCGAACAATTGTTGCGTCCCCCAATAGTCGCTCAATATCTCTCTCAACAAAGCCTGCAACTTGATCAATCTCAAAGCCACAAAACACCCGCCTAAAGTCTTCGCGCTTATTCAAAATTGTGCTCCACGACAGACCACTCTGGAAACCTTCAAGACATATCTTTTCAAAGAGATGGGTGTCATCAGCAGTCGGGAAACCCCATTCGTTGTCATGGTATTGCGACATCAACCCCGGCGCAGAACCCCAAGCGCATCTTTGCTCAAGAGGCACATTCACCTACGCGGAACTGAGCCGGCAATCGTTGTCCGACGCATTTCACGACGAAAGCCACCGTAGTCATTCATCGCAAAGTGTTGAGTTGAGCGATTATCCCAAATCACAACATCTCCAGCTTGCCACCTATGCCGATAACCAAATTTGGCATCAGTACTGTGGAGATGCAAAAAGGCCATCAACGATTGCGCCTCATCAGTTGGCATGCCATCAATATCGCGAACATAAGCCCGATTGAAAAATAAAATAGTGCGATCAGTTTCGGGATGCCTCGTGACCAACGGGTGCAATTGTTGTTCGTTCGCCGAATCATCACAAACGATCTCCATCCCACGCATCCCCGAATGCACACTCTGCATCTTGGGTGAATAGGCATCGCGCGCTGAATGCACAGCATCTAGGACTTGGAGTTTTTCTTGCATCGCCCGATTCAACGCAGTCCATGCGGCACTCATCGAGGTGAAGCAGGTGTCTCCACCCCAAGCAGGGACATCCACAGCCGACAAGATGGTAAATGAAGGGGGTTCAGCCTGAAATGAAAAATCGGAATGCCACACCCCGCCAAAGTTAAAAGATGCCCCTTCGTCAGCCTCTTTGACGACCCGAATGACCTCCGGATATTCGTCCATCGTGGCAATAAACGGCACCTCGCCGAAAGGTCCAAGCCGAGCCGAGAACCGACTCTGTTGTGCTGGGTCGAGGCTTTGATTGCGAACGATAAGAACCTCGTGCTGGCAAATTAACGACCGCAATTCGCCAAGTTCGACATCGCTGAGATCACACAGATCGATTCCAGTGACCTCGGCGGCTAAAACCCCCGTCATTGGTTGAACCTTGATTGGCATATCTGAACCCTAACTGCTCTAAGGTTGAGGCATGTCAACAGTAGTGGTCCCTCGTTTCGGCGAATTGCTCAGTCCCTTCATCTCTCGGGTACCAGCAGTGGCCATGCCTCGATTCCTCGCCCTCCTTGAAAGAGGTGCAGCCAATCGCTACCGCATGTGGGCTGCTGAACTTCCTGAACATCACGCCGTACTGATGACCTGTGCTGATAGCGAGGATGAGATCGCTCATCGCATTGAGCAAGCATTCGCCCTTGACGAGTCGTTGCGCGACGAGCTACTCGCGCCACTTCCTGAAGCCACGCAAACGTATTACGACGCCTTTGCCCCATACGACATCTGGGATCAATTACGCATTCAAGCGAACGCTGAGCGTCAGGGCGCTAATGCCTGGCGAGGTATCGCCGCCAATCATGGTGATACAAATGTCGTAGCGGTCTTGCACTCATGTTCGGCACTTGAAGAACTCAGTGCCGATGCACTTGATGCCTTGATCGCCACACACGCCCCCACCCACTAGTCATCAACTAAGATTTCCGCGTGCCAGTTCAACGACTTTTCCGAACGTTGCAAGTGGCGACATTATTGATGTCCACGACTTATGGCGTGATGTTCACCATGCTTGATGATTACCGTGATGAATACGGAATCAGTGAGTCAGGTTTGGGATTTGTCTTGGCAATCGGTTTTTTCTCAGCCTTTCTCAGCCAAATATCTATTGCCCCACTGGCTGATCGCGGGCGGGCCAAGACCCTCATGGTCACTGGATTCCTCTTTGTCATCATTGGTTGCTTGATCATGGGATTTGGCGAGACCTTTCCAATCCTTGTTCTTGGCCGCTCTCTGATGGGTATCGGAGGTGGAATGGCATTGCCGGCATTGCGCAAAATCGTCATTGTCGCTGACCCAGAAAATCTTGGAGGCAATTTAGGAAAGTTGCTCAGTGTTGACATTGCTGGCTTTGCCCTCGGTCCTGTGATCTCCGTTTTAACAGTGGATACTTTTGGGATTGCTGCCCCATTCATCATCATCAGCACTTCTGTTTTCGTGGTCACCATGATTCTCATTCGTGTTGATGTACCTGAAACTGCTCTCGCCGATCGTCCTCGCGAGCACTTGGCCTTTGATTTGCTCCGCATCCCTGCAGTGTCGGGGGCAGTCCTCATTGGACTGGCTCTGTTCTTAATGATCGGCACCTTTGACTCGTTGTGGTCCATCATGATGGATGATCTCAGCGGTCCTGAATGGATGGCCAATGCTGGAGTCAGTCTGTTCGCACTTCCTATGATCGTGCTGGGCCCCATCGGTGGACGTTTAGCGCAACGCAAAGGCGCCTACCGCGTAGGCGCACTTGGCATGGTCGTCGGTGCGATGTGCATGGTTTTGTACGGTGTTCTCCCGAGCCCGTATCTGATGATGGGCGTGTTTCTCATCCACATCATCAACGACGGTCTCACCGTCACGAGCACCGGCGTGGCGATCAGTTTGGCGGCCCCCACTGAACGCCAAGCAGGAGCGCAAGGCTTACTGGGCGGATTGCAAACTTTAACGGGTGGCATCGGTGCTTCGTTTGCAGGTTGGAGTTACGACCATTTCGGTCGCGGAACTACTTTTTCAATCACCGCCATCACCATGATCGTGTTAGTGATGCTCGGACTATCACTTGCGGGTCCTAAACATCGCTCTGCACCCGTCACCGTCCTAGCAATTGTGCCAACATCGTAAGTATGGGTTTGCGAGATGGCGACGGTTGGGTATTTTGCCAATGTGGCTTTCGCCATTGGGGACTCCACGGAGCAGCCGGTCTATTGATGGTTCGTTTCGACATGGGTGAACCCCATGTATTGTTGCAACTGCGCGCAGGATGGACTCACGGCGGTGGCACATGGGCGATTCCTGGCGGCGCATTGGACTCTCACGAGGATTCCATTGAAGCGGCCATTCGCGAAGCATACGAAGAGGCTGGGATTGACGCCCAATTTCTTGATGTCAAGGATACGTATTCGGACAATCATGGAAACTGGCGCTATGACACAGTCATTGCACATGTCACGGGTGACGTCGGTGCACACGAAGCAAACTATGAATCCGATGAAGTGCGCTGGGTCGCATTGTCAACAGTAGAGAATTTCGACCTACATCCTGGGTTGCGATCATCGTGGCCCCATGTTCTACCCAAGTTGAAAGCCACATTGCCTTCCTAATCGGCAATGAACCTGAGGTATTCTGTGCCTATGACTGATCTCCCACGCTTTGATCGTTCGGTTGCCAGCAGCGAAGTTGTCCAAGCCCTCTCCACCGTTGGTTGCGCCATCATTGAACGTCTCGTGGACACCGACGTCGTAGACCATGTGCTCCAAGAAATGCAACCGTTTATCGACGCCACACCTTACGGTAGCGAAGACTTCACTGGCTTGCAGACAAAACGGACGGGCGCGCTATTGGCACGATCTCGTTCCAGTATTGATCTTGTTGCACACCCTCTCGTTCTTGACATTACCCAACAAATTCTCCGTCCCTATGCCAGCACATTCCAGTTGCATCTCACGCAAATCATCGCCATAGATCCAGGCAGTCAAGCCCAGGGGCTTCACCGCGATCAATGGTGCTTTAACATGTTCCCCTTCCCTCCCGAGATGGATGTTGAGGTCTCAACAATCTGGGCCTTGGATGATTTCACCGAAGAGAATGGCGCCACCAGAGTCATCCCCAACAGTTTGCTTGATCCCCCATCAGCCATCACCGATGATCATCGTGCCTTGCCGGCAACGATGCCCAAGGGTTCAATTGTTTTGTATACGGGTCGCACAATTCACGGGGGTGGAGCAAACCGATCGCAAAAGGTTCGACGCGCTCTCAACGTTGACTACATCCTGGGGTGGTTGCGTCAAGAAGAAAATCAATACCTCTCATGTCCGCCAGATGTCGCTCGTGAACTACCTGAGCATGTCCAGAAATTGGCTGGCTACTCAATGGGGGCCTACGCCTTGGGTTATCAAGATGATATTCGTGATCCGTTTGCTGTTCTCAACGGTCGTGAAGGTGGCTCCTCTTTCGGTGGACTCACTACACCCGTACCCATTGTCAATGGATAATCAGCACATATGAATTCAACAGCCCGGAGCGAATTCGGCAGAGAAAATGTCTATCTCCCAGGATTAGATGGCTTGCGTGCCATCTCCGTTCTTGTCGTCGTGGCTTTTCATAGCGGCGTCATTGACGGGGGTTGGATCGGCGTTGACCTTTTCTTCGGTATCTCAGGTTTCTTAATTACCGGTCTGATGGTTGCCGAATATGAGCGCAGTGGTCGCGTGGCTCTTGGCGCATTTTGGATGCGTCGCCTTCGCCGACTTGTCCCAGCAGTGATCATCCTCTTAGGCCTCATCGCTTCATTAGTAAAACTTGATCAACTCAATGTCACAGCACGCAATATCTGGGGAGCGGTCACCTATTCCACGAACTGGGTGCACATCTTTGGTGGCACGAGCTACTGGGACGATTTTGCCACACCCGATCCACTACGACACCTGTGGTCACTGGCGATCGAAGAACAGTTCTATGTCATGTGGCCAATTGTCGTTTGGTTTGTGCTCAAGCGCTGGACGCCTACCACGCTTGGGAAAGTGGCGTTGCTTGGGGCCACTCTCTCAGCGGCTATTCAAGTCATCGGCATCCATGCAGGCTTGTCAATCGACCGCGTCTACCAAGGGACCGACACCCGTGCAGTTGCCTTTTTGATCGGTGCCGCCATCGCAACTCGTGGTTGGCCACCGAAGAAAGTCACCATTCCCACATGGATACTGCCCACTTTCGCTCTCGTTGTTCTTGCCCCTGCTGCGATGTGGTTACCAGGAGATCAAACCTGGGTTTTCTCTGGACCACTGATTCTGATTTCGCTCGCTGGCATTGCGGCAGTCGTTTATAGCGCCACTAGTAATAACCGTTTCCTATCGTCGCCAGTGCTTCGAACGATCGGTCGTTGGAGTTACGGCATCTATTTGTTTCATTGGCCATTAGTTGTTTCACACAAGTTTGACGATCTGCATAATGTCACTCGATTTGTTGTGGTGACTTTGATATCAGTCGTGCTGGCAGGTTTGTCGTATCGATTCGTTGAGTCACCGATTCGGCATCGACGGCTTGCGCGCATCGGACTTTTAACATCTGCTGCGGTCGCCGTTGTCATCGTCGTTACGAGTTTGATTGTCTCAACCCCAAGTACACCAGCACTTGACGTCAGCGTCACGCTTGCACCCCGACCAACAACTCTTGATTCAGTCCCTGTTGATCAACCTCAACGAGTCATGGTCTTTGGGGATTCACTTCCTGCGGTCGCCGCCGATGAATTGCAAGCCGAGGCCGAATCGTTTGGCCTTGAAATTGAAGTTCGAGCCGATCCAGGCTGTGTGCCTTCTGAAGACACAATTGACCAGTATGGCAAACCAGAGTGTGTGACTTTCTTACAACAAACTCGTGCTCGCGCTCAGGAACTCGACATCAATACAGCAATCATTTGGTGGGGCGGCACTGGCAAGGAGTTTTTTGAACACGGTCGCATGTATCAGTTCTGTGATGCCGACGCTCAAGAATTAACTCGCGATCGCATTCGACGTCTCGTCACATATTTTGAGGGTGTGGTATCGCAGGTCATTCTTGTTGCTCCAGTGCCGCGACTTGATCAGTCTGCCGTTGACGTTGTGGGAACAGAATGCGAGATTGTTGCTTATGACGATGT
>ENA-UOYL01000259-UOYL01000259.1-marine-metagenome-genome-assembly--contig:-NODE-259-length-19485-cov-2.983357_pt1 | contig 19485 bp, 14 predicted proteins | sample MGYA00238173_ERZ767189 | MGnify/ENA primary metagenome ERZ767189 (study PRJEB28943, sample SAMN06267163) | marine metagenome | isolation source: Columbia River Estuary | place: USA:Columbia River Estuary... | reverse complement strand
AGATTCGATAGATTCTTTTTCAAAAGCATCTAAAAAACATGCGTAATTTGAATTGTCCTCAGTGCTATCACTTTTAATGAGTACTATTGTTTGATTAGTATGTTTAATAACTAATTCTCTAGCCATAATTTTAATGAGTTCATCATTATTAGTAGTCATTGAAACAGCATGTTCATTGCCGATTAATAATTCTGAGGAAAGTGAAACAGGATAAATTATTCGTACTTTATGCTTTTTTGACCACTCAGAAACAATATTTGCTTCGTATTGATGCATAGGTGCAAAAATTAAGTCAACTTTTAAATTAGCAAATAATTCCAATTGCTCATTAACATTTGTGCTTTTAGATAAATAGTCATAAACATAAATATTTGCTTTTACCTTAGTATTTTGAAGTTCATTAATTGCTAATTTTACACCTTTGTAATATTCGAAAGCAGATCTTTTTGTTGCTGATATTGCACTTGATGCTGAATCTAAATAAAAAGGCAAAAAAACCAAAACAATAAAAGAATCTTGTTGACTAAAAATTTTAGACTGTATTTTATTAATTGTATCATTTATGTTAATAGTTCTTCTATTTATTTGTTCAATCTTAGCTGCTTTAACAGGTATGTTAATTATTTGACCAGGAAAAATTTTACTAGAAGGCAAATCATTTATTTTCTGAACTTCATCTATTGAAACCATAAAACGTTGAGAAATAGAATACAAGGTTTCATTAGCAAGAACAGAATGGGAAATAATAGTGTCAGGATTATTATTGATAGAATTTGAATCAATTTGTAATGAACTTGAACTTAAATCTTTACTAATTACAGTCAAAAAAGTATCTAAAAGAACTGGAGGGATTCCACCAACTATTTTTAAGTTTCTTCCTATTTTCAAAACAGATAGCGAATTATCGTTATATTTTACTAATGAATCAATTAAAACAAAATATAATTTTGAAAGAGAATAAAGGGTTTCTTTCGGTTTAACAGAATGAAAAAAAGTTTTCCTGATTACAGGGATTAATATTAATTGATCAACATTTATACCCCTCTCTAGGCCAGGATTTATATTTAAAATTTCCTCAGTAGCACAAGAATATATTTGTTGAATAATATAGAGCGTTTCCCCAACTTTAATTCTGTGTTTATAATACTCTTTCCCATCAATTTGAGCAATTTGAGCAAAGTTTTGCGCTGATATGTTATCAGATAAAAATACAAGCACAAAAAAGATAAAAAAAATACTCTTCATTTTTTTAATTTTTATTCCCATTCTATTGTTGCTGGAGGTTTTGAACTAATATCGTAAGTGACTCGATTAATTCCTTTAACCTGATTAATAATTTTATTTGATGTTTTTGCCAAAAAATCATATGGCAAATGACACCAATCAGCTGTCATTCCATCGGTAGATGAAACTGCTCTTAGTGCAATGGCATTTTCATAAGTTCGTTCATCACCCATAACTCCAACAGATTGAATTGGTAAAAAGATTGCTCCTGCTTGCCAAACAGAATCATACAAGCCATCTTCTTTTAAACCGTTGATGAAAATCGCATCAACTTCTTGTAGTATTTTTACTTTTTCCAAACTAACCTCACCAAGTATTCTTATCCCTAACCCTGGTCCAGGAAAAGGGTGACGCTCTAAAAGTTTATTATCAATCTTTAAAGATCGTCCAATTCTCCTTACCTCATCTTTAAAAAGTAAACGTAATGGTTCAACAACTTGTAATTTCATGTAATCAGGCAAACCACCAACGTTATGATGAGATTTTATTGTTTGAGACGGGCCACCTGTTCCAGAAATAGACTCAATTACATCAGGGTAAATTGTTCCTTGCCCAAGCCACTTTGCACCACTAACTTTTTTTGATTCTTCATCAAAAACATCTATAAATACTTTTCCTATTGCCTTTCTTTTCAATTCAGGATCAGTAAGTCCTTTAAGTGCCGCATAAAACTTATCAGCAGCACTTATTCCCTTAATATTTAAGCCCATTCCTTTGTATGACTCAAGAACTGTTTCGAATTCATCTTTACGCAAAAGCCCATTGTCAACAAAAATACAATGAAGATTCTCTCCTATTGCCTTGTGCAACAAAATTGCTGCTACAGTAGAATCAACACCTCCAGATAAACCTAAAATAACTTTATCATTTCCGATTTTAGTTTGTAAATCTGTAATTGTTTCCTCCACAAATGAATCAGGGGTCCAATCACAGCTACACTCACAAATAGAAACTATAAAATTAGAAAGTAGTGTTTTTCCTTCGCTGGTATGATATACTTCCGGATGAAATTGAATACCGAATGTTTGCTCATCATTTATCGCATATCCTGCAACAGAAACATCTTTAGTACTTGATATAATTTTATAATTAGATGGTATTTTTGAAATTGTATCCCCGTGTGACATCCATACCTGCGAATCAATTGTCATTCCTTTTGTTAAAATATTATTCGAATCAACAAAAGAAAGATTTGCTCGACCATATTCACGAATAGATGATGGTGAAACCTCACCTCCAAAATTATGAGCTAAAAATTGTGCTCCAAAACAAATCCCTAGTAATGGAATTTTTCCTTTTATTTGAGTTAAATCAGGTATAGGCGAAGAAGTATCTCTTACAGAAAATGGACTGCCTGAAAGAATAACTCCTTTGATATTTGAGTCAATTTTAGGAATTTTATTCCAAGGGTGTATTTCACAATAAACATTTAATTCGCGTATTCTTCTAGCTATTAACTGAGTATACTGAGATCCAAAATCTAATATCAATATTGTTTGATGCACAATACAAATATACATATTTTACATGGTAAGCTACTTTTTTTAACATAAAAAAAACACAACAAAATTTCACTTTGGATTAAAATCCAAATCTAAAATTAGGAATGGAATTAAATTGCTTATAAAAAAATAAGAAGCCTAAAAAAAAATATAATTATTTAAATGATTAACTTTGGAGACTATAAAAAAAGAATAAATGATAGGGGACTTACTAAAAAAAATTTTTGGGGATAAAAATGCTAAAGATAAAAAGTTTTATTGGCCGTTTGTTGAGGAGGCGCTAGCTTTTCATGTTCAAATTAAAAACCTCAGTGATGACGAGTTAAGACAAAAAACAAAAAAATTTAAGGAGTTAATTAATGCTGAGAAATTAGACCTTGAAAATGAAATAACTCAGATAAGAACCCAAGCTGATGATTTAGAAACACCAATAGAAAATAAAGAAGATTTATTTGATAAAATTGATAAGCTTGAAAAAGCAATTGATGAACAAATTGAATTAAGTCTACTCAAAATTCTTCCAGAGGCGTTCGCTGTAATTAAAGAAACTGCTTTCAGATGGTCTAACAATGGTCAACTTGTTGTAACTGCAACAGATTTTGATCGTGAATTAGCTGTAAAAAAAGACGGAATCACGATAAAAGGCGATCAAGCTATTTGGCATAATGAATGGACGGCAGCAGGAACGAAAATTATTTGGAACATGGTGCATTACGATGTTCAATTTATGGGAGGAGCTTGTCTTCATAAAGGAAATATTGCAGAGATGCAAACAGGTGAAGGAAAAACACTTGTTGCAACTTTACCAGTCTACTTAAACGCACTCGCTGAAAAAGGAGTTCACATTGTAACAGTTAATGATTATCTAGCAAAACGCGACTCTGAATGGATGGGGCCAATTTATCAATTTCACGGCCTTACTGTTGATTGTATTGACAAACATCAACCAAACTCAAGTGCAAGAAGAAATGCTTATGCCGCTGACATAACTTTTGGTACAAATAATGAGTTTGGCTTTGATTATTTAAGAGATAACATGGCCGGACATATTGATGATTTAGTTCAAAGAAAACACCATTATGCAATTGTTGATGAGGTCGATTCAGTATTAGTTGATGATGCTCGTACTCCCTTAATTATATCTGGACCAACCCCAAAAGGAGATGAGCATGAGTTTCATGAACTGAAACCAAGAATTGAAAAAGTTGTAGCAGCACAAAAACAGTATGTGCAACAATGTCTTATCGAAGCAAAAAAATTATTGACTGTTATAAATACGCCGCCTGAAGATAAAAATGAAGCAAAGAAGATGCTTGAAGATGGTGGAATTGCCTTGTTGCGTGCTTTTAGAGGTTTACCAAAAAACAGAACACTCATAAAATTCTTATCTGAACCAGGAATCAGAGTCCATTTGCAGAAAACAGAAAATTTTTACATGCAAGAACAAGGAAAACAAATGAAAAAAATCGATAAAGATTTGTTTTTCGTAATTGATGAAAAGAATAATACTATTGAATTAACAGACCAAGGAATTGATCTTGTTTCGGGTTCTGAAGACAGAAATTTCTTTATTATGCCTGATATTGGGGCAGAAATTGCGGTAATTCAAAAACAAAATTTAGATAAAGAAAAATACCTCGAAATAAAAGATGCTTTAGTTCGAGAGTATTCTATAAAATCTGAACGTATTCATTCTGTTAGTCAGTTATTAAAAGCCTACACGCTTTTTGAAAAGGAAGTAGAATATGTTCTTTTAGATGGAAAAGTTAAAATTGTAGATGAATCTACTGGAAGAATTTTGGAGGGAAGAAGGTATTCTGATGGTCTTCACCAAGCAATCGAAGCAAAAGAAAATGTTCAGGTTGAAGCTGCTACACAAACCTATGCAACTGTTACACTACAAAATTACTTTAGAATGTATCATAAGCTTGCTGGAATGACTGGTACAGCTGAAACTGAAGCAAAGGAATTTTGGGATATTTACAAATTAGATGTAATTGTGGTGCCTCCAAATCGTCCTGTAACTAGAAAAGATCAAGACGATTTTGTTTATAAAACTGCTCGCGAAAAGTACAATGCTGTTATTGAGGAAATTGAAGTTCTTGTAGCCGCTGGAAGACCTGTTTTAGTTGGTACAACAACAGTTGAAATATCTGAATTGGTAAGTAGAATGCTCCAAATGAAGAAAATTCAGCACCAAGTTCTAAACGCAAAATACCACCAAAAAGAAGCTGAAATTGTTGCTAATGCTGGATTACCTGGAGCTGTTACAATTGCAACAAATATGGCTGGTCGTGGTACAGACATCAAACTTGGTGAAGGTGTGAAAGAAGCTGGTGGATTAGCAATTATTGGAACTGAAAGACATGATTCAAGACGTGTAGACAGACAATTAAGAGGTCGAGCTGGTCGACAAGGAGATCCAGGTTCTTCTCGCTTTTTTGTTTCACTTGAAGATGATTTAATGCGAAAATTTGGCTCTGAACGAATTGCTAAATTAATGGATAGAATGGGCTTACAAGAGGGTGAAGTTATTTCCCATGGCATGGTTTCAAAATCTATAGAACGAGCACAGAAAAAAGTGGAAGAAAATAACTTTGGAATGCGTAAACGTCTACTTGAATACGACGATGTAATGAATGCTCAACGCGTAAAAATATACAAGAAACGCAAAAATGCACTTTTCGGTGATCGAATGGATATTGATGTTGACAATATGTTTTATGAGTTATGCAGCTCCGTTGTTTCATTTAACGGACAAGGAACATTTCAGGATTTTGAATTGGAATTAGTTCGATTGATTGGTATTGATTCCCCAGTAGATGAAGCTGAATTCTTGAGTATGGATAAAGGGCTATTAGTCGATAAAGTGTACCAAGGAATGCGAGAACAATACGATCGAAAGTGCGATAAAATCGCAGCTAAAGCGCTTCCACAAATAAAACATGTCTACGAAACAATGTCAAATAAATACAAAAATATTGTATTCCCGTTAAGTGATGGCAGAAGAGAAATGGAACTGATTGTTAACCTAGAAGATGCCTATTCAACGCAAGGTAAAATCATCTCTAAATCGTTTGAAAAAAATATTATCCTTTCAAAAATTGATGATGAGTGGAAAGAACATTTACGCGAAATGGATGATTTGAGATCAGCTGTAAACAACGCAACATATGAGCAAAAAGATCCGCTTGTAGTCTATAAACTTGAGTCGTATGAGTTGTTTAAATCGATGATGAATCGTTTGAATGAAGAGGCTGTAGATTTATTAATGCGCATGGATATTCCTGTTGAACAGCAATTGAAAAGTACAAATCAGGACGAAAAACAGAGTAATTACGAAAAATCTCAAACGAATTCTGATCGTACTTCTTCCACCCCACTTCCTCAATTTCAAGGAAGACAAGGTTTTCAGCAAGCAATTGAAAATTCGATGCCGCAAGAAGAAAAAAGACAACCAATTGTTGTAGATCCTAAAGTGGGAAGAAACGATGCCTGTCCTTGCGGAAGTGGAAAGAAATATAAGCAATGTCATGGGAAATGATGTCTATATACGACATTAAATCAATTGCTATAATAGGCTCTGGAAAAGTTGCAAATACACTTGGCAACCTAATTTATAAAAAAGGCATTGAAGTTTTTGCTGTTTCTAGTCGGAATAATGACACCGGAATTCCTTTAGCAAATAAACTAAATTGTCATTATACAGAAAACTACCTGGAACTTCAAGCAGATTTAATTCTTGTAGCTACAAATGATGATTCTGTAATAGAAATTATTAATTCCTTTCCAGAAAAGCAATTTATCGCATATACTGCTGGCTCGATTGACTTGGCAGAAATAAAGCACCCAAATTGTGGGGTTTTTTACCCCCTTCAAACATTTACAGAGAATAGAACGCTAGAAGTTGATCAAATTCCAATTCTTCTAGAAGCAAAGAATATTCACCTTCTTGGCTTACTTTCAGAACTCTGCGAAAAACTTGATTTCTCCTTTCAATTTAGCAATTCAGAACAGCGAAAATTAATTCATTTATCCGCAGTGATTGTCAATAATTTCGCAAATCACATCGTTTATATTGCACAACAGGAAGCTCAAAAGAATCATCTTGATTGGGAGCTGTTTAAGCCAATTCTCAATGAAACATTCTCAAAAATTCAGGAATTAGGAGCAAAAAACGCACAAACTGGGCCTGCAAGAAGAATGGACTTATCAGTTATTGCTGAACACGAACATTTATTGACTGGTACAAGCTTAGAACTATATAAACTATTAACAAAAAGTATTATTGAAACATATAAAAATGATTAGCTACAAAGAAAAATTAAACACTATTAGCACTTTTATCTTTGATGTTGATGGAGTTTTGACTGATGGAAAAGTGTACCTTTTTAAAGATGAAATTGTCCGAACAATTAATTCAAAAGATGCCTATGCCTTTCAGTATGCAGCTAAAATGGGCTACAATATTTTCATTATTTCTGGCGGAAATTCTGAAGAAGTGAGAACAAGACTCATGGAATTTGGTGTTACTGAAGTCCATTTATCTGTTCATGAAAAATTAACTTGCTATGAAGACATCAAAAAGAGGTTCAAACTTAAAGATGCTGAAATTTTATACATGGGAGATGATATTCCAGATATTCCGGTTTTAAAAAAAGTAGGTCTTTCTACCTGCCCACAAGATGCTGCAATAGATGTGAAAATGATTGTTTCTTATCAATCACCTTATGATGGTGGTAAATGCTGCGTGAGAGATATTATTGAACAAACAATGCGCGTTCAGGATAAATGGCTAGATGAAAAAGCGTTTCAGTGGTAAAAAATTAAGGAATAAATCTACTTTTTGAAAACATATTTAATTCACAGGTACTAGAAAAAAAACGTTTTCTATTTTTTGCAAGTATATCGTAGAAAAAATCAAGAATAAACCTAGGAATTAGAAATCCCAAATAAAAAAAAGAATAATACCATTTTAAAAAAGGGAGTAAGGCAAATAGTGCGCGAGATTTAGAATAAATAATTCCATTTGAATAAAAATAGAGCGTTGTTAAATTACTACTTTCAATATCAAAATTACCAAGGAATTCACTTGAAAAATCACTTTGAAGTGCTGCAAAATTTAGTCTTTCATCAGATTCATTTTTTAAAATAAAACGAACACTGCGACTGCAAATTCCGCAAGTGCCATCATAAAAAAGAATATGTCTTTCGTCGCGCATATTTATTTTAAAAAAGACTTGAAATAATCACTTGCTAACAACATGCGAGAGCCATACCATGAAAACATCTCGCCATCTACAAAAATCACTTTGGATGACGGAAATAATTCCTGGAATTTTTTGCTGTGATTTTCAGAAAAAGGAAAGGGCTCCGAACTTAAAAACACAAAATCTGGATTGATATTTTTTAAATCAGCTAAAGCAGGATAACGGTCAGCTTTACAAACGTTAGTAAATCCAATTTTAGAAATCATCGCATCTATAAAAGTATTTTTGCCAACAACATAAGCCGGTTCATCCCAAATAAAATACAAGACACTTCTACCCTGACCTATCGTTTCTAATTTTTGAAATCTACTTGTAATTTCAGTATTTAGAGTCTTGGCAATTTCAATTTTTCCGAAAAGTGATCCTATGTCAAGAATAAAATCCAAAGCAGCATCAAATGTGTTTACATCACTCATCCAAACTGGAACAACCTTTTCCAAAATAGAAATATCTTCCTTTGTATTTTCTTCTTTATTACCAATTATTAAGTCCGGTTTTAAAGCAATAATTTGATCTATATTTAATTTCTTAGTCCCTCCAATTCGTTGTTTCTCAGCATGCCAATTCTTTGGATGGATACAAAACTTTGTGATTGCTACAACTTCCTGTTCTAGTCCAAAATAATGTAATAATTCGGTTTGAGAAGGAACAAGAGATACAATACGCTTTAGCGGAAAAGTAAGTTCAACACTTCGTTGCATTTGATCTATAATGACCTTCTTTGTCATTAGGACATTGCGGATATAATGTCGTAGCGAGTTAGAATTTGAAAGCTACCATCAGATAGTTCAACTAAAACAGCTGCAGAATCTTTTGAAATTAATTTTGAAATCTCTGCAATACTTGTTTCCTCTTTAACTATTGGAAAAGGCGCACCCATAATTGATGATATTGGAGCGTCTCGCAATTCAGGTTGTTCTACCAAAATTTTATAGATTTGACTGTCATCAATAGAACCTACAAATTTATTGTCTTTTAATACAGGAATTTGTGAAATGCCATTCTTAGTCAATTTTGCAATTGCGTGAGAAACTAATTCCTCAGAATACAAAAAAATAAGTGGCATATCTTTGTTTTTAGCTACTAAATCTTTGGCAGAATTTAAGTTTTCTTCTAAAAATCCACGCTCTCTCATCCAATCATCGTTAAATATTTTTCCAATATATCGACTTCCATGGTCATGAAACAAAACAACAACAATGTCATCTTTTGTGAGCTTATCCTTTAATTGTAAAACACCTTTTATTGCTGAACCAGCAGAATTACCTACAAAAATTCCTTCTTCTCGAGCCAAACGACGTGTATAAACGGCAGCATCTTTATCTGTTACTTTTTCAAATAAATCAATAACATCAAAATCAACATTAGCAGGAAGAATATCTTCGCCAATACCTTCTGTTATGTATGGATAAATTTCATTTTGATCGAAAATTCCAGTTTCCTTATACTTTTTAAAAACCGAACCGTAAGTATCTATTCCCCAAATTTTAATATTGGGATTCTTCTCTTTTAGGTATTTTCCAACTCCAGAAATTGTTCCGCCTGTTCCAACACCAACAACAAAATGTGTTATTTTTCCTTCGGTTTGCTCCCAAATTTCTGGTCCTGTTTGCTCGTAATGTGCAGTTCTATTGGATAAATTATCATATTGATTCACATACCAAGAATTAGGGATTTCTGTTGCTAATCTTCTTGAAACTGAATAATAGGAACGAGGGTCTGTTGGTTCCACAGCTGTCGGACAAACAACCACTTCAGATCCAACCGCACGCAAAATATCCATTTTTTCCTTTGATTGCTTGTCATTTAAAACACAAATTAATTTGTATCCTTTGATGATGCAAGCGAGTGCTAATCCCATTCCTGTATTTCCTGAAGTGCCTTCAATTACTGTGCCTCCAGGCTTTAGCAAACCAGATTTTTCAGCGTCTTCAATCATTTTTATTGCCATTCTATCTTTTACAGAATTTCCTGGATTTGTTGTTTCAATCTTGGCAAAAACTTGCGCGGAAACATCTTTCGCTAATTTATTAATGCGAACAATTGGAGTATTTCCGATTGTATCCAGAATATTATTGTAGATTTTCATTCAATTTTGTTTCTGCAAAAGTAAGAATAAGGAACTTTATGAGAGTTATTTTTGTTAAAATAATATAACAAACGAAAAGCTTTTTAAAAATTTATTTCTTAACTTTCTTAACTTTGAAAAAAAACACAATGAAATCAACTTTTTTATTCGCAACAATTTTTCTTTTTAATCTAAATGTAATAGCTCAACTTAATAATTGGCAAGCGTTTACAGACTCAATTCCGACCTTATCATCCCCAAGAGCCTGCGATTTAAATCAAGATGGAATTGAAGATATTGTAATCGGTGGTGGAACAGACGGTGTTTACAGTAACAATGGAATTATGGCCTACAATGGCTTAAACGGATCTCTTTTGTGGAAAAGACCTTCACGAAATGAAGTTTTTGGAAGCGCGATATTTCAAGATATTACAGGCGATGGAATTAAAGATGTTTTTATCACTGGTCGCCAAGCACAATTACTAGCCATTAACGGAGCTAACGGCTCATTAATCTGGGATTATTTTCCATATAGTGTTAATCCTGCAGATAGCGGTTTGTACAATTTTTATAACCCGCAATTTATTAATGACGTTAATAACGACTCTTTTCCAGATATTTTAGTTTGCAATGGCGGAGATCATTCAGCACCTGAATGGGAAACAAATCGCCCGCCAGGATATTTAATGATTGTGAATGGTCTTAATGGGACCTTAATTGCAAAAGCGGTAGTTCCTGATAGTGCTGAGACTTATTGTTCTCCAATTGTTGCAGACATTCAAAATAATGGAACACAATGGATTCTTTATGGAACAGGTGGTGAAAATTTAGGAGGTTCATTCTGGGCAAGTCAGCTTAGCGACTTATTAAATAATACACTTACAAACTCTGTTGAATTAGCAAGTGATCTTAGCAAAGGATTTATTGCTCCTGCATCGATTTGTAAAACACAAGATAATTCTTTTGACATATTTATTCAGGCATTCGGAGGTAAAGTTTCTAAAATTAAAGGAAGTGATTTTTCTACTACTTGGAATTATCAACTTCAAGGAACAGAGTCTAGTGCAGCGCCTACAATTGGAAGATTTTCAAGTGATTTGAATCCAGATGTTTTTTTAGTCCTATTTAAAGGTATTGCTCCTTCGTATTCAGATTTCTATCAAGTTATGCTAGATGGAGAAACAGGCCAAGTCTTGTTTAAAGATAGTATTGGAAAATCAAATTATGCGGCTGCCGCTGCCTTAGACCTTGATAACAATGGACTTGATGAAGCAGTAATTTCAGTAAATTATTTTGAAAATGGGCACTATAAAAATAAAATTCATGCGCTTGATTTTGCTAATGGACTGATTTCACAATTAGGAAATACTAGAGCAGGCGTAAATCTTGGATCCACACCTTATTTTGGAGATATTGACCAAGATAATAACATCGATTTTGTTTATAGCTACAAAAAAGATAGTTTAAACCCAGTTGGATGGAAAGGAATCTATTTAAATCTCATAGAATTAAACAGTATTATTCCAAATGCAGGAATTGCATGGGGTTCTTATTTAGGAACAAATAATAATGGAGAATATTATTCATCGAGCACTGATTGTGGACCTGGAAGCGTAATTTCAAATGCTTCAATAATTCAACCTAGTTGTAACGGATTTGCAGATGGCTCAATTAATTTAACACTTGTAAATGGAGGCGGACCTCACACCTATTTATGGTCAACTGGTAGTACAAGCTCTTCACTTCAAAATCTCAGCGCAGGAAACTATTGGGTGCAGGTTACAAATTCATTGGATTGTTTTGAAATAAGGAACTTTACTCTAATTGATCCCTTCGTAATTAGCTTTGGAGGAATAATGGCACCAACCTGTCCCGAAGATGAAAATGGAGCTGCAGTAGTAAATTCATCTGGTTGTCAATGTATGTTTAGTACCTGTACATTTTTATGGGAAAATGGAATTACAACAAAACCTAATAATAACTTAGTAGAAGGATGGAACTCAGTTATTATTACCCATGCAAATGGTTGCCTAGTTACAGATTCTGTATTTGTGCCTTTTTCTGCTCCTGTAATTGATTCTTCATTTATAGGAAATGTTTTGTGTAACAATGGAGCAACAGGATACATACAAGTTTTTGATGGGCCTATGAGTACTTCCGTTATTTATAACTGGTCAAATGGCTTCTCAACTAACACAATAACTGATTTAATTGCTGGAACCTATCAATTAATTGCAGAAGATACACGCGTTTGCATAGATACGCTAGAATTTATAGTAAGTGAGCCTGAAAACTTTTTAATTGATTTAGAAGGAAACGATGTGCTTTGCAACGGAGAATCAAATGGAAGTATTCTTACCTCAGCTAGTGGAGGAACTGCTCCTTATGTTATTTTTCTAAACAATCAAATAATTGAACCTTTACTTCTAAATCAACTTCCATCTGGCGATTACGAAATTTATGGGGTTGATTCACATGGATGTATGAGTCCAACAAGTCAAATTACATTAGATGAACCTTTAGGTCTAAGTAATACTTTTACTGTAACACTTGCAAGTGCCATAAATTCATTCGATGGCTCGATATTTTCGGCTGTTGAAGGTGGAACTCCACCCTATTCATTTATTTGGGAAGGACAACAAAGTACAGAATCTAATATCGTTTATCTTAATCCAGGATGGTATTCGCTCACTATTTTAGATTCAAATGACTGTGAATATTCTGATTCCGTTTATTTAGGATTATTAAACACCAATGAATTAGCTGAGTCAAACTTTTCAGTATATCCAAATCCAGCAACAAATGAAATTAACATTAATGGAATAAATGGCGAATCGGTTTCATTTTATGACCTAAACGGAAAGCTGCTTGCAAAACACAAATTTACTGCAAATCAAAAAATTGATTTCTTAGCAAAAGGCCTCTATTATATTGAGGTTAAAACAGCAGAAAGGACTTATTATTCGAAATTCTTAAAGGAATAATTTAGTTTATTCCTTTCCTAACATTCCTTCTTTTAAATTTGCATCTGCAGGAATATTACCAAGCCATATTGAAAAAAGGGCTTTTTTGAATTCTAATCCTTCAATTACACATAACTGCGTTCCATTTTTCTCTACAGTAACTCCTTTATTTGGAAGGTATTCGAAATTAATTTTATCACCTTTTTTAAATGCACCAGAAAAAGAATTTATGAATTTGCTGATTTGCTCTTTTGTTGCTTTTCCATGGCTTGCATTTTTAAATCCTTCTCTGACAGATTCCACAAATTTTTCACGTGTCACACTGTTTGAAACTAATTTAAGTTGAATTACCATTGGTGCATCAGCATTTAAAATTTTGCTGGCATCCTTAGATTTTTGCTGCAAGAACAATGCACCAACATACAAATCAATGAAGTACTTTTCACGCAATCCGCCTCCATTTAAAACTAGATTATTAGCTCCTAGTTTTATTTCTGAATAAAAAGTAACACCATGTAAAACAGTTGTTTTATTTTGAGAGAAATTATAAAAGCTTAAAAAAATAAAAAGACTTGAGTATAAAAAATTAGTAGTTTTCATAATTATTTTAGATTTAGTATTTAGTTAATTATTTTTTAAAATTATAAAAATTAATCATCCCAATCCTCAGAATTTTCATTTTCTGCTATTAATTTTTTCCAATTGTAGTCGCTTAACTCAGTATCGCTCAATATTTCTTTGTAATCATCAGCTGTAATATTAAATCGTTGAACTTCTTCTCCAGTATATGACTCTATTGCATCTAACAACAAATTTTCATCCTTACTACAAAAGGAAAGCGCCTGCCCGCGTTTATTTCCTCGACCAGTTCGACCACAGCGGTGCACATAATTTTCGGGATTATCTGGTAAATCATAATTCACTACATAATCCATATCTGGAATATCAATTCCACGACACGCAACATCAGTAGTAATTAGAACATTGTTGTCTCCACTTCTAAAACGATCTAATATGGCAAAGCGATCATTCTGCTCTATTCCGCCGTGAAGAGCTTCAGAGTTTACTGTCACTCTAGCCATGGCTGCAACAATTCTCTCTACACGAACTTTAGTGCGCGCAAACACGATGAATTTTTTTTCAGGATATTCTTTCAAGATATTTTCTAAGAAAAACCTTTTGTCATCCATTTCAATTGAAGCTACTGCATGGTCCACATTTTTAGAAACTGGATTTTGCGGGGAAACATGAATACGAATAGCGTCTCTCACCACATCATAAGCCAAGGACTTTATTTTCTTGGAAATTGTTGCTGTAAAAAATAAGGTTTGACGATTTTTTGGAATTTTACGAATAAGATCCTGAATATCTTTGTTGAAACCTAAATCTAACATAAGGTCTGCTTCATCCAAAACAAAAATCTCTAATTTTGAAACATCAACAAAACCTTGGGATATTAAATCAAACATTCTTCCTGGGGTTGTTACAAGTACATCAACTCCTTCATTTAAAGTTTTTATTTGATTTTCTTGCTCCACGCCTCCATACAAACCTAAAACACGCAAATGTGTTTGAAAGGCAATTTCTGCAACAACTTTTGAAATTTGATTTGCTAACTCTCTAGTAGGAACTAAAATAAGACCTCTAATGCCAGCATATTTACCTCGTGGTTTCACCAAAAAATGGTTGAGCATAGGAATGACAAATGCAGCTGTTTTTCCTGTTCCTGTTTGCGCAACAGCCATTACATCTTCACCTTTTAAAATATGCTTAATTGCCCGAAACTGAATATCTGTTGGGCGATTAAAGCCCATTACATCTAGTTGTGCCTTGATAGATTGTGAAATTGGATAATCTTTAAATTTCATATAGCAAAGTTAAAAAATTAAAAGACTCTTTCAGCATGAGATAATTTATTGAAATATATTTAAATAAAAGAATTATTTATTCATTTACTATGACAATTATATCTAACTTTATAAAAAAAAATTATGGAAAGTCCACTTTTAATTGCTCTCGGAGTTATTGCTTTAATAATCTTCAGCTCCCTACTAACAGTAACACAAGGAACCATTGCTGTTGTTACCCTGTTTGGTAAATACCGCAGAATATTGCAGCCTGGCTTACGTTTTAAAATCCCAATAATTGAACAAATTTACCGCAGGGTTTCCATTCAAAACCAAAGTATCGAAATGGAATTTCAAGCAGTAACAATTGACCAAGCAAATGTTTACTTTAAAAGTATGTTGCTCTACAGCGTTTTAGACTCCGAAGAAGAGACAATCAAAAAAGTTGCCTTTAAATTTATCAGTAATAAAGATTTAATGCAGGCCTTGATCCGCACAATTGAAGGTTCAATTCGCGCCTATGTAGCAAGTCAAAAACAGTCTGAAATTCTTGGTCGCCGACATGAATTAGTAGACAGTGTAAAAAATCAAATAGACAACACCTTAGAAATGTGGGGTTACCATTTAATTGACTTGCAAATTAACGATATTACATTTGATCAAGCGATTATTGAGAGTATGAGCAGAGTTGTTGCTTCAAACAATTTAAAAGCTGCTGCTGAAAATGAAGGTCAAGCGCTATTAATCACAAAAACAAAAGCTGCGGAAGCTGATGGAAATGCTACAAAAATTGCTGCACTAGCTGAAAAAGAAGCGGCAATGCTTCGTGGACAAGGAGTTGCATTATTCCGTCAAGAAGTGGCTAAAGGTATGAGTGAAGCTGCAGATGAAATGAAAGCAGCGAACCTAGACACCAATGTTATTTTGTTTTCAATGTGGACAGAAGCAATTAAGAACTTCGCAGAATATGGAAACGGAAATACAATATTTCTCGATGGAAGTGCTGAAGGAATGCAAAGAACTATGAAGCAAATCCAAGCAATGATTTCAACAAAAGATAAAGAAGCTTAAATTTTTGGAGAAGTAATCGCGAGAACAATACGCGCAACTGCAGGGCATATTAATGAATTTTCCGCTGTAATTTCTAGTACTTGAAACATGTTTTTTCTATCTGTATGAGGATATTCTCTACACGCTAATGGCCGAACATCATAAATAGAACAACTATTGTCTTTTTCCAAAAATGAACAAGGAGAACTTTTTAAAACATAATCTTGTTCCTCGTCCATTCTTAAGTAATCTGAGATAAACTTTCCTTCCTTAACACGAAGATGCTTAGAAATACGACGAATATCAGCATCTCTAAAAATTGGACTGGTTGTTTTACAGCAATTTGCACAACTTAAGCAATCCATCTTTTTAAATTCAGCTTCATGACCTTTGTGAAACTTCTGATCTAAATCATTCGGTTTTGCCTGTTTCATTTTACGAAAAATCTTTTTCGTGGCGTGAATTGCCAATTTTGCACTATCCAAAGAGGATTGGTCGTTTTCTTTCATAATCTTATTGCAGTAAAATTACAAAGCCTATTCAACAAGTCTCGTTATATTTGCAGAAAATTTATTTTGCATGCAGAAATTTTTAAATACGGAACATGAGAAGGCATATAATTTAATGCTGGAGAAGGATTATCAACAAGCATTAAAAATCTTTGATGATTTAATTTACCTCTTTCCAAATGAAGCTAATTTATTAAGTGATCGTGGAGTAATTTTTATACATCTTAATAAAAAAGAAGTAGCACTGAAAGATTTTGATCAAGCAGTTTTTTTAGAGGATTCTTATGGTTATCGCTATGCTTCTAGAGCTTATGCTAGAGATTTTTTTGGTGATACAGAAGCTGCAATCTTAGATTACGAAAAAGCAATTAAACTCGATCCAGAAGATGCAGTTTCATACAATAATATTGGTCTACTTCAAGAAAAATTAGGGTATAAGCAAAAAGCACAAAAAAACTTTGAGCTTGCTGATGAAATTTCTAAAGAACAGGAAGATAATTTTATTAAACAAACTCCTATTTCAGAAAATAATGCGCCAGAAATAAAAGAAGAATCTAGAATTAAAAAGAAATCGTTTTTCAAAGAATTTTTTAAAATTCTTCAATCAAAAAAACAATTTAAGGAATTTTTAAGTTTCGTTAAAAAAGGTGGTAAATTAAAATAAACTTTAAAAAAAAATCGAAAACTAAAATAAATGTAACATATCGCTTATAAACAAAAAGAACTTATTGCTTGTTTATTTTTATGTTTGTAAAGTGATTTAGTAATTAAAAATTAATGATTCCATTTCTAAAAAAGTTTTTTTTTCTAATTATAATCTGTTTTCAAAACATTATAGTACTTGCTCAACTTGGACCTGGAGTTCCATTTAGTTTAAGTATTGAGCCAATTCAGGGAACTTTTATTACCGGCACACATTCATCTGCGATTGCAAAGTCTGGAGATAAATGGCTAGTTATTGGTGGAAGAATAAATGGTTTGCATGGACTAAATAGTAATGATGGATTTCCAACGGAACTTGCCAATGAGTTCATTATTGTTTTAGATACTAACACTTGGACAGAATCAATTGCGTCTTTAAATCAATTACCAGCATCCATTGCCGACCCCTTGCGATCAACTAATATGGAGTACATTCAAATAGGCTCGTATTTGTATATGGCTGGCGGTTATGGACGAGATAACGTTGCAGGAATATTTGTTACTTTTCCCAAGCTAACAGCAATTCACGTTGATAGTATGATAAATGCGGTTTTAAACGGAGAAAGCATTGCACCACACATTCGACAGATAACAGATTCTAGGTTTCAAGTTTGTGGCGGAGAATTAGGGAATATTGGTCAAGAACTCTATTTACTTTTTGGACATAATTTTGGTGGGAGGTATACAGATCCGCCAACTCCTATGTTTACACAAACTTACACAGACAGAATTACAAAATTTTCATTATTAGATGATGGAATTACAATGACTCCAGAAAGTTTTGTGGATTTTATAGATACAAATTATTTTCACAGAAGAGATTTAAATGTTGGTCCAATTATTAAGGAAAATGGAGAATTTGGATTGAAAGCTTATAGTGGTGTATTTCAAAAAACACGTAATCTGCCCTTTCGAGAGACGATCACAATAACGCAAGACACAAATGATATAAATACAAGCTATGAGCAAGTAATGAGTCATTACAATTGTGCGATGATTCCGATTTTTGATACACTTACAAAAAAAATGTATACTACTTTTCTTGGGGGAATGAGTTTGTACAATTATATGCCCACAACCAATGAATTTATTTATGATTCTTTAATTCCTTTTATTTCTGACATTACTACTATGACAACGCATCCCGGAGGTGCCATGGATGAAACAGTAATGTCAACACAACTTCCTGGTTTGTTGGGCTCAAACGCAAAATTTATTTTAAATACAGGAATCAGCCATTTTTCAAATGAAGTAATTGACATTCGAAGTCTTCCAAATACCAAAACTTTAATCGGATATCTTTATGGTGGAATTCGTGCAGAAGCACCAAATCTTGGAGCATCTACGGCTAACGATACAATTTACAGGATATATTTGACTGCAAACAATTCTAATTCACTTTTAAACTTGGAGGACGAGCTTGAAAATGTGTTGGTTTATCCAGTTCCAGCTTCAAATAACCTTACTATTGACTTACAAACTAAAAGGCCATTGGAAATAAACGTGTCAATTTTTGATTTAAATCTCAAGAAAATAAGTTCTTTTCCTACAGTTAATTTAAATTCAGGGAAACATACCCTACCACTTTCAATTTCAAATTTAGCCAATGGCTTTTATTACCTTGAAATTAAAAGTGAAAAAACTATTATTCGTAAAAAAGTTCAGGTTTTTCATTAAAGAAGAAGTTTTTAATAGTAATCTTTTTTAAATAAAAAAAAGTAAAATTCTATTTTCGTTTAACGCTAATATAATTTCTTGTTTTGGCTTCTTTTAATCAATAATATATATCAAAGTATCGAGATTTTTATCCTACAAAATTGCCTATCTTTAGTTTTTAAAGAAATACGATATGCTCTATTTCATTTCTCGACTAAAGCACTTAGCATTTGAAAACTATTTATCCTTTTTTTTGTTTGTAAAATATGAATGAAAATTTCAAGTCAGGTTTTATTTTTACCCCTTACAAAGCACCTGAGCAATCCGATTTTGAGAGACTTTTTGACATTTTTAGTGAATTAATTACGCACACATCAGGTGATGTGGATGAAGCGCTGAATTGGTTTAAAATTTTAGATGAAGAATATAAATTGACAAATGACGATTATACGCTAGATGATTTTTTGGAAGATCTAAAAAAGAAAGGCTATCTCAGGGAAGAAATTAAAGCAAAAGGTCCAGCTTCCTTAAAAATTACAGCAAAAACAGAACGTGCACTTCGTAAAAATGCGATGCAACAGCTCTTTGGAAACATTAAAAAAAGTGGTTCTGGTAGTCATAAATCAAAAAAAAG
>ENA-UOYL01000257-UOYL01000257.1-marine-metagenome-genome-assembly--contig:-NODE-257-length-19531-cov-5.167626_pt1 | contig 19531 bp, 20 predicted proteins | sample MGYA00238173_ERZ767189 | MGnify/ENA primary metagenome ERZ767189 (study PRJEB28943, sample SAMN06267163) | marine metagenome | isolation source: Columbia River Estuary | place: USA:Columbia River Estuary... | reverse complement strand
CAGGCCGCCCAATCCCTCGGTGTACTCAACGCCTGCGAACTTGTCTTCAAGGGTTTTTGAAAATTGCTTTGACAAGTTCATTTGATCAAGCGCTAAAACATTGATGACAAAGCGGCCTGTTTCATCAAACACCTCCAAGCTGGGTGAAGTTGAGACCAAACTCCACAACACAATGGGCGGCTCCAAGGACACAGAGCTGAAAGAGTTGGCAGTGACACCCACCAAACGAGATTGCGAATTGCCAGAAGTGACCACCGTAACGCCGGTGCCAAAACTGCCCAAAGCAGTGCGCAAATCGCGCTTGTCCCAACTTGTGTTGCTTTTTGTATTCATCTGAGGACTTTACGGGCTGACATAGCGTCAACTCGTCAGGAGTTTCCCTTAAAAATTTTGATATCGTGCCCTAATTAAAGCGCAATTGACGGTGTAGCCACCGACTCTACCTGACGCGAAGTGACCGACTTCATGATGGCCTCTAAGGCTGCCACATTGGCCAACATTTCTGTATGGCTCACAGGATAAGGGTGCTCGCCTCGAACGGCTTTGGCAAAGGCTTCTAAATTGGACAGCACACTCGGGAATTTTTCAGCAAAACTCACCACGGGCTCTTGGCCTTGCATCACGCGCTTGATGTCCCAGCCCGCAGGACTCTCGGGGTGCTTGCGGTCTCGAATTTCGACCCAGCCTTTAGAGCCATAGACAGCGAACCGCCCTTCAAAGGGGGTGGCTAACATGGCACTGATGAGGGCATTGGCGCCCCCCGGAAAGCCCAACATGATGCCCAGCGTGTCGCCATTTTCAAAATAAGATCCGCGTGTGGCCAAGCGCGCCCAAACCGATTCGGCAGGCCCTAAAACCGCAATGGCCAAATCCACCAAATGAATGCCCGTTGCAGTGAGTGGGCCCACAGGGGCATGCTGATTTGAAAGACGCCAATTGTCTTTGGGCAAAGCGAAAAACTTGTCTTGGCTGAAGTTGGCTTCAATTTGCAAAATGCTGCCAAGCACCCCAGCTTGAATGTCTTGGCGAAGTTCAATGATGGCAGGCTCAAACCGACGCTCATGGCCAATGCCCAAAACAAGATTGTGCTTAACACAAGTGGCAATGGCTTTTTGCGCATCAAGGTAGGTAAGGCACAAAGGCTTTTCACAAAACACATGTTGGCCGGCTTGCGCTGCCGCCACAATTTGATCGGCATGCTGCTGATGGGGCGTGCACAAAATAACCGCCTCCATGTTTTGAATTTTCAAAAATGCATCGAAGTCGGAAAGGATTTGGACATCTTTCAAAACAGGATCGTGGCTCATCTGTGTTCGCAAATCAGCATCGAGTTCAACCACCGCCACCAAATTCAAAAGGTCAGAAGTTGCTATTTGTTTGGCAATGGTCTTGCCCCACCACCCATAACCGACCAAGCCTATTTGAACGGGCACCGAGGTTGTTGAAGTATTGAAAGATGCAGTTGCCATGGAAACGCCTTGAATTGTCAAAAAGGTCTGTTAAAAATTAAGTGGCGCTGAGGGGCGCAGACTTGATAGCCCCCACCGCCTGAAATAAATTTCGAATCACATCGAGCTCCATGTTGCGAACAATGAAAACCAAGCGTGTATCTTTGTCGTCGCTGGGCCAACGGTCCATTTTCACGGGTGTGTCAATGATATGTTGCACACCCTGAATCACCACAGGATCGCCATCGACGTTGATGATGCCTTTTAGGCGAAGCAGATCGGGGCCCCGCAAAGTAGTCAACAACTCTAGGGCCGATGAAAAAGAAAGCCACTCAAAGGGCTCCGTAAATCGCAAAGACAAGGTCTTCACGGTACTGTTGTGCGTCGCAGATCTTTGGCCCAAATACCGGCCTGTGCCATTGACATCTGCCGCAGCAGCATCATTCAGCGCTTCACCCAAAAACTGCAAAGTTTTTAGACTGGCACGCGAAGACGACAAGCCCAAATCGATCAAGCTTTTAGGGTCGACTTCACCCTGTCGAATGAACTCAATGGGTGACTGTGAATTGAGTTGTCTAATTCGCCCACACAAAGTTTCCAAATGGTCCGCAGAGGTCAAATCAGTTTTAGTCACCAATATTTTGTCGGCAATGGCTATTTGCTTCACAGCCTCTGTCTGTTGGTCAATTTGTCCCACGCCATGCAAGCCATCGACCAAGGTAATGAGCCCATCTAGGCGGTAGTGGGCTGCCAGTAAAGTGTCGCTGGCCAATGTTTGAACCACTGGCGCAGGATCTGCTAGGCCGGTTGTTTCGACAATGACGCGGTCAAAGTCAAACACTTCTCCAACACGGCGTTGTGCAAAGAGGTCACGCAGTGTTTCTTGTAAATCGGTTCGCACTGAGCAGCAGATGCAGCCGTTGGCCAACAGCGTGATATTTTCTGAAGACACGGTGACCAAATCGTGGTCAATGCCAATTTCACCCATTTCATTGATGACCACCGCCACACGCCGCATATCGGGGTGCAACAAGAGTTTGGAAATAAGGGTGGTTTTACCGCTGCCAAGAAAGCCCGTGACCAAAGTCACAGGTATTTTGCCTGCCAACGCATCGCGCGACCAAGTCACTGCAGCTTCACTTTAAATGTTCATTTCAAGAATGTACAAGCCGCCTGTGAAGCGGTCTACGGTGTAGACAATGCGGCGGTCATCGACATACACATCATTGAGTTGGATGGCACCCGCTGGCGATAGTTTGGGCGCACCTGGCACAAAGTAGGCAATCTCTTGCACTTGGTAGGGGTTGCTGGTGTCGTAGACCCGCACGCCTGCATTGAAGAAGGAACCCACAATGATGGTGTCCGATCTGAACGAGGTAGGGCCTGGCAAATTTTCGTGCAAATTGTGCGCACCAAAACGTCCGCCACGTTTGGCAAATGCGTCATAAGGCGGCGCAGGAAATGTGCCGATGGGCACGGGGTTGGCTTCGTTGCGTGAATCAACCACCCACACCAATTTGGGCCAATCAGCGCCGTTGTCTTGCACGCACTCGTCGCTTACGATCCACAAGCCTCTGTCAAAGAGCGGCAATACCGTGTGCGTAAAACCATTGAAAGGCGGCGAGTGGTTCCACTGCGAGACCACCTTGATGTTCTTCATGTCCGAGATGTCTAGCACCACAGCGCCGCCATCGATGTAACCAATGAAGGCACGGTTGGGCTGCTCTGGAAACACATTGGTATTGTGTGTTCGAAAGCCTGTGTCAAACTGAGCGGGCAAGCGCGGTGGCGGTGGCGCTTCATCGCCTTCACGGGTGCCTGGGTACCACCAACGCCCTACTTCCACGGGCTTTTCGGGATCGATGATGTCAATGATGCGATAGAACTGATCGTCTAAGGGATTGCGCGGCTGAAAGTCAGAGGCACCCGAGGACATGTGGACATAACGACCGTCGACAAACCACACTGCATGCACGCCTCGAGAGTAAGGGCCTGAGCAGTCAAAATGAGAAAGCAAGCGCGGCGTTTCTGGCTGGCTCACATCAAATATATCGATGCCCGCGGGCTTGATACCTACCGTCGTGGCTTGATAAGCCACCACCATGATGTTGCCCACCACGTCTAAAGAGTTGGAGCGCAGCTTCATGTGCGGCAATTCAGTTTGCACAATAAGCTTGGGATTTTGGGGGTCCGTCACGTCGACACCCGAGAAGTTTTTAGGGGCAGATTCGTGGGCCAACCACAAGATGCGGCGCCCATCTGACGTGAGCTGCATGCCCATTCCCTCGCCCAGTCCACCAAACCCTGCCAGCTCGTGGTGAGCCAACAACTTCATGTTGAGTGACAGGGTCTGATCAGCTCTCGATGCCGATTGAGGTGCGTTAAGCATGGGTAAATACTCATCAAAAATTTTGTTGAATCTGTAATATAGCGGAAAGGAATTCAAGATCAGTCAAGACATTCCCTAACCATAAACAGGAGACACTTCATGAATTTTGCATTGACCCCGCGTTGGAAGAATTTCTTCCAAATTTCCCTTGTTGTGCTAAGTGCTTGTGGCTTGTTTCAAGCCCAGGCTCAAGCTCAAGCCTTTCCCACCAAGCCTGTCAAACTGGTTGTCACTTATCCGCCAGGCGGAAGTTCAGACCTCATGGCGCGCATCATGGGCCAAAAGCTTAGCGAAGTTTGGGGTCAGCCTGTCATCATAGAAAGCAAGCCCGGAGCAGCTGGCTCTATTGGCATGGAGTTCACAGCCCGTCAACCTGCCGATGGCTACACCTTTGTAGTGGGCAACTTAGGCCCCGCATCGGTCAACCCCCTCATTACCAAAGTACCCTACAGCATGGAGAAGGATTTCATTCCTGTTTCTCTCACTGCAACCGGCCCCAACATCTTGGCAGTTCCCGCAGCCTCCCCCTTTAAAAACTTAAACGATCTGTTAGTCGCCGCACGCAACAAACCAGGCTCTTTGAACTTTGGCACCAGTGGCCCGGGCAGCATGGCGCACTTGGGCGGTGAGCTCATCATGCGTCAAGGCAATGTCAAAATGGTGGGCGTTCCCTACAAAGGCGGCGGATTGGCTGTGAATGATTTGTTGGCTGGCCAAATTGACATGATGGTCTCCGACGCATTGCCAGTCATTCAACACATCAGAACGGGAAGGTTGCGTGCACTGGCCATTACCAGCGCCAAGCGATCACCTTTGTCACCAGAGATTCCCACCTTTGCAGAAGCTGGCTTGCCAGGTTTGGTGGCCGTCAATTGGTGGGGCGTGTTCTTGCCTGCCGGTACGCCTAAACCTGTTGTGGATGCCTATTACGCGGCACTGGTCAAGATCATGGCCAACCCCGATCTGAAGGAAAAATTTGGAGGCTTAGGCGTTGAAGCCATGGCCACCACACAAGATGAATTCAAAGCCTTCTTGGCGGATGAAAAAAGCAAATACTCAAAGCTGATTGCCGACAACAACATCAAAGGCGAATAAGCTAAAGGAGACTCAATTGGGCCTTAAATTTCTTGAACATTTGCTCATCCTGACGGACGATCCTGAAGGAACGCGAGATTGGTTTGTTCAAAATTTAGGGTTCCGAAACGGCTTCCACCCTGAATTTGGGTTTCCCGTTTATTGGCTCTACATTGGTGATCAAGATGTACTTCACATTGGCAAAGCGCGCCACTCAGAACATCAAAACACTTACCTCCAAACACCCACTGACGGAGAACACGACTACTCTGCGGCGGGTGCCATGGGTTCAGGCCGAATTGATCACCTTTGTCTCAATTGCGATGGCATGAGCGAATTCATTGATCGTCTTACTCGCAACGGCATACCGTTCAGCGAACGAAAAGCACACAACTCCCAGCTCTACCAACTGTTCATGCGGGAGCCCATCAACGGCATCAAAATAGAACTCAACTTCTCATGGGAAGAAGCTGTTCAAATGGGACGGGTGGCTTCTTACACCGATGAAGGGCAAAACTTAAAGCCCTCATCACCGGGCAAGCATTGATTGCCCCATCAAAGTCGATGCCTTAAATTGGATTGGAACTACTGTGCCCGCTTATTGGATATCTCGTTGCATCATCAACGACCCCGTGGTTTACAAACGATACACCGATCAGGTGCCAGATATCATTGCCAAATACGGCGCCAAGGTTTTAGCCCGAGGTGGCCATTTTCAAATTATGGAAGGCCCCGAAGTTTTCAAGCGCTTTGTTGTCATTGAATTTCCAACTTTTGCTTCAGCCGTTGAATGCTTTCAATCTGATGCCTACAAAGCCGCAGCTTCGCACCGAAGAAATGGCGGCGGCATTGTAGAAAATGTCATTGTGGAAGGTGCAGAAATTCCAAGTTAGTTTCAAACCAGCTTGTCAATTGCTTCCTCAACCCACTTGCGGTCCCAGGTGCCCGCCATAATTTCTTTTTCCCATTGTTGCTCTAAAGCATGTTTGGCTTTGGCCAGCTTCAAAATTTCAGCCACCTCGCTGATGGGCACCACCAAAACGCCATCGGGGTCACCGATGAGCAAATCACCTGGCGCAATAGACAATCCGCCGCAAGCAATTGGGTAGCCAATTTCACCTGGGCCACTTTTAAATGGCCCGTTAGGCGTGGCACCACGAGCCACCACTGGAAAATCAACTTTGGCCAATTCCTCCACATCGCGAATGGCACCATCGATGATGATGGCTTCTATGCCGCGCGTCTTGGCGTAACTGGACATCATGGCGCCAATGATGGCGGTGTTCATGGCGCCACCGGCATCCACCACCACCACGTCACCTGGCTGCGCTTTGTCAAGGGCTTGGTGCAGCAGCAAATTGTCGCCAGGGCGTACACGCACTGTTAAAGCCGGCCCTGCAAAACGCTTGAGTCGGCCATATTGGTTGAAGCCTGCTGTGAAGGCCTGTAAGCGATTGGCCACATCACCCACCACGGCCACAGGAATAGAACGGGCTTGCTCTACCAGCGCTGGATCAACTCGCTTGAAATCTAGATCAATGCGCAAACCAAGATGTTTTAACTGTTTCATTTTTTTCCAAGTAAGTGATTGTGAATCAGGCAGATGATTCAAGCATGACCCACACATTTGGGATGCGCTCGCAATCGCGAGTAAACACCCAAAGCATTGGTTTCGTAAATCATTTGTTTTTTGACCGTTGTCGCTTCTGGTGAAGCGTCAATGTATTTTCTCGTGTCATCAAAATACTGAGAAGTAAGCGGGTCAATGCCTTGAACGGCACCTACTGTTTCAGAAGCAAACAAAATATTTTCAGCGGGCAATACGCGCAGTAACAAATCAATGCCGGCCTGATGGTAAACACAAGTGTCAAAGAAGACATTGCCCAATACCTTTTGCTCTAGCGGTTCTAAACCGCGGTCTTGCGCAATGCCCCTGTATCGACCCCAGTGATAGGGCACTGCGCCGCCACCATGCGGAATGATGAACTTCAAAGTTGGAAAGTCTTTGAAAATATCAGAGGTCATGAATTGAACAAATGCCGTTGTGTCGCCATTGATGTAATGGGTGGCCACAGGATCAAAATGTGGGTTGCAAGAGCCACTCACATGAATCATGGCAGGCACATCGAGTTCAACCAATTTTTCGTAAAGCGGATACCACCACTTTCGATCTGAGAGCGGTGGGTCAGTCCAACGTCCGCCACTGGGGTCAGGATTCAAATTGGCACCAATGAAGCCAAGCTCAAGGATGCAGCGCTCTAACTCTTCAAAAACGCGAGGTCCTGGTGCAACACCAGAAGCTTGAGGCAGTTGGCAAACGCCAATGAAATGATCGGGGTAAAGCTGACAGACCCGATGCACCAAGTCGTTGTTGTAGCGTGCCCATTGCACATTGGTGTCTTCGTTGCCATAGTGATGGTCCATGCCCACCGCACGTGGCGAGAAGATGGTTAAGTCGACACCTCGCTCTTGCATCTTTCGAAGCTGGTTGGCAGAAATGCCCGCTCGAATTTCATCGTCACTGACAGCCGGTGGTACCAAGTTTGGCGTGAGCCCAGTTCGGTTGTATTCGGCAATTTGCTGAAGGCGAAATTCGGCCACTTGGGGCGGCGTGGTCGTGAAATGGCCGTGGCAGTCGATGATCATCTTAGGCTTGGAAATCTAGCTTAACTTTTGACAAGAAGTCTTTCATGAACTTCACCTCTTCGTTCATGCGTGTAGCCGCTTCGGCACGCGATAAATTCAGGGGCTCAAGGCCATTGCCAACCAGTTTATTGGCAATGGCGGCACTGTTGACCGTGGCATTGATAGAGGCATTCATGGCGTTAAGAACATCTGGAGGTGTATTGGATGGCGCCCAAACGCCGATCCAAGATGGAATGGAAGCACCCTTGAAGACATCCACCAGCGATGGAATGCCTGGCAAACTTTTCACAGTTGTGGGCTGTGCAATGGCAATCCACTTCAACTTGCCAGCTGCTACCATGGGCCCACCCACTGGAATGGTTGTGAAAACTGCATCCAGGTGACCTCCAGCCGCATCAATGATCATGGGTGCGCCGCCTTTGTAGGGCACCATGGTTGCATCTAAGCCTGCAGACCTTTCCAACAAAAGCGCGGCCAAATGATGTGGCGAGCCGACGCCAGCCAGTCCAATGCGAAGTTGCTGCCCAGGCGCTTTGGCTTTCGCTAAAAATTGATCCAAATTGTTCACGCCAAGTTGCGATGAAACGGCTAACACCAGAATCATGTCGGCCACAGCAGCCACAGGAACCAAATCCTTCAGCGCATCGGCTGATTTAGAAGCCAATTGCGGCACCATGGGGTTGGTGGAAAAAATTGAATTGGCAAAGACTCCGTAGTTGCTTGAATCTGCAGCTTGCTTGGCCACAAACTCCATGGCAATATTGCCACCAGCGCCAGCTTTGTTTTCAACCAGGACACCGCCCCCACTCAATTGAAGCCCTTCGGCGAGGGTTCTGGCGGCAAAGTCCACAACACCCCCGGCCGGATAGCTCACAGTGAAACGCGTTTGTTTGGCGCCAAAGGTTTGTGAATGGGCCAACCCAGGCAAGCCCAAGCTGGCCAAGCCAACACCCAAGGAAGAAATGACTTGTCTTCTGTCCATGATCGTCTCCATTGATTTCATATTTCTAAAAAATAAATATACGATGCCTAGGTCTTTGTCACAACCTAGGGTAATCATTAGCCGTGAAATTAAAGACACTGCTAACCTAGAGCCCCTGTACTTTCTTTAAACCTCACACTTGAAAGAATCAGCATGTTCAAACTTCCAAAGTTTTCAAAATGGGCCGCTCTGTGGGTTACAACGGCTTCTTGTTTGACCCCCACTTTTTCTCACGCCGCATGGCCTTCTGACCAACCCATCAACATGATTCTTGCCTATGCGCCAGGGGGCGGCACCGACATTGTGGCCAGACAGTTGGTTCCATTTCTTGAAAAAGCCTTAGGTGGTGGTGCTCGATTCAGTGTCATCAACAGAGCCGGCGCAGGCGGTGATATTGGTTTTGGTGCCATTGCTGCGGCCGCTCCCGATGGCTACACCATCGGATTTATCAACACGCCACCTGTTATTACCATTCCCATTGAACGCAAAACAACTTGGAATCTGAACAGCTTTGAATTGTTAGGCAATGTTGTCGATGACCCAGGTACCTTTTGTGTTCACAACGACAGCCCCATCAAGTCGCTGGCAGAGTTAGCTGCTTATGCCAAAGCCAATCCAGGCGTCGCATCTGTTGGCACCACTGGCGTTGGTTCAGATGACCATCTGGCCATGTTGATGTTTGAAAAAGCAGCTGGCGTCAAAATGACCCATGTGCCTTTCAAGGGTTCTGGCGAAACCAGAACCGCCATCATTGGAAAGCACATTACTGTGGCCGCCATCAACGTGGGCGAAGCGCTGCAATACCTCAAAGGCGGCTCCCCTTTGCGATGCCTTGGCCAAATGACGCCCGCACGCATTTCGATGGCCCCCGACTGGCCCACTTTCCGAGAGCAAGGTTATCAATTTGACATGGCCTCTTTGCGCGGGGTTGTCGCGCCCAAAGGACTGCCGCCTGCAGTGCGCGACAGGCTGGTACAAGCCTTAGACAAAGCCATCAGTGACCCCGCTTTCAAACTGGCTGCTGAACGTGCCTTCGCACCTGTTCGATTTTTAGCACCCCCAGCCTACGATGCAGAATTGCGCGCAGGAGACACCTTGTTTCGGCAACTTTGGAAAGACATGCCTTGGACGGATAAGTAAATAGAGGTAAGACATGCATGATTTAATCATTCGCGGCGGAACAGTTGTAGACGGTACTGGCAAAGCCTCTTTGACGGCAGATGTTGCGGTCAAAGACGGCCTTGTGGTTGAAGTTGGCAAAATAACTGAGCAAGCCAAAAGAACCATGGACGCAAAAGGCCTGTTGGTCACGCCTGGCTGGGTTGATATCCACACGCATTACGACGGTCAGGTCAGCTGGGATCCCTACATGTCGCCCTCTTCTTGGCATGGCGTCACCACCGCAGTCATGGGCAATTGTGGCGTTGGTTTTGCGCCAGCACACACTCATCAACGTGAGTGGATGATGGAGCTCATGGAAGGCGTAGAAGATATTCCCGGCGCGGTTCTTTCTGAAGGCCTGAAGTGGGAATGGGAGTCATTTCCTGAGTACCTTGATGCTGTGGCCAAGACGCCCAGAATCATGGACATTGGCGCTCAAATTCCGCATGGCGCATTGCGCGTTTTTGTCATGGGCGAACGAGGTGCCAATCGAGAAGCTGCCTCCCCAGATGACATTCGATCCATGGCCGCCTTGGCCAAAGAAGCCATTTCGGCCGGCGCTCTTGGCTTTACCTCCTCCAGAACATTTGTTCACAGAACAAAACGCGGCGCTGCGGTTCCAACTCTGGGTGCCGATGCGCAGGAGTTAATTACCATTGCGCGTGCCATTGGTGAAACTGGCAAAGGCGTTTTGCAACTCATCTCCGATTGGGACGACATCGACGCTGAATTCAATTTAGTTCGCGACGTCACACGCGCCAGCGGGCGTCCCTTGTCTTACACTCTTTTGCAACATGACTTTTTGCCCGAGCGTTGGCGCGAACTCTTAAGGCGAACCGATGTGGCCAGAAGCGAAGGTATGGACATCAAGGCCCAAGTTGCCTGCCGCGGCATTGGCATGATTCATGGCCTGGAATGCTCTATGCAGCCCTTTTTTCTAACTGCCTCCTACCAAAACGTAGCGCATCTTCCGTTGGCTGAAAGAGTCCGTGAATTAAAAAACCCATTGCTAAGAGAACGAATCTTAAAAGAAGCTTTGATTGCCCCTGATAATCGACGATTGGAAAGCATCACACAACACTTTCACAAGTACTTTCCCATCTATCAAAGCGCCAATTACGAACCGCAACCAGAAGACAGTATTTCAGGCATTGCGGCGCGGCAAGGCTTGCCCGTTGCTGAAGTAGCCTACGACATGATGTTACAAGACGAGGGTCGGCAAAAGTTTTACTTCCCCTTGTACAACTACACAGAAAATAATTTAGATGTAGTCCGCGAAATGATGACGCACCCTGCCACTTTATTGGGATTGGGCGATGCTGGGGCGCATTGCGGTTATATCTGCGACGCCAGTTATCCCACCTACCTCATCAAACACTGGGCTCGCGAAAGAACACGTGGCGCCAAACTACCGATCGAGTTCTTAGTACACGCGCAAACTCAGCGCAATGCTCGTGCCCTAGGTATGTTTGATCGGGGTGCACTGGTCCCAGGCATGAGAGCCGACATCAACCTCATCGACTTTGAAAAATTAGACTTGACCACCCCGCAAGTGGTGCATGATTTGCCGGCGGGTGGCAGACGACTTGTGCAACACGCCAAGGGCTATGTAGCCACGCTGGTCAATGGTCAAGTCGTCATGCAAGCGGGTGAAGCCACGGGGGCCTTGCCCGGCAAATTGGTCAGAAGTGCACAGGCATGACCCATTGCTTTACCGCAAGCAAGAGCTTAACTAAACCGTTGCATTGGCATTGATGGCAGAACCCAGCCCCAAAGCTTGGTTCACACGCGGCATCACCTCGTGGGCCATCAATTCCATTGAGCGTCTGCCCAGCGCAGGGTCCACCAAGTCCATACCTGCGTAAACAATTTCGCCGAACGGGCCAACTTGTTCGCGCAATGTCAGAATTTGTTGCACCACATCTTCCACCGTGCCGGCAATCACCAACTCATCTAGCAATCGGTCCATGGTGACATGGCTGTCGTCTTCGTCCACGTGCTTTTTGAAAATGACATGGCGCTTGGACATCATCATCTTGGTCAGCATTTGGCGGTAGTAATAACGGTAAGGGCTGTTGGCATCTTCGCGGCCATAGCGTTTGGCTGTAGACGCATCGTCACTCACAAAAATGGTACGCGCCACACGCCAGTCGGCAGGGTTGGCTTTTTGCTGAACACTGTTCTTGCCTTCTTGATAGTTGTCCCAATGGCTGTTGAGCCAATGCGACATCAAGAAATTGGCTGACATCGGATGAAAGTTGCGCTTGCCCATGGCAATCACGCCTTTGGAAAAAGGCGCCACCACGGTGCCCACAATTTCGGGGTACGGAGTTTGATAGGGTTTCATCAAGATGCCGCGACCAATTTCAGGCACCGAAGTGACTTTGGTTGAAACCTTGAACCGGTTGTTTTCAAAGTCAATGTTGTAAGGCGGCTCGCGCTCCCAAATGGCCAAGATCACATCAATGGCTTCAGCAAACAGCTGGTTGCGGTCTTGATCCAAAATTCCCAAGGCTTCGGCATCCGATGCCAAAGCACCCGGACTGATGCCAAAAATAAAACGTCCTTTGGCCAGATGGTCAAACATGGCCGCTTGTGAGGCCAGCAATGTGGGGTGTGAGTGCGATAGATTAGAAGTGCCAGAGCCCAATTTGATGTTTTTAGTTTGTGCAATGAGCGTGGCCAAAAATATCAGGCTGTTGGTCACATTTTCAGCTTTGTCCGTGAGGTGCTCGCCCACAAAGGCATCGTAAAACCCCAATTGGTCGGCATAAATGATGGTTTCGCGGTCCTCATGCAGGGTCTCGGTGGTGTCCCTCTCAAAGGGATGCAGGGGCATGGTGAAATAGCCTAGACGCATGAGCAATTCCTATGAATGGAAGACGAATGTGGAAATGATACAAAAGTTATAGCCAAGGACCAAGACAATTAGTCACAGCCCTGTGAAAGCCCCCCGCCCTCGGCGTTCTGAATGCTAAACTCGATTGGTCACTCTACTCGCAAACCTGGTTATTCTGCTGCATGAAAATTTTTTACGGTTGGCGTATGGTGGGTGCAGCCTGTGGCATTCAGTTTTTGCTGGCTGCCTTCCTCACGCAAGCACTGGGCCTTTACATCGCCGTCCTTTCTGACGAAATGGGCTGGAGCAAAACCACCTTGTCGGGTGCTGCTGCATTGCAATCCGTCGAAGCCGCCATCATTGGCCCGGTATTGGGTTGGATCATGGACCGAGTCGGCCCACAAGCCATGATCCGCTTGGGCATGGTGCTTTTCAGCGCTGGCTTGCTCTTGCTCAGCCAAGTGAATGCTGTCGCCACGTTTTACACCAGCGCCATTTTGATGGCCATTGGTGCCAGTCTCAGTGGCTACTTTCCGCTTTCAGTGGCCTTGGTTCAATGGTTTGAAAAATTCAGAGCACGCGCGCTGTCCATCATGAGTTTGGGACTGGCCATGGGCGGTCTGGTGGTGCCCCTCATGGCTTGGTCGATTCAACATTGGGGATGGCGCTACACCGCAGGTGGCACAGGTTTGCTGGTCTTGCTCTTTGGCCTGCCCTTGGCGGGCATGATTCTGCGGCGGCCTGAAGACCACGGCCAACATATCGACGGCATCGACCCTGCGCTCAAAGCAGCAGAGCAAGGCGATTCGCCTGTTGAAACTCAAGTTGAATTCACAGCCAAAGAGGCCGTTCAAACTCGGGCCTTTTGGATGCTGGCCATTGGGCATGGCCTTGCACTTCTCATCGTCTCTGCCGTCAATGTGCATGCCATTACGCACATGAAAGAAGGCTTAGGCTATTCGGTGGCCACTGCCAGCTGGGTGATTTTGTTCATGACCTTTGCCCAATTAGGGGGCGTCTTGATGGGCGCCACTTTGGGCGATATGTTTGAGAAAAGAAAAGTGGCTGCGCTGTGCATGTTGGCGCATGCGCTCGGCATGCTTTGCCTCACCTTTGCCAACGACATGGCCATGCTGATTGGGTTTGGTATTTTTCATGGTGTGGCTTGGGGCTTGCGAGGCCCGTTCATGCAAGCCATTCGCGCCGATTATTTTGGCCGCAACGCCATTGGCCTCATCATGGGCTTGTCTGCCGCCATCATTTCAATGGGTCAAATTATCGGGCCCATGTTGGCTGGCGTGCTGGCCGACCTCACTGGCAATTACCAATTGGGCTTTAGCCTGCTTGCCTTGCTTTCAGCCTTGGGCTCGCTGTGTTTCATGTTGGCGACAAAGCCACTCAAGCCAGCGGCAAGCCAATAAGTTCAGACAAAGCCTCTAGCGTCAAACCGGGCACCATGTCGATCACCAACAGGCCATTGGCTGTGCAAGCCAGCGTGGCCAAATCTGTATAGACCCGCTTCACGCAGCCAATACCTGTTAAAGGGTAACTGCACGCAGACACCAATTTGCTCTGCCCTTGCTTGGTGAGCAAGTCCATCATGACCCAAGTTTGCTTGGCCCCAATGGCCAAATCCATGGCGCCACCCACAGCGGGTATGGCACCAGGCTCACCTGTGTGCCAATTGGCCAAATCGCCCGTGGCACTGACTTGAAAAGCGCCCAACACACAAATGTCTAAGTGGCCGCCGCGCATCATGGCGAAGCTGTCGGCATGGTGAAAATAAGCACCACCCTGCAAAAGCGTGACAGGCTGCTTACCCGCATTGATCAAATCGTAATCTTCTTGGCCAGCCGCAGGCGCAGGCCCCATGCCCAAAATACCATTCTCACTGTGCAACAAAATTTCAAGCGTGGGCGGTATGTGATTGGCCACCAAGGTCGGTTGACCAATGCCCAAATTCACAGTGGCGCCTTCTGGAATGTCCCTTGCAACGCGAGCGGCCAGTTCATCTTTGGTACGACGTATGTAGCTCATGCTTTGATGCCTCCGGCTTGCGTGGCAACACGAGGGATGTGAACCACCGCGTGAACAAAGATACCAGGCGTGATCACTGTTTCAGGATCAATGCCTCCCAGTTCGGCCTTTTCATAAACGCTGGCCACAGTTTTGCGGGCGGCCATGGCCATGACAGGCCCAAAATTTCGAGCAGATTTGCGAAATGTGAGGTTGCCCCAACGGTCGCCACGCTCGGCGCGAATGAGGGCCAAATCGCCGTGAATAGGCGTTTCGTACACGTACATTCGGCCATTGATTTCGCGGGTTTCCTTCAATGAACCGTCTGCATTTTTGGCCAGGTCAGTGCCGTAGCCAGTGGGTGAAAAAAACCCACCAATGCCGGCGCCTGCTGCGCGAATGCGCTCGGCCAAGTTGCCCTGCGGTACAAGCTCTAATTCAACTTGACCCGAGCGGTACAAAGCATCAAACACATGAGAGTCAGTTTGCCTTGGGAAGCTGCAAAGCACTTTGCGAACACGCCCCGCTTTGAGCAGCGCCGCCAAACCCTGGTCGCCATTGCCAGCGTTGTTGTTCACCAGCGTGAGGTCTTTGGCGCCTTGAACCAACAGGCCCTCAATGAGTTCATCGGGAATGCCTGCCGTGCCAAAACCGCCGATCAAAACGGTAGCGCCATCAGGCGTATCGGCCAAAGCCTCAGCTACGCTGTCAACGAACTTATTGATCATGGTGTTAACCTGGAATGGTTTTCAATCCAGCAACAGGGGCCGTATTTTGGGGCACCGCCGTACGCGCCACATTCATGGTCATGGCCAGCAAGCTGTAATAACCATAGTGCGCCACCAAATCAATCACGCCTTGTTCGCCAAACCTTTTGTGAAGTTGGCCATACGTGGTGTCGCTCAGACTGCGGTTGTTGCGAAGCTCTTCTAGCACGTTGTAAATCAGCGTTTCATCTTCGGTCATGTTGTCTGGGCGGCGGCCTTCCGCAATGGCGTCGCATGTGGCGGGCAACACGCCTTCTTTTTCGGCAATGGTGCGGTGAATGGCCCACTCGATGGGCTGACTCCAGTGCCTGGCCACGATCAACACCGCAAATTCTGAATTGCGCAGACCCACCGTATTGTGAAAACGCAGGTACTCACCCACCTTTTGAATTCGATTCATGAGCTCAGGGCTGCGCATAAGGGGAATGAACGGCCCGCCAATGCGGCCTCGCGGGCCTGCCGCTATTTCGTCCATGACTTTTTTTTGTTCAGCCGTCATCTGCGCATCGGGAATGGCAGGCATGCGATCGAGCTCGGCGGCTCCAAGTTTCAAAGGGTTCATTTTTCTACATTCAATTTAATCAAAAAAAGGCACAGGTCAAGTTCAACATTAATGGCAATTGTCTCTGCTGTATAGCAAGGGTTAATACGGTGAGAGATTATGTCTCGCTTGACTTGCCTCAAGAAAATCGTTCTGCTAAGGTCATGCTCTGCATAGGAGAATTTCATGAGTTTACCGATAGTTCGCCGAATTATTACCGGACACGATGACAAGGGCAAAGCCATTGTCAAAATTGACGAGACATGCAGCCACTTTCGCGATGGCCGCCCTGGCGCCAAAGTTTGCAACGTTTGGACCACAGACACCGCCCCCGCCGACAATTCAAGCCAAGACGACAAAGGCAAGCGTGAAGGCAAATTCACCATGATCGAAAACGGCAGCGTTTTTCGAATCATTCAATTCAACCCAGGCGTAGAACAACGTGTTCACCGAACCGACAGCATCGATTACATCATTGTCATGTCGGGCGAGATTGACATGGAGCTAGAAGCTGGCGAGGAAGTTCACCTAAAAGCCGGCGATGTGATGGTGCAGCGAGGCACGGTGCACAACTGGATTAACCGCGGCACTGAACCCTGCGTGTTGGCCGTTATTTTGATTCATGCCAACCCCGTGGAAGCGGGCGGCAAAGTCCTCACTGCTTTCAACTGATTTTCCAGAAAGAAAACCACATGCCTTTTTCCAAGGTTCGCGACGTCACCCTGCATTACCGCGTTTTTGGCCAGACCGGCCCGTGGTTGGCCCTCATTACTGGCGGGCGCCGTGGCTTCAATGAATTCATTCCTTTTGCCGAAAAAATTGCGGCCAAAGGATTTCAAGTCTTGCTTCACGACCGTCGCAACACGGGCGCCTCCGACGTGCTCATTGCCGGCCAAGATGGCGAAGAAGAAATTTGGGCAGATGACTTGGCTGTCTTGTTAGACCAACTGGGCGCATCACCCGCATTCATTGGCGGCACCTCCTCGGGCGCCCGCTTGTCCATGCTGTACAACCAACGGCATCCGCAAAACGTCAAGGGCTTGCTGCTCATGCGCGTCACCGGTGGCGACTTTGCGGCAGGCCGCTTGCCAGAGACCTACTACGGGCAATTTATCAAAGCAGCACAGCAAGGCGGCATGAAAGCGGTGTGCGACCACGAGCAATACCAAGAGCGCATTCAAGCCAACCCCTCCAACTTGCCTCGCCTCATGGCCATGGACCCCAAAGAGTACATCCGCGTCATGGAGCATTGGTTGTCGATTTTCTTGCGGGGTCCTCGCAAACCCGTGTTGGGTATGGAAGACGATGTCATGCGCGCCATCAAGGTGCCCACCATCGTCATTCCTGGCAATGACAAAACGCACGCTTCGGTCAATGGCATTGCAGCGGCATCGCTCATTCCAAACAGCATTTTGTTCCAGTTGCCCCTTGAAGACCAAGACGTGGCTGTGTTGCCCTTTTCAGACTGGGAACCGCACGAAGCCACATTGGCCCATGTCTTGACGGAGTTCATGAACAAGGTGCTGCAGAGCGCCTCTCACTGAGATGACTGAATGACTTACATCGCCCCATTTTTTCGAAATTTCAAATTGCTGTGGACAAGCCTCTTTCTTGGTGCATTTTTCTTTTCATCAGCTTGGGCGCAAAACTTTCCAAGCAAAACAGTTCGAATCATTGAACCAGCCGGACCCGGCAGCGCCGTCGATGTGTTTGCCAGAAAACTATCGCCCGGCCTGGCGCAACGATGGGGACAAAGCGTTGTGGTGGAAAACCGTCCTGGTGCCAACAGCGCCATTGGCGCGCGCGAAGCCGCTCGGGCCGCTGCCGATGGCCACACCTTGTTTCATGCCAACATCAACAACTCACTCAACGATTTATTGACCAATGATCCTTGCTGCCGACTCAATGAATCGCTTATTGCCATTACCAAATTAACCAGCACACCTCTGGTGTTGGTGGTCAATCCAGGCATTGGCGCAAAAACACTGAAAGAGTATTTAGCGCTCGGCAAAAGTCAACCCAAAAGCATGACGTTTGCATCTGGCGGCACTGGCTCTATCACTCAATTGGTAGGCACCAAAGTCAATCTGCTCACAGGTATTCAAGCACGGGAAATTCCTTACAAAGCCATTGGGGCTGAGCTTCCCGATTTACTGGCAGGCCATGTGGGCGCAGCCTATTTAGCACCCGTGGTGGTGGCTCAACACATTCGATCGGGCAAACTCATTGCTTTGGGTGTGGCTGGTGCTAAGCGTATTCCTATTTTGCCGGATGTGCCTACTATGGCCGAAGCTGGTTTGCCCAATGTGGAGGCCTCTGGTTGGAATGGCCTATTTGTACCCGCCGGTACGCCTAAGGCAGTGATTCAAAGAATTCAAACTGATGTGGCTGCCATCATGAACTCACCTGAATTTAGGGCAGAGGCACAGAGTCTCGGCTACGAACTTGGCGGCGAAGGCGCTGAAGAATTTTCAGCCTACATCAAATCTGAGTTGCAGCGATGGGGTCAAGTGATCAAAGACGGCAACATCAAAGCCGAATAAATTCTGTCAACAATTGTCTAAAAAGGGAAATCGATGATTCGCAAAATACTCGCCCTCTGTGCGGCCTCGCTTTTAGCAAGCGTGTCTGGCCAAGTCTTGGCCCAAGCCTATCCCAACAAGCCCATCAGAATCATTGTGCCTGCGGGGCCTGGTGACAGCTGCGATATTTTGACGCGTCTCATTGCGCCCAAACTCACAGAGCGGTTGGGCCAGCCCATTGTGGTGGACAACCGCGCTGGCTCTGCTGGCCAGTTGGGTTTAACACTGTTAAAGCAAGCTGCACCCGATGGCTACACTTTGGGCTGCGGACAAGGCGGCAACATGGTCATTGTGCCCTTGGCCTATGCCAAAGTGGCCTACGATTCTCGCAAAGACTTCACACCCATGGCCATGATGGCTTCCAATTTTGTGGCCTTGGTGGTCAGCCCCAAAACGCCTTTCAAAACCGTGAAGGAATTGATCGATTATGGCAAGGCCAATCCGGGCAAGCTCACCTTCGGCACCAATGGTGAAGGCGCATTTTTGCATTTCGCCACCGAACGCTTGCGCATGATGGCGGGCTTTGATTACATGCATGTGCCCTACCGCGACATGAACGCTGTGTTCACGCAAATGTTAGGCGGGGACATTGATGCATCTGTGGGCTCTTTCATTTCGGTTCAACCTTTGGCCGATTCGGGCAAACTGCGCCTGTTGGGCATTGCACGCGCCACACGTTCACCCGACTACCCCAACGTGCCTACCATTGCTGAAACTGTACCTGGCTTTGCATCGGGTGGATGGTTTGGCATCATTGGCCCTGCAGGCGTGCCTAAGGAAATTGTTGCGCTGCTGAACAAAGAAATCAATTGGGCTTTGCAACAACCCGATGTGCGCGATCGCATGAAAAAACTAGGACTTGAAATTCACACAGAACAACCTGAATTTTTTACCGAACTCATGCGCAAAGATTTTGAAAGCTGGGGCAAGGTTATCAAAGACATGGGCTTCAAGCCTTTGTAATTCCAAGCCAAAGAAGCCCCGAACATGCCATGTCAGTCCAAAAACAATTGGACTTGCTGCAGCAGAAGTTCGGGTGCTTCTTCGGGAATGTAATGGCCACAAGGCAATGCTTTGCCTTGAACA
>ENA-UOYL01000256-UOYL01000256.1-marine-metagenome-genome-assembly--contig:-NODE-256-length-19536-cov-3.946863_pt1 | contig 19536 bp, 13 predicted proteins | sample MGYA00238173_ERZ767189 | MGnify/ENA primary metagenome ERZ767189 (study PRJEB28943, sample SAMN06267163) | marine metagenome | isolation source: Columbia River Estuary | place: USA:Columbia River Estuary... | reverse complement strand
TCACCCAAACACCATTCACTTTTTCAATTGGTTGAACCACGTGAGCGTGGTGGCCAACAATTAAGTCCACGTCACCAGATTTTGTCAAAGCATCTGCGACTGAAATTTGTTGAGAATTCAGTTGGTGAGACATTTCGTTTCCCCAGTGCATGCTGACGATGACTGCATCTGCGCCCAATTCACGTGCGGTTCGGGCATCGCGAAGAATGCGGTCGGTATCGATAAGCGCAGAACGCCATTCTTGGTCTTGTGGCAGGGACAGTCCGTTATAGCTGAAGGTGTAACTGAGGTGGCTCAATGTCACGCCTTTTACAGAGAAGATCTGCGGTTCAATTTCATTCGGGGTGCGGGCCATTCCTGATTGGGCAACATTGTTTGCAAGCAATGCGTTTATTGTTTCGTCAATTCCTTTCACACCGCGGTCGTATGTGTGGTTACTCGCTGTGCTGCAACGATCGAACCCTGCTTTGGCAATTGCCGCTGTAATGGTTGCAGGCACTCCGAAGAATGGAAATGTTGAAAGCGACTCGCCCTCTGGAGCAATGGGCGTTTCAAGATGGCAAATTGCAAGGTCAGCAGACGCGATGAGCGGCGTGATGTCTTCGAACATGGGAGAGAAGCCCTGTTCGTTGCCTTGAGCGCGTGCAACAAGTGGGCTGTGGGGCAATATGTCTCCCACAAATGCCATGGTGATAGCGGTGTCTTCAGGAACTGTGGTGCTGGACTCGGTGACGGTAATTGAACTGCAAGCAGTTACAACCAGCAGGCATGCAAAAAGTGCAGCGCGTTTCACGCTTTCAATCTAAAGGCTTAGACGTGACCGAGGGATGCCATCTTCATACGGTTACGAGTGCCAGCAACGGTGTACACAACGATGAACACCAATGCATCAAGCAAGATAATGGTGGCACTTGCTGAAGTATCCAGGTGATAACTCAAGTTCATTCCGAAGAAGCATGTAACTGCACCGATCAGTGGTGAAATCCACAGCAGTTTGGAAAAACTGTTCGTGGTCATTCGTGCAGCGGCCGCTGGAATTACTAACAGCGCCGAAATGAGCAAGGTTCCAATAACGCGCATGGTCACCAAAATGGTGAGCGACAACAACGACAACAACACAACTTCTACAACCGAGACATTGACTCCTGATACTTGAGCAACATCGGGGTCAAATGTAGAAAACAACAGCTTTCGATACCAGACCACGATCACTGCAAGCGCGAAAACTGCAACTAACGAAACAGCGATGATGTCGGAAACTTTGACGCCAAGCACGCTTCCAAACAGCACTGCTTCAATACTTTTTGACGCCTGCCCGTAGCGGTTCATCAACGCAAGACCAAGCGCAAATGATGCTGTGGTGACTACGCCGATTGCGGCATCTGCACCAAGTACTCGTCGTCGTGCAACTCGTGCAATCAATACACCCGAAATGATTCCCCAAATTCCTGCGCCAATAAAAAAGTTGATGCCAATAACGGCGCTTGCCGCAGCTCCACCAAACACGGCGTGAGAAAGTCCGTGACCGATGTAGCTCATTCCGCGCAATACGACGAACACGCCGAGCAATCCGCATAGTGCACCGGCGATGGTTGCAACGATGCTGACGAAGACGAAGACGATGCTGACACTAAGACTGAAGCTAGTACTGATACTAAGACTGAAGCTAGTACTGAAACTATTACTGAAGCTAGTTCTGAAACTAGTTCTGAAACTGACACTAGTACTGAAACTGACACTCAAGAAGAGGCATAAGTTTCTTGTAAAAAAAGATGAACCGTTAGGATAGCTCTTAACGGTTTTTTTTTAGTTTAAAATTTCTAGTTTAAAACCTTTTCTAATTACTACACAAAAAGCGATTAAATTTGTGGTCTAAACACCATTCAACTTTTATAATCATGGATAAAATTTTAACGACATTCAATATTCAGTCAATAAATAATGGCGCATCAACTGGTCAAGATTGCTGGAATACTACAGGAGCACTCATCGATTCGTATTCGCCTGTCGACGGAAAATTAATAGCGTCTGTTAAATCAGCAACTGCATCAGATTATGATAGGGTAATCAAAACAGCTCAAGCAGCATTTTTAGAATGGCGTCAAATACCTGCGCCTAAAAGGGGAGAAGTAGTTCGTCAGTTAGCCGAAAGAATAAGGTTTTATAAAGAACCTCTTGGAAAATTAGTTTCCTATGAAATGGGAAAATCACTTCAGGAAGGTTTAGGAGAGGTACAGGAGATGATTGATATTTGTGATTTTGCAGTCGGCTTATCACGCCAACTTTATGGCTTAACCATGCATTCTGAAAGGCCTAGCCATCGTATGTATGAGCAATATCACCCTTTAGGAATAGTTGGTATTATTTCTGCTTTTAATTTCCCTGTTGCTGTTTGGAATTGGAATACTGCACTAGCTTGGGTTTGTGGTGATGTTTGTGTTTGGAAACCTTCTGAAAAAACCCCGCTTACCGCTCTTGCGTGTCAATTTATTACGAATGAAGTATTTAAAGAAAATAATGTTCCAGAAGGCGTATCTTCTCTAGTTATTGGAGATGCTGAAATTGGGAAGTTAATGGCAAATGATGCAAGAGTTCCTCTTATTTCTGCTACAGGATCAACAAGAATGGGAAAAAGTGTCGGCGCTTTAGTAGGCGCAAGGCTTGGTAGAGCCCTCCTAGAACTTGGAGGAAATAATGCGATCATCATTGCTCCTTCTGCCGATTTAAAAGTGGTGGTGCCTGGTGCAGTTTTTGGCGCTGTAGGAACAGCCGGTCAACGTTGCACCTCAACTCGCCGATTAATTATTCATGAAGATATTTATGAAAAGGTAAGGGATGCCATAGTAAAAGCGTATGGACAATTAAAAATAGGGGATCCTCTTAATACGGATAACCATGTTGGGCCATTAATCGATAAAGATGCTGTAAACAATTATTTAGTAGCGATTGAAAAAGCGAAGGCGGAAGGAGCCACTGTTTTAATTGATAGCGAGGTACTCACAGGAGATCAATATACATCTGGTTGCTATGTAAAACCCGTTATTCTTGAAGCGGAAAATCATTTTTCCATGGTTCAGCATGAGACCTTTGCTCCGATTTTATATTTAATGAAATATACGGGCGATGTTTCCAATGCAGTCGCGCTTCAAAACAACGTTCCACAAGGCCTTTCATCTGCTATCATGACCAATAATCTAAAAGAAGCGGAAGCCTTTTTAGCTGCATCAGGATCCGACTGCGGCATAGCAAATGTTAATATTGGTACTTCCGGTGCCGAAATTGGTGGTGCATTTGGTGGCGAAAAGGAAACAGGAGGTGGGCGTGAATCGGGTTCCGATGCCTGGAAAGTTTATATGAGAAGACAAACAAATACGATTAATTATTCTGATAGCTTACCATTGGCGCAGGGAATAAAATTTGATTTATAGTTGTTTTGACTTACCAGGGAGCATAATTAAAATGTCCTACAATTTCAGCACTAAATAAAACATCTTCTTTTTGAGGTCCACTACCAATATTATGCACAATGTAGTACCTATTTGTATTCGGGACTTTTTCATCTATAACAAGTCCAACGTGCCCGTTCTCAATATCCCAAAAAATAATATCTCCTGGTTTATAATCTTCCTCAAGGTCGCTTACTGGAAGTGACGTCGCATGTTTCTTAAAAAATGGAATTAAGGTTCTACAGCGCCGGTGATTAATATTGGCATCAAGAATAGGATTGCCGTAGCGACCTCTGTTAGCTTTAATATCCTCATGAACTAATTTTTGCAAATCAATATCGACAGCACGATATGCGCGGATAATAACATCAGTACAAACACCGATATTAGCTGGAACATCCCCATTTGGATAGCTAATATTGATATATGAACCGTCATAAGTAACTTGTTGAGTGGTTTGCCATTTAGCATGTTCAATAACTTTAATAATGCTATCGCTTAATAAAGAAAGATCATTTATCAGGCCTTCATCATGTTCTATTTTTACATGAAGGGTGTCTTTTATATCTGTGTTCTCTTTCTTCTGCGCATCTCCATTACTAACGCAAGAAACAAGCAAAAAGAGAAGTATGGGAATATATATTTTCATGTTTGAGAAATTATTTGCTTAAAGTTATAAAAATACAAGAATGTAATATGATTTTCAGCTTCTTTTTCATTGTAGGATACAAGTGTAATTCCCTATCTTTGCCAAAAATAATTATATGAAATTATTAACGGTAGGTAGCGTGGCATTCGATGCTATTGAAACACCTTTTGGTAAAACAGATAAAATTGTAGGTGGTGCAGGTACATATATCTGTTTTTCTGCTGCTTTTTTTTTAAAAGAACAAGGTATAATTTCTGTTGTGGGCGAGGATTTCCCTTCGGAAACACTTCAAGAATTGAAGGAGAAAGGAGTTAATTTAGACGGTTTACAAATAATTCAAGGTGGTAAGACCTTTTTTTGGTCAGGAAAGTACCACAACGATATGAATTCGAGGGATACCTTGGCAACGGAGCTTAATGTACTAGGAACCTTTGATCCAATAGTGCCAGAAAATTATCAAGATGTAGACTATCTGTTATTAGGAAACTTAAGCCCAGAAGTTCAGCGAACAGTTATTGAGCGCTTAGTTAAGCGGCCAAAATTGATCGCAATGGACACCATGAATTTTTGGATGGATATCGCTTTGGAGGAATTGAAAAAAACCATTAAATTAGTAGACGTAATTATCATTAATGATGAAGAAGCAAGGCAATTATCAGGCACCTATTCTTTGGTTAAGGCCGCTTCGATTATTCAGGCTATGGGACCCAAAATTGTTATTATTAAAAAAGGCGAACATGGTGCATTGTTGTTCCATGGAGAAAAAATATTTTATGCGCCAGCTCTTCCCTTGGAAGAGGTATTTGATCCAACGGGTGCAGGGGATACTTTTGCCGGTGGATTTATGGGATACATTGCTTCCACGGATGATTTTAGTTTCGAGAATATGAAAAGTGCCATTATTGCAGGCTCTGCCTTAGCCTCTTTTTGTGTTGAGAAATTTGGAACAAATCGCTTGAAAGAAATTACAACATCCGAATTGAATAATCGAATTGCTCGATTTGTTGAATTGTCACATTTTCAAATGAAAGAAATATGATTGAATTCCAGTCTTATATTGATAAAATAAACGAACTAATTGCTGCTGACGATTTAGTGGTGTTAGGGAAGGAGGTATCGGAGCTAAGAAGCCACTTTGATGATTATTTACTCGAGCAGGAAAGACTTCATCAAATTGCTAAAATCGAAGCTAAAGAAGCTGGGAATGAAATAGAAGCAGTTGATTTCGAATCAGTAAAGGAAGCGTTTTATTCAGTATTTAAGAAATTTCAAGAAATACGGAAGCAACAGGTTTCCTTAAAAAATACGCTTGAAGCGGAAAATCTAAAGCTTAAGAAGTCATTGATGGGTCGCTTAAAAGAAGTGATTGAAAGTGAAGAAAATATTTCAACAGCTTTTCAAGCGTACAAAGAAATTCATGAGACATGGAAAAAAATTGGGGATATCCCACGTGAAAAAAGAGATGAAATTCAGCGAGAGTATTCAAGGATTTTAGAGATTTTCTTTTACACGATGAAAATTTATCGGGAAATAAAAGACCATGATTACAAACGAAATGCACAACTAAAACAAGGCATTATTCATCGCCTTCAAAAACTAAGGAATAGTAATGAATTGGTCCGGAATTTAGAAACTAGTTTACGAGTACTCCAAGATGAATGGGAGGAAATTGGCCCGGTCGCAAACGATGAATGGGAAGTGGTGAAAAATAGTTACTGGGAAGCAGTACGATCCATTTATGATAAAATAAATGCGCATTACGAAGGTCAGCGAACACTTTTAAGTGAAAACATATCAAAAAAGAAAGTTCTCATTGATTCTCTTAGTGTAATTCTTACCCAAATTGAGGACAACGAATCTCTTAAATTTTGGGAAGGGAAAACCGCTGAAGTATTAAAATTACAAGAGGAGTGGAAAAAAATAGGCGCTGGGTCAAAAAAAGAGAACGATGCTGTTTGGACTACTTTTCGTGAGTTATGCAACACCTTTTTTGGCGCAAAGAAAGCCGTAAGTAAAAAAATAGATGGGCATACCCAAGAAAACATTGCCTTGAAAAAAGCCCTTATTGATGAGGTGAAAGCGATTCATCAGGAGAAGGATTGGAAATTAACAGCGGATAAGATCATCAAAATCCAACAGCGTTGGAAATCCATTGGATCAGCTGGGCATAAATTTGAAAATAGACTTTGGTCGGAATTTAGATCTGCCTGCGATGTTTTCTTTCAGGCACGAGAGCAGTTTGCAAAGGATCAAGTTGATGAATTAACGAATAATTTATCATTGAAAGAAGCCTTGATTGAGCAAATAGAAACGTATGTGATTTCAGATAAATCTACCGCCCTTTTGGCCTTCAAAACCTTTAGTCAATCGTTTTCCGAAATCGGTCATGTTCCATTAAATAAAAAAGAGGCGGTATACACGCGCTTTAAAAAAGCGCTAGATGCCAAATACAATGATTTAAAATTAGAAGGAGATGAACGGGTAAAGTTGCTTTTCACTGCCAAGCTAGACCTTATAAATTCCAGCCCAGATCGAACTAAGCTCTATCAAAAAGAACGTGCAGAGATTAAACGTCAAATGGATGTGTTGAATCACGAAGCATTGCAATATGAAACGAATTTGGGTTTCTTTGCTAAATCAAAAGGGGCAGACATTTTGAAAAAAGAAGTGGAGCAAAAAATCGAAAAAATAAAACAAGAAATTCTTCAATTACGAGGAAAGTTAAAACTTATCCCAAATGAATAGCTTTGTAAATGTAATTTTATTAGCACTTACCTTTCCCTTAATTACGCTTTCAATTATTATTGGATTTGACCTGCCGGTTGAGTTTTTAAAAACGTCTGGTAATAACTTGACTTTTACAGATGAGAGCTTTCTTGTTTTAGCATCCTTAATGGGGCTTATTGCTATGCGTAGAAGTGTTAAGAGATGGATGGGGATGAAAATAGTTAATACCACCTCTAGATTTCTTTTCAATTTTGAGGTGAGTTCGGCGCGAAAAAACAGGGTGCTTGTTTATACCATTCTTGAAGCAGTTGTTATGATATTTATTGGCTATTCGGTTTATTATTTAACTCCAAAAGCAATCGTTCCCGCTCTAGTGCTCTTTGCATTTTCACTCGACAACTTTCTTTTCCTTTTGATTGGGTATAATAAAAGATTTCGAATTGGTTTAAGCTCAAAAGCCCTGATTATTAGCGATCGAGAAGTAACCGTTTTGTATTTCGAGGGACTTAGAAAAATTAGTGTCGATCAGCAAACGATCTATTTTGATTACATAAAAGAATTGCAACTTTCTTTCCCAACGAATTGTGTGCGAATGGAGGATAAAGAAGAAATCATTAATGGACTAAATGATATAGTGGATAAAAACAAGGTGATGTTTACCAATATGGAGGCATGGAAGCATTAAAAATTCTCATTGTAGAAGATGAGCTGTCTTTTGCCCAACTTGTTCAGCATCAACTCGAAATGTTGGGCATTGATATTCAAAATGTGTTTATTGTCACTTCCTTAAGCGAGGCCAACTCCTTTCGGGATGAAATTGATCCCGACCTTGTTTTGTTAGACCTAACCATTTTAGATTCTAGTGGATTGGCTACCTACGATGCCATTCATAAAATGTATTTCAACGCTTCCATTATCATTCTTTCAGGTTTGGATGATAAAGAACTGGCGATTCAACTTGTTTCAAAAGGAGCGCAAGATTATCTTCAAAAATCGGATGTAAATGCCGAATTGTTAGGCAGAACAATTCGTTTCGCGATGCTGCGAAGGACTGTTAGATTAGAACTTGCTAAGTCTAAAAAAAGATATAGGGATGTCTTTAATAATTCACCTATGCCTATGCTTCGCCTATTGGGTGAAACAATGGAGATTACCATGGCAAATCCTGCCGCCTTAGCGCTCTATGAAATAACGGCAGCAGAAATTTTAGGAAAATCGATTTATAGTTTCAATTATTTTAATGATCAACGCATTGAAATCGATTCCAATTCGAGTACCTTAAAAAAATACTTAAAGCAAAAAACGTTAAACGGTGCTGAAATTATAAATGAAATAGTAATCAATAAATTGGAACAAGAAGAGGGGGGATACATCGCATTGGTTATTGATAGAACGGAAGAGTTGAAGTTTGAAAAGCAAAAATTCAGTGTCATTTCACAAGCGGAGGAAAGAGAAAAGAAAAAGATAGCTAGGGAGTTACACGATGGTTTGGGGCAACAATTAACACTTGTAAACCTTCTTTTTCAAAACATCTCTCCAACTAAAGAACAGGAAACTGCGCACCTTGCTGTTTCAAATTTACTAAAGGAGAGTATTCGTGAATTGAGGGAAATCTCCTATAACCTCAATCCCCCAGAATTAGAAAGTGGTTTCTTACATGCTATTCATCGTTTCGCTAATCGGATTAATTCTACAGGACTAATCGATTTTAAGATTGAAATACAGAAGGGAATTGTCGAGGAAACGCTAGATCATATAGACCGAATTAATGTATATCGGATTATTCAGGAATTAGTTAATAATACGCTTAAACATGCTAAGGCTACTCAAATTTATTTTTTAATGGAAAAAAACAAAAATCAGGTTTCCATTTTATTGAAAGATAACGGAGTAGGTTTTGAATTCGATAAGGCACAAGCCGGAATGGGCATTCAAAACATTCAATATAGAATGAAAATGTTGAACATTGAAAGCGAATACACCGCAATATTAGGGCAAGGAGTCGCTATTAAAATGATTTTTAACTAGTAAGTTAATGGCGAAAAAACTAAAAGTATTAGTCATTCGCTTTAGTGCCATTGGGGATATTCTGCTAACTTTTCATGTGTTGAATGCCATTCGTAATACTCACCCAGAAGCGGATATTCACGTCCTTACCAAAGCAGAAAACGCCTCTATTTTTGACGGAATAGATGTCCCTATTGTGGTTCATTCATTAAACCAATCCTTGTATAAAACGGCTCGCCAACTTCAAAAAGAACATTTCACCCACGTCATAGATCTGCACAACAACTTTCGTACGCGATTTCTCCAATTCGCCATGCTTAGGTGGGAATGGTCTCGTTTTAAAAAGTGGAATGTTAGAAAATGGCTGCTTACCCAATTTAAACTAAATACTCTGCCTCAACTGCATGTGGTAGATCGCTATTTGGAGGCGTGTAAGAAATTACAGCTCGACTTGAGTCATTCTAGTAATATCCTCAAGCCGTCATCCCATTCGGCAGAGGTATTTGGTTTGAAGAAACAATCCTATGTGGCGTGGGTACTTGGTGCCAAATTCGCTACGAAGCAACTGCCTCTTGAAAAAATAAAAGAAATCCTTTCTCTCCTTAATGTGCCTGTGGTCTTTCTAGGGGGCAACTCAGAACACGCCATGGCCATGGAACTGCTTCATGCTTTTCCGCAAGCCACGAACTTGGTTGGCAAAACATCATTGTGGCAATCTGCCGATGTATTGCATGATGCTAAGGTTACAGTAAGCAATGACACTGGATTGATGCATTTGGCGTCGTTTTATGCGGCACCTATAGTCACCATATGGGGAAATACTACACGCGACTTTGGGATGTATCCTTATCAAAAAAGCAATGTTTTTTATGCTGAAGTAGCTGATCTTTCGTGCAGACCTTGTTCGAAAATAGGTCATCAAGCCTGTCCAAAAGGCCATTTCGATTGCATGCTCAGGCAAGATGCCGTAAAAATTGCCGCTCAAATTAATGCCTTATATCACCAAGAAATAGCAGAATTTCCTGAATAGCTGAGGGGTCAAAGGTGATTTCATTCGCACCGTATTCGGCAGGATTCCCGCTTACCGAAGGCTGAAATAAGTGATTCAATCCGTCCATATTTTTAATGCGTTTTATCTTTTCAGCTCCCGGATTGCAATATAAGGCAATCGCATCCAGGTTCATTTTTGCGGGAACTTGTAAATCATTGCTCCCGTTGAGGGCTAGATAATGACATTTTAGTTTTTGTAGGTCGCCCTTTGGATTGTAATTCAGGAAGTAAATCATCCAAGGATTGACATACGCATCTAAATTCAATTTAACCCAAGTGTCACGGTCCTGGACGCCATTTTCTCGGAGTTCCTTTTCGTTGATTTTTCGAGCATAGTTATCTAAAAACACTTTTGCATTTTTTCGTACCCTAACTAAACTATCTAAGGTTAAAATCGGGTAAAAGGCTCTTGAAAATTTTTGCAGTTCTCTACATTCTTTTTTGCTGGCGCCATTTGCTTTAGTTATTAATTGCTGCTGTTCTTGGAGTAGGGTGGAACCCAAAACTCCAGGTCCGGCTAAAGAAATCACTGCGTATATTTCTGGATATCTAGCTGCTACCATGTTGGCAATCATCCCGCCTTCACTGTGGCCCATTAATACAATGCGTTGGGTGTCTACGTAGTCAAGGGTTTTTACAAACTTTATAGCTGCCGCAATATCTTCTGTAAAATCTAAGGATGTGGCGCCTTCAAAGGTTCCTCCTGATTGCGCTGTGCCCCGATCATCCATTCTTAATACGCTATAACCTGCAAGGGTAAGGCGGTCTGCCAGAACTAAAAACGGCCGATGTCCTAAAATCTCTTCATTGCGGTCTTGGGGGCCGCTTCCGGTGATCAAAATGACACATGGCACCTTGATTTGTTTATCGGTTTCAGGGCGGGTCACAGTGCCGCTCAGGTTGAATTGACCCTTAGCATTGAAAATAGAAACCTCTTCCTGTATATAAGGAGTTGGTTCTTTAGGTTCTTGTATTTTACGTTGGGATGGAAGCGTGCTGATTGTTTGTTTGAAATTTAAATTGGCCTTAAATGCGCCTTGTTTAAAAGTGCCAACGATAACAGCTGTGTCGGTGAGCTGCCCTTGATACGACACCTTTAATTTGTCTATTGTAAAAACTAACTTGGATTCAACTACCTCAACAGAATTCATCGGAATTCCAAATGCTTTTTGTTTGGGGCTGTCTAAGGTCCCAAGCCAACTATTGGAACTGTCTTTTAAATGAATCACCAAGGGTAACTTCTCGCCCATTACGTCTAGTGTGGCGTACCAAGTTCCCTGAAATGTTTGACTTAAAAGCGAAGACCCAAGGAGGCTAAAAAATAAAATTAGCCTAAATCGCATCTTCAGTGAATATTTTTTTTAGCTCCAAAGCTTCCGATGGTTTCATTTTACCTGCAAGAATTAAACTCAGTTGTTTTCTTCTTAATGCTCCTTCGTAGCGTTTTTTCTCTTCTTCTGTTTCTGGAATGAGTGCTGGAATATTTATGGGAGCACCATTTTGATCCACAGCCACAAAGGTGTAGATGGCTTCATTGCATTTTTCGCGATCACCAGTAATGGCATTTTCTAAAAATACATCTACAAAAATCTCCATGGATGTAGAGAATGCGCGTGATACTTTAGCTTCTAAGGTTACAATGGATGCGTGCGGAATTGGTTTTTTAAAAGAAACATTATTTACGGATGCTGTTACAACAACTCGTTTACAATGACGCTGAGCAGCCACGCTTGATATCACATCCATCCAAGCTAATAATTGACCCCCAAATAAATTTCCCTGTGTGTTGGTATCGTTTGGTAACACAATAATGGTGGTTATTGATAGGGTTTCTTTTGCTGTTTTTCCTTTCATAGAACAAAATTAAGTTTTAATGGTTAAGACTAATATGTTTTTTAGAATATAATTAATTTTTTATATTTACCAACTCTTAATTTATACAAATGATTAAAATTTTATTTTCTACCTTATTGCTGAGCCAAGTTTTCTTTTTAACTGCTCAAGTTAAGCCCTTCGATCCAACCAATTCCAGAGATGGCGAAACAGTGGAGTATTGCCTTACGCACAAAAAAATGGCTGCTTTAATGCAAATTCCTGAATATGTGAAGTCATTGGAACTCGATGCGCTTGAAGTGATCGAGCCACCAAAAGGGTCTACGGAAAAAGCAACGGTGTATAAAATTCCTGTTGTTTTTCATGTACTTCACAACAATGGTATCGAGAATATTTCTGATGAACAAATTTTCGATGCGCTCACTATATTAAACCGTGATTATCGTTTGCTCAATGCAGATGCCAATAATGTTCAGTCTGAATTCGCAGGTATGCCTGCAGACATTGAGGTGGAATTCCTTTTGGCTACTAAGGCGCCTAATGGAGCATGTTTTAAGGGAATTACCCGTACCATGAATGCCATTAGTTACGATGGTTCTGATGGTGGGAATCAAGTGGATGCTATTGTAGCAGGAAATGATGTCTTTCAAGGTAATTGGGCTGGAAATAAATACCTAAATATTTTTATTTGTGGTGACATTGGGGGTGCTGCAGGGTATACGACAAAGCCTTCGGGTTGGTCTGCCAACCAAATGACCAACGGAATTTGGGTTAAACATAATTATGTAGGTTCTATAGGTACGAGTTCTACAGGAACTAGTCGAACCCTAACTCATGAACTAGGACATTGGTTGAATTTAGACCACACTTGGGGAGGAAACAATAATCCTGGGAATACGACAAGCTGTTCTACAGATGACAATGTGCAAGATACACCCAATTGTATTGGAGTAACTGCTTGTTTGTTAAATTCCAATACCTGTAGTTCAGACAATGCCTATTGGGGCGGAGTGAACATGAAGGACAACGTTGAGAATTATATGGACTATTCTTATTGCTCCAAAATGTTTACCCAAGGCCAAAAAACTAGAATGAGAACAGCGCTTCAAAGCAATACAACTGGGCGTGCCAATGTAATTTCTTCGACTAATTTAACAGCTGTAGGGGCAGGAATTACTCCTTATTTATGTAAAGCCGATTTTACAACCGATCGAACTACCATTTGTGTTGGTGATGCCATCTCATTTGAAGATGATTCTTACAATGCTGCAACTGGATGGAATTGGAGCTTCAACGGAGGTCAGCCCGCTACTTCTACTGCGCAAAATGTTACCGTGACGTACACTCAGCCTGGTTTATACAGCGTTTCTCTTTCCGCTACCGATGGAGCAACTACCGATTCTGAGGTTAAAACCAATTATATTCGGGTATTACCTACACCAAGCACCATTCCTTATTGGGAAGGATTCGAGGGATACTCTTCTTTGAACAACCTTGTGAATTGGGAAGTACTTAACCAAGAAAACAATAATGCGTTTACCATTGAAAATACTACAGGGTATAGTGGTAGTCAATGTGCTAAGTTGGTAAACTTTGGCCAAGCTCCTTCCAATGTGGATGAGTTGATATCTTCCCCAATGGATTTATCTGTCATCCCTCAGACTGGTTCAGTTACACTTAGTTTCCGTTACTCATACCGCAAAAAAACAAGCGCTGATTACGAATATTTAAAGGTCTTCATTACGGGTGATTGTGGTGACACTTGGGTACAAAGAAAAACATTAGGAGGTAATCAGTTAAGCACTTTGACTGCTACTTCCTCTTGGAAGCCGACCTCTCAAGCAGATTGGGTAACGGTTCACGTAACCAATGTGACCAGCAATTATTTTAGTCAAAACTTTAAATTTAAGTTCCGATTTGAAGGGGAAGGCGGAAATAATTTTTATCTAGATGACATTAATTTATATGCAGGTGCGCCTTCGAATGAAATAGTGTTGGGTATAAATGAATTCAATGAAAGCATTAATGACATTTCGCTTTATCCTAATCCAACTGATGGTGAACTTAATGTGAGTTTTAGTGCTTCAAAAAATAAAGACATGCAATTTCAGGTATTGGATATTACGGGAAAAATAATTCAAAACAACGTGGTGAATGCTGTGCAGGGATCAAATTTGGTTCTGCTTGACACACAGATCTTTGCGGCAGGCTCTTACTTTTTGAAGATCATGTCAGATGACCATTTTAAGACCTTACCTTTTGTAATAAAATGATTTTAAACAATAAAGTCATTAATTAAGGCAACAATTAAATGAAAAACATCCTTTTATTTTCTTGTTTTATTGCCTCATTTATTACGGTATCAGCTCAAAAAAAACCTTTTGATGCTTCCAATGCAAGGGAAGGAGAAAGTGTTGAGTATTGTCACCAGCATATAAAATTAATCGAGGCCTTGAAGGATTCCGTTTTTGCACGGCAGTTTGAAAAAGATCAAGCCGAAAGTCAAAAGCTATCAAAAATTCCAGTTCCAAAGGGAACCGTTTATAAAATACCCGTGGTCTTTCATGTGCTTCATAATAATGGAATTGAAAATATCACGCACGAGCAAATCTTGAGTGGGCTAGCCAATTTAAATCGCGACTTTAGACTTCTGAATTTGGATGCATCAACCGTTCAACAAGATTTTCAGGGCATGCCTGCCGATGTAGAGGTAGAATTCGTGTTGGCCACCAAAGCACCTAACGGAGCCTGCTTTAATGGTGTTACGCGTACCTTCTCTTTCTATAGTTACCTAGGTGATGATGGCAGTGGTCAAGTGGATGAAATCATCTCCAATAATAATGTATATCAAGGGCAGTGGCCCGGGAATAAATACCTTAATATTTTCATTTGTGGAAGTATAGGCGGAGCGGCTGGTTACACCTATTATCCATCTGGAAATACCTCAACTTCTATGGCGAATGGCATTTGGCTTTTACATGATTATTTAGGTTCTATCGGAACAAGTTCTGCTTCGCACGGAAGAGTTTTAACGCACGAGGTTGGTCATTGGTTAAATCTCCCGCATACTTGGGGTTCGACAAATAATCCAAATATTCCGACCAATTGCGATACAGATGACGGCGTAGCTGATACACCTAATTGTATTGGAGTGCAGTCATGTGCATTAAATTCAAATACCTGTAATTCTGATGATGCTTATTGGGGATTTAATATTCGTGATAACGTTGAAAATTATATGGATTATTCTTATTGTTCTAAGATGTTTACTGAAGGCCAAAAAACAAGAATGAGAACGGCTTTACTATCCAATAATACAGGCCGATCAAATTTATGGTCTCCGGCTAATATAATTGCTACAGGTATTACTGGTGATTTAATTCTGTGCAATGCAGATTTCACTTCTAATCGAACGACCATTTGTCAAGGGCAAACAGTAGAGTTTTTAGATGTTTCTTATAACTTGGTTACCAATCGAGTTTGGAGTTTTTCAGGTGGCAATCCATCCTCATCAACCACTTCCAACCCGAGCGTAACGTATAGTCAACCGGGATTATATTCTGTGACGCTAAGCGCTTCAGATGGAACGACGAATGACATTGAAACAAAAACAAATTATATACGTGTACTTCCATCGCCCACTTCTTTACCTTTTTGGGAAGGATTTGAAGCATATACTTCACTTGCTAATCTACCAAACTGGGAAGTAAATAACCCAAATAACAACAACGCATTTGTTTTGGAGTCAAACACGGCCCATTCTGGGATAAAATCTGCAAAACTTGTAAATTTTGACGATGCCCCATCCAATATCGACGAATTAATTAGTGCCCCGATTGACCTCTCAACTATCCCCTCGGGTGGTGCAGTTACCTTGAGTTTTCGATATGCCTATCGTAAAAAAATGATCGAAGACTTTGACTACCTTAAAGTTTTTATTACAAATAATTGTGGCGATACATGGGCCCAGCGCAAAACATTAGGAGGAAATCAATTATCAAATCTTGCTACGGCAAGTTCATGGGCACCATCGTCAAGCCAAGATTGGGTCACCGTACATATGCCAAATGTTACGAGCAATTATTTTACCGCTGATTTTCGAATGCGATTCCGTTTTGAAGGTGAAGGAGGCAATAATTTTTACTTAGATGACATCAACCTTTACGCTGGAGCACCTTCAAATACGGTGGTTTTAGGAGTGAATGATGAAGCGTCTTTTTCTAATCCTGTGCTTTATCCTAATCCAGCCAACGAAGAGGTTCATGTATCCTACCATTCTCAAGATGTTAATGATGTCAATGTAAGTGTTTTGGACTTGAATGGTAAAGTACTTCAAAACTATTTCATCAAAAGTAATTCAGGTCAAAACATGGTGATGTTTGATATTCAAGCCTTGGCTCAAGGTTCCTATATGGTTAAATTGAGCAGCACCAAAGGTCAGATTATCTTGCCTTTTATTAAGAAGTAAGTTTCACTGCTGGTCTTTGATAATCTTTGCCTTGGCTGCGCCTACGCAGGTCTCTAGCTCATTTATACTTGCTGATTTAATAGCGCCAAGCGTTTTGAATGTTTGGAACAGCTGCGCAATCGTTGCAGGACCTATTCCTTTAATTTGTTCTAATTCTGATTGTAGAAAGTTGGCACTTCGCTGGTTTCTGTGGTGACTGATACCAAAACGGTGGGCCTCATTTCTAAGGTGTTGCACAAGTTTCATGGCCTCACTGGTTTTATCTAACATGACTGGATCGGCTTGTCCGGGCCAGTAAATTTCCTCCAGCCTTTTGGCTAAACCCATGATGGCTATTTTACCTCTTAAATTTAGCTGGTCAATCGATTGAAGGGCCGCGCTGAGTTGGCCCTTTCCCCCGTCAATGATTATTAGATCGGGGAGAGCCCCCCCTTCTTCTAAAATTCTTTTGTAACGTCGAAAAACAATTTCAGCCATCGAGGCGAAGTCATCGGGCCCTTGTACTGTTTTGATATTGAAGTGTCGATACTCTTTTTTACTTGGAACTCCATGTTTGAAAACAACGCAAGCAGCAACAGCTGAAGTCCCTTGGATGTTGGAATTATCGAAGCATTCGATGTGGATGGGGTTATTTTTTAATCCCAGAGCTTCTTGTAATGCTAAGGTAACTTGGTTCTTGGGTGGATTAATCGGCTTGATTTCGGTTTTGAGTTGTTGGATGATTTCCAGTTGGATATTCTTAAGTGACCATTCTACAATCTTGGCTTTCGGGCCTATTTTAGGTAAAATAAAACGGTAGGGCCCCAGCGCATCATCAAGTGCTAAATTACTCACAATCTCTCTTTCTTGACTTCCGTATAAGCCTTGTAAATGCTGAAGTAGTGTTGGGGCTAACTCGTTTTCTGTTTCATTGAGTTTGGGCTCAATCTTATCTGAATATGTAAAGGTGATGTGTCCCTCTCGCACCCACAGGTAGTTGAAATACCATACGAGCTCTTTATTTACTAAGGTTAGGACATCTATATTGAAATGGCCATCGTTCACAATGGTTGAGCTTGATCGGTATTCTTGTATGGCATTGATATTCCTTTTGATGATTTCCGCTTTTTCAAATTCTAGTATTTCTGCCGCTTCCTGCATTTTACCTTTCAAAAGTTGAATTAAAGAATGGGTTTTTCCACTCAAAATCCATTCGATGTCTTGAATGTTTGCTGTGTATGCTTGTTTCAGGGCTATATTTTCGCAAGGGCCTAAGCATCTTTTCAAATGAAATTCCAAGCAAACTTTGTGTTTTTTAGCCGAAATCGCTTGATCACTTAGGTCTAAATGACAGGTGCGAAGTGGATAAAGTTCTCTAATTAAATTTAAGATGACATGCATGCTTCTCCCTTTGGGATAAGGGCCAAAGTACTTGCTGCCGTCATTTATTTTTTTTCTCGTACTGAATAAACGCGGAAAAGGCTCATTTTTAATGCAAAGCCATGGGAAAGTTTTGTCATCTTTTAGTAGAATATTATAACGTGGTTGGTATTGTTTGATGAGGTTGTTCTCCAACAATAAGGCATCTATTTCAGAATCAACCACCACCACTTCTATGGCGTGTATTTTTTTTACCAATACTTGAGTTTTGGCGTCGAGATGCTTTTTTACGAAATAGGAGGATACGCGTTTTTTGAGATTTTTAGCTTTCCCAACATAGAGTATGACATCTTGTGCATCGAAGTATTTATAAACACCCGGTGAAGAGGGAATTTGAGCAGTGAAGTCAGCACTTCGAATATAAACCTTCATGCTACAAAATTAAACAAAAAAGCCCCGCAAATGAGCGAGGCTTTTGAATCTTAAGTCAGAGACTGCTTAGTTTTTGATTAGATTTTTAACGATGCGTCCTTGGGTCGTTTCAATTACGACATGGTATAACCCTTTTGCATGTGATGCCATTGGTATGTTCAAAAGAGATTCTGGTTGAAGGTTCTCATAAAGTACTTTTCCAAAGAGGTCTTTCACGCTCACTCGGGTAGTAATATCGTGGATATCTTTTAAATCGATTGACACCTCGTTTGCTGTTGGATTTGGATACATCGGAACTTGTAGCTCCATTAATGCATCTAAACCAGAGGTAGCGGTAATATTAATTCGGTAATCTTCTGTTTCTCCGTAGCTGGCATTTCCACATGGCGTTATGGCACCATCAACAGAGTAGGAAATCCTTACGCGCATTCTGGTCGTACCAACAGTCGCCGTTGAAGGAACAGTAAAGTTAAACACATTGGACCAACCCGCAGCTACTAGTACATACCCAACTTGTTCTCCTGCATCGGCAAAATCTTGGTCGTTATTGTAGTCTATCCAAATGGCTACTTCATCATTGGTGTAGGCACCGGGTCCCGCAGGTATAGCAGGCGTAATGGTAGCTGCATAAGCGCTATTTTTAGCAAGGGAGGTGGAGATATTGGCATAATCCAAATAGCCTCCTGTGGCACACGTTGACGTATTGTTGATCGTATTGAGTTGGACGTTGTTTATGTATTCATCACATTGGGAGGATGATGGCGTGCATGGGCCTGTTTGTTGTGTTACGGTGATGTAATTGGTTTTAATTTCAGAATCGTTACCAATGGAATTGGTTGCTACAAGCGTAATGGTATATTGCCCAACTGTATTAAAGGTTACTGTTGGGTTTTGCGATGTGGCGCTACTACCACCACTGTAGGTCCAGCCACTTCCTGAAATGGTCCAAGCCCATGATGTAGGAGAACCAGAACTCATATCGGAAAAAGAAACACTACTTCCTACATTTAGTGTGGTAGGTGTGCCTGAAAAGTTTGCCACTGGTGCCGAAGGAGAAGAACAAGGGTTAGAGGATCCATTTAAGACCAGTAAGCCAGTATTCCCCGGATCAAGGTATGTTTTTAATCTTTCGTTGTTTGGTGTTCCATTACTCGTCCAGTGATAAGACATTTTTCCATACAAGTCAGGAGAGGTCAAGGCAGTACAATAAGAACCACCACCAGTAAGTGTTCCAATAATTCTTCCAGAGCTGTTATTAAATAGTGGCGAACCTGATGACCCTCCTTCTGTAACACCATGTCCATTTGAATTAGCGGACCAAGTAACTCTCCAGTGCGTATTTGAAACAGAACCCCAAGTTGTTGAAACAGTCGTTCCATTGAAAGTGGATATTTTCTTAATGTCACCTGCAGGGTGGTGAATGCAAGCTCCTCCGGTGGTTGCTGTGGTGTTGGCATCCCAGCCGTTCCAATAACAACTGAAGTTGGTCGATTTCATGGTTGTAATGGTAGCTGCTTGATTAGCAAGTGTTCCCATTTGAACCAGTAAAAAATCCGAACCAGTAG
>ENA-UOYL01000254-UOYL01000254.1-marine-metagenome-genome-assembly--contig:-NODE-254-length-19599-cov-2.572124_pt1 | contig 19599 bp, 20 predicted proteins | sample MGYA00238173_ERZ767189 | MGnify/ENA primary metagenome ERZ767189 (study PRJEB28943, sample SAMN06267163) | marine metagenome | isolation source: Columbia River Estuary | place: USA:Columbia River Estuary... | reverse complement strand
CGGCGTCGCCGGGTTAGTTGTACGGGGCTTTGTAAGGCTCGCAGGGGGGCATTTCTCAGTCGTTGCCCGATTGTGAACGCTGTGTGAACCGTGGCGGACCAAACAGCGCGAACACTTAGGTGAAAACCGTCCTTGAACGGTAACCGTCAAAGACTCAGATGACCACACCGACGGCGCGGTTAGCCTCACCTGTATGGCAACTTTGCGAATCGGCCTGGCGCAGATGAACCCCACTGTGGGCGACCTAGCGGGTAATCGCGCCCTGATCGCTGGTCTATATGCCGAGGCAGTTGCTGCAAAATGCGACATTGTGGCTTTCAGTGAATTGTCAGTCACTGGATACCCACCCGAAGACCTTGTGCTGAAATCAGGCTTCGTGCGTGATAATCGCATCGTTCTTGAAGATCTTGCCAAACTCACTGGGTCCTGCGTGGCGGTCATCGGTTTTGTTGATCGGGGAATCGGCCAACAGATATCTTCTGGTCAACCTGTGATTTATAACGCCGCCGCAGTCTGCTCCCATGGTGCGATTCAAGGCGTGTACCACAAGCGACTGCTGCCGAACTATGACGTCTTTGACGAGGAGCGGACATTTGCCCCAGGCTCGGGCGAGCACCAGATTTTTGAGGTTGCCGGAATCAAGTTTGCGGTCTCCATTTGTGAAGATATTTGGCGCGCCGATGGACCAGTTGCCGAACAGGCGCGCAGCGGGGCACAAGTCAATATCAATATCAACGGTTCCCCATTTCACAGTGGCAAGTTGATGCAACGACAAGAGATGCTCAGTGGTCGGGCGCGTGAAAACAATTGTGCAATTGTCTACGTCAATCAAGTAGGTGGTCAAGACGAATTGGTCTTTGATGGTTCCTCAATGGTCTTTGACGCTGCTGGAAAAATGTTGGCACGTGCGCCGCAGTTTGAAACTGGTCTCACAGTTATCGAACTTGATCCCGCAAACACCACGAATACACAAACAACGATTGCTCCGATCAGTAGTCGGTATGAAGAAATGTACGGCGCGCTTGTTCTAGGAACGCGCGATTATGTTCGCAAGAACAAGTTCACTGATGTTGTCATTGGTTTGTCTGGCGGAATTGACTCATCAATTGTCGCTGCGTTGGCGGTTGAGGCTTTGGGTGCTGAACATGTTCATGGTGTGGCGATGCCTTCACGATATTCGTCTGATGGTTCAAAGACTGACGCTTATGCTCTTGCAGATGCTTTAGGAATTGACTGTCAAACAATTTCTATTGAGCCAGTATTTGAAGCGTATCTTGCGTTGCTTGCACCTAGTTTTGCTGGTCGTGAGGCCGACCTCACTGAAGAAAACTTGCAGAGTCGTTGTCGTGGCCAGATTCTGATGGCTCTGTCAAACAAGTTCGGATGGATGGTTTTAACGACTGGTAACAAGAGCGAACTGGCTGTTGGCTATTTCACTATCTACGGGGACTCCGTCGGTGGGTATGCAGTCATTAAAGATTTGTTAAAGACCGATGTCTTTGGTTTAAGTCGCTATGTCAATGAACGAGCAGGTCGCGAGATCATTCCCGAGTCAGTGCTCACAAAACCGCCGTCAGCAGAATTGCGTCCCGATCAACGTGATGATCAAAGCTTGCCTCCCTATGACATTCTTGATCCGATCCTGGATTTGTATGTTGAGCAAGATCGAACAGCTGCGGAGATCATTGAGTTGGGTCACCCTGAAGACATCGTGCGACGCATAGCGCGTCTCGTTGATCTCAGTGAATACAAACGGCGTCAGGGCGCGCCGGGCGTGCGCGTTTCTGAAAAGGCATTCGGCAAAGATCGTCGACTTCCCATTACGAACGGTTATCGCGGTTAAAGAACCGACTCTTTAGTTGTACGGCTGTAAGCCATCATGCACAAGATTGTGCATAAGGCCGAGCAGGCACCAATGAACGCCGGAACATTGATGCCGAATGAGTCATAAGTGGCAGTGGCGATAACTGACATGCTTGCCCTACCTAAAGCGCCGCCAGCGAGCACGATGCCTAGACCGCGAGCGGGTGAATTGGTGATCAGATTTGCTCCGAGGGGCAACAAACTGACAATCGCAAATTCGAATCCGAGTAAGTAAATGCCCAATAAAATCAGCCCAGAAATCAGATGATTATGTCCGACCGTGAGCAATAATCCGGCTGGCACAATGAGCCCTGCACCCAATATGGCGCTGCGTTCTTTGCCCCATAGATCAGTGCGGCGTGCACTTGTGATGGATGCAAAAAGTTCGAAGGCCCCAAGCCCAAAGGCCACCGCGGATATTCCTGCTTCAGTGAAACCAAATTCGTCGTCAAGCCAAGAACCGAAGGTGACGAACATTGTTTGACTTGCGGCCATCAGAAAAAACATTGCCCCAACAATCCAAAAGCCCTCAGCAGGCATCGGATGTTTTTGCGTTTGTTGAATGCGCTGCGAACCTACGACATCATGTCCATCAAGACGCGTGGCGACCACCACCGCCATTAGTGCCACACCGAGCGCCCCCGCGGCGTATCCCCAACGCCACGATGTTGCCGAGGCCACAAGACCCATCGATGTGACGCCGATGAGTAAACCAAGTGCCCATGATGTTTCGGTGAGACCGATAACCCGACCACGTCGTTCGTAGTCCACATGATCATTCACCCAAGCAGTGAGTCCCATATCGAAAATAAATTTGCAGACGCCGAGTAGCAAGATGCCGATCATGAAGACCCATAGCGATGGACTCGCCGCTGCTAGAGCAGTCGCCCCTGAAAGTCCGATGAGACCACCTGCCATGGCAGTGCGGCGGTGGACGCGGTCCACATACGAGCCAAGGATGGGAGCAACGGCCATCGTAATTTCGGTGAACATCAGGGCTAAACCAAGACGCGACAAACTGATATTAAAGTCGTTTGAAATACTCGCTAAAAATGGAGGAGCGAAGCGAAAGCATCCATTTGTAGTCATTCGAGCAATGGTCAAAGTGCCGACGTGACGACGAGTTTCGGGAGAGTATGAATCGTCGAGAAAGCGATCAATGAGTCGTCGTTGAGAGCTCATTCAACGGCGCCGTTATTACGCAGATCATCGGCAATGAGTTGAAGTGGGTAGAGCAATGAGCCGAGGTGCCATCCGTTGGATTCATTGTGTTCAAACCATGAGCCCGACAAGTTGGGGAAGCGTTGATCTGGCCCGCCGAGATGGGCACGCAATAATCGCAGTACTCCACCGTGAGAAATCACCAAGATGCACTTGCCACGATTTTCTTCGGCGATCGTATTGAGCGCAGCGCCGACGCGCTGGTTAGTTGATTCTTCGGTTTCAAAATGTGGTGGGCGACGTCCACTTTCGAGGTAGCCAGGCCACTGCACACGAATCTCGTCAGGGGTCAGGCCCTGCCATTCACCAGCGTCATTTTCTTTCCACCTGTCGTCAACGTGCACTGTTGGTACACCGAGTATCTGAGCGATGGTTTGGCCCGTGAGGTGTGCTCGCTCAAGATTGCTAGTGATCACGAGGTCAAAGTGAGGACATTCGGTGGCGAGTAAGCCTGCGGCGTCGGTGGCTTGTTGGATTCCAAGGCTCGTGAGGGGCGGATTTGCTTGGCCTTGCCAGCGCCCGAGAGCATTCCATTCACTCTGTCCATGTCGCAGTACAAGAACACGGGTATTCGTCATCGCAACTTGTTGAGGCACGACCAACGAGGGTAGTGCGGGTACGCTCTGATGAGTGGCAACTCTGCGTCTATTCGCCCGAGCCCGTGAAGTGGCCGGCACATCGAGCGATACTGTGGCAGGGTCAACGGTTGATGAGGTCATGGCCAGCGCGATTCAACGCTATGGACAGTCCTTTGCTGACCTAGTGCCGACGTGTCGAATTTGGTTAAACGGAGAATCGGTACCCGGTTTGACAGCCGTGGGCGACAATGATGAAGTAGCGGTATTGCCACCCGTCTCTGGAGGAAGTTCATGAATCAGACAGCGAATCCATCGGGCGATCCAGCCTCGTTGTCATTGCCAGATCTCCGCGCCGAGCGCGATACCTTGCGCCAGCAAGAAGATGCCGTCTCATTCGTGCGTCGGCTCGCTCAGGGTCGTCTTGATTTAGTGACCGCCGTGAAGCGTCACAGGGCGGATGGAAGTGGAGCTGTCTCTGTTGCTGAGATCGTGCGTTCTGGAGTTGGCCCTGCGCCCAGTACTGGATCTGCGCGTCCACCACGAGATACCGAGGTCAGTGCCGATCATCCCTTGCTGGCTGAATTTGATGTGCTGTGTGACAGTTTGGGCTTTGACAATATGGCCGACCTTGATGACACTGGTCTGACCTCATTGGAAAATGGGATACAGGCTTTTGAGTCGGCGCAGTCTGACTTGCGCCGTCAATTATTTGATCGAATTGACGCTTTAACGGCCGAATTGGTGCGTCGCTACCGCGATGGAGATGCCTCCGTCGACACTTTGTTACAAAACTGACGCAGTTGTTGAGGGCTCGTTCAGGCAAAGGTTAAAGATCAGCGATAGTTTCCAAAGTTGATGACTCGCGTAGCCATGCTCTCTTTCCACACCTCGCCTTTGGCTCAGCCAGGGGTTGGTGATTCGGGCGGGATGAATGTGTACGTTCGCGAACTCGTTGCGGGTCTTGCTCATGCTGGAGTTGAAGTCACGACGTATACCCGTGAATGGCGCGCTGGTTTGCCCCGAGAAATCTTGGTTGAGCCCAATCATCGAGTGATTCATATTCCCGCTGGTGAGTTCGCTTTGCCCAAGGAAGAACTTGAGTCTCTCGTTCCAACGTTCACCGATTTGGTACTCGACGACATTCGCCGCAATCACCCAGTGGATGTTGTGCATGCCAATTATTGGTTGTCAGGCTTATCTGGGCATGCGCTCAAACACGAACTAGATGTCCCACTGGTGACAACTTTTCATACCTTGGCTCGAGTCAAAGCCGAAGGCGGCGATCCCGAACCAGAACGTCGTGAAAGAGCCGAAGCCCAAATCATTGGTTGCGCTGATGCGATTTGTGTGAGTTGCGATGAAGAAGAAGATCAGTTCCGTCGTCTGTATGGCAACCCGCCAGGTGTTTTAGAAATCGTTGCGCCAGGTGTTGAACATGCCTTCTTCACACCTGGTGATAAGCGCGGCGCTCGTGCGGCACTCGCAATGGGTGACGGACCAGTGTTGTTATTCGTCGGACGCATTCAGCCACTCAAGGGAGTTGATGTTGCAGTTCGCGCTTTAGCCGCTCTTGGGCGTCGCGATGCACAGTTATATGTCGTTGGCGGAGCGAGTGGTTCGCACGGCGACACAGAAGTTCTTCGCGTGGAGGCATTGATCGCCGAATTGGGTTTGACTCGCCAGGTGCACTTCGTTGAAGCGCAAGCGCACCACATGTTGTCAACCTATTACCGAGCGGCGGACGCTGTTTGGGTCCCGAGTCGTTCAGAAAGTTTTGGGCTTGTGGCCCTTGAAGCTGCTGCGTGTGGCATTCCTGTCATTGCCAACGCTGTCGGTGGTTTGTTATCGCTTGTTGATCATGGCCGCACTGGCTATCTCGTTGCTGATCGTGATCCTGAAGTTTTCGCTAAACACACTGCAGAACTTCTTGATAATCCTGCTCTCGCCGCTGCGATGGGCATTGCGGCAGCCGAGCGTGGTCGTCGTTACACATGGAGTTTTGCTGCAGCACGTTTACGTCGGGTGTACACAGACATCACCTCTCGCTCACTCGTGAACTGCTCGTGAGTGATCTCTTTGACGACGGTTCTTTGGCGATCTTTGAACGCCAAATTGATGAATGGTTAGCGAAACTTAAATCTGTCAATGAAACAATTTTGGCAATCGATCACGGGGATCCTGATCCGTTATATCGCGCCCGTTGGTATGTACGAATGAAGGGTGAGACTAAGGACTACATCACCGTGTGGCTTACTCTTGGGCAACGAACGTTGCGTTATGAAACGTATGTGCTTCCTGCTCCCGAAGAGAACATTGCTGAATTCAATGAGAACTTATTGCGTCGCAATGACAAATTGATTGGGGCCCATTTTTCGGTGGGACTTGAAGACGCGGTGTACCTGCGTGGCGAGTTGTCCTTGATTGGTTTGGTGGAGCCCGAAGTGGACCGTGTCGTTGGTTCGCTGTATGCCTATGTTGAGCAGTGTTTTCGACCACTGCTTGCTATCGGCTTTGCCTCACGCTTTGCGAACTAGATAAATCTCCCGCCCTTTGTCGGCGAACGAGACCCACAGTGCAGTGGTCTTGCCGACTGTGATTGGGAAGTCGCATCGGCGAGGCCTCCACAGCGTTAGCGTGACAGCATGGGTACTTCTGATTCGGCAATTTTGGCCATCGTCGGTGGTGGAAATATGGGAGCGGCACTGGCTGGCGGTTTGTTGTCATCAGGCTTTATCACCACTAACGATCTGATGATCGTTGAGGTCCTTGAGGCTCGCCGCCAACACTTGGCACAACTTTTCCCAGGTGTCACAATTTCGGCCACGATCGGACCATGTGGTTCAGCCGTCATCGCCGTGAAACCCCCAGATGTGCCGGCGGCCGCCGAGGCTTGCGTTGGGGCTGGAGCAACAAGGGTTTTATCGATTGCTGCTGGAGTCACAATAAAAACCCTTGAGTCGGCCTGTGGTGCTGGTGTGGCAGTCGTCCGAGCGATGCCCAACACGCCTGCTCTCGTGGGACAGGGGGCCTCAGGAATTGCCGGAGGCACACATGCCACGCAGGCCGATTTGGAGTGGGCGCAAGCCGTTTTAGGTTCGGTGGGCATTGTCGTCACCGTGCCCGAAGCGCAATTAGATGCTGTCACCGGACTCGTCGGCAGTGGTCCTGCGTATCTCTTCTTGGTGGCTGAGGCTCTGATGGATGCTGGGGTCGCTGAAGGTTTGCGGCGTGACACGGTTGAGTTATTGATCCGTCAATTGTTCGTCGGATCTGCGGCTTTGCTGGCTCAGGGCCAGGATCCCAAGGATTTACGGGCCAGTGTGACTTCGCCTGGGGGTACAACCGCGGCGGGGATTGCAATTCTTGAGGCGCAGGCCATTCGGACTGCTTTTGCTGAGGCTGTTCGCGCCGCCACAGAGCGCAGTCGCCAACTCGGCGGTCAGTAGCGCACTTTTAGTGTTATTTACCCCGTTTCAGGGCGGGGAATAAATTTCACTTTTTCACTTTCAAAGTTGGTACGCCCGTGCCTAGGGTATGTCACAGGTCACATGACCGCTAGCTGAGGTTTGGCTAGGGACGCGCCCGCAAGGGCAGCGCCGATAGGGCTGGTGCCAGCGGGGGGTTGGCACCAGCCCCGTCGCATTTCTCGGCTCTGTTGTTGTTTGGTGACTTGAGTCAATTTCACTGCCACACTGTGAAGCGTGAGTCGTACCTATGAGACTGTGTCATTCATTTCTGACTTTGGTTATGAGTCAGAACATGTGGGCGTCGTTAAAGCAGTACTCCGCGAGTCGGCTCCGCAAGTCGTTGTGATTGATCTCACGCATGGCATTTCTCCGTTTGATGTTCGTGGTGCTTCGTTGTCACTAGCGCGCGCTGTTCCGTATCTGACTGAAGGCATTGTGATTGCTGCGGTAGATCCAGGTGCGGGAACGCAACGTCGTTTAGTGGCTATCGAGGTTGCTGGTGGTGCTGGAATTTTTATCGGTCCTGATAATGGTTTATTAGCACCTGGGGTGGCCTTAGTTGGTGGTGCTGAGCGCGCTGTCATTCTTGACAAAGAAGAACATCATCTTGTCGCTCCTGGATCAACGTTCGCGGCGCGCGATGTTTTTGCGCCGATCGCCGCCATGTTGTGCAACGGAATTGATTTATACGAGGTCGGAACGCAAGTTGATCCAGCAGCGTTGTTGCCAGGAATCGTGCCGATACCGCGCGATGAGAATGGCACTCTTGAGTGTGAAGTTATTTGGGTTGACCGCTTCGGTAATTGTCAATTAAATGTCAGCCTTGATGACTTAGAAACGGCATGGAATACCAAAGTTGATCGTGTCCGCGTGAGCTTCGGTGAGAACATTCGCAATTTCGCAATTTCAACATCTTTTGCTGATCTTGGCCAAGGTGCAACTGGATTGGTGATTGATTCGTCAGGTCTGTTGTGTCTCGCCGTTGATCGTTCATCAGCAGCGAAAGAATTATCTTTGGGCGAAGGCGAGCAAGTTTCATTACAACCTGGTGCGACGGAGCCAGGTGTATCAACGCCGATTTCGTTGAGGAATAAGTAGCTTTTCGGCAACTAGGATAAACACATGCGACCAGCAACAACTTTGACAACAGTTCTTTTACTCGCAGGCATTCTTTTGGCTGGGGTTCTATCCCTCTTGCGTTTGTAAGTCCACTAACTTTCGCCACGAGCCATCTGCCCTTGATGCTGAGACTAAAAATCCGGCGAAGAGCACAACGATGCCGAGCAATAACGTGATGGCGAAAGCGCGATCCTCACCGAGGCGACCAGCCAAAGTGCCACTCGCTGAAAGAATGATGGTCCCCAGAGCAATCAAAGTATTGCTGGCGACGTGACGGCGAGTGTTCGTGATTTGATGTTGTGCTTGCCCAACAGCGGGCAGGCGACCGCGCAACACTCTGATGATTGACCACATGGCGCCACCAATAATTAACAACGCGGCCACGCCCGAACCCACTGCGGCGAAGATTCGCGGAGCGACACCAAAAATTTCACTTCCCTGTGGCAATGCACCACCACTTACATCGGTACCAGTCAATTGTTCGTGTTTGGTGGGAGCAACCAGCATCACTCCCACAGCAGCACCAGATAAACCGATCAGCCAGGTCTTGACGATCTTGCCTATTTTAATTCCGAACAATAGATAGACCGTTCCGAGTGCCAGCCACGGCACATTGAGGACGGCTCCTGCTAAAAAGAAAACTCGAAATGAAGACAGGCTCCAACCGCGAGCCTCAGCCCACCACAAGGCCAGCGATCCCACAGCAAACAAGAGCAATGAAAAACTCCACGCGCCATCGTGAGGACGGCGTCGTTGCAACCAGCGATCAAAAGTAGAGATGCTGAAGGCCAGTGCCACCAAAGTGGCAGCAGCGGCTAGGGCGGCGTTCAACGTCACGATGCGAGGTTAGAGCCAAGGAGGGCAAGTACCAGCGGTGACCGATGACCATTGGCGGGGGTCTGTGTCACGCTGTGGGACTTCTCGCTCACGAACTATCAGGCGTAGCGTTTTTATATGTCAGAACGTTCTCGTCGCAAAATCGCAGATGCCACTGTTTCTCGGCTGCCGATGTATTTGCGGATTCTGCTTGAGTTGACAGAGTCGGGGGTAGTCGGCGTGTCTTCGGAGAAAATCGCCGAAATGGGTGGCATCAACGCTGCCAAGGTTCGTAAAGATCTCAGTTACCTCGGCAGTTATGGGACTCGTGGGGTTGGGTACGAAGTTTCCTTCTTGATTTTTCAGATTCAACGAGAACTTGGGGTTGACCACGAATGGCCAGTTGTCATCGTTGGTGCCGGCAATTTGGGTCAGGCCCTTATTGGTTCGGGCGGGTTCGGGCGGCGAAGTTACCCAATTGTGGGGCTCGTGGACATTAACGAAGCCAAAGTTGGCTCGGTTATTGGTGGCCTTCGGGTGGGCCATATTGATGAGTTGCCTGCTCTCATTGCCTCACGGCAGGTGGCGATAGGCGTGGTGGCAGTTCCGGGCGAGGCCGCTCAGATGGTCGCCGATCGACTTATCTCTGCTGGGGTGACCAGTATTTTGAACTTCGCCCCGATTCCCGTGAACGTTGCGGCGGGAATTATCGTCCGCCAAGTTGATTTGGCCTGTGAATTGCAGATCCTGAGTTTTCATGAGCAACACAAGAAAAAAGTTGTTCCATGGCCACAAGTTTTACCGAAGAGTGTCAGTGCATAGGTCCGATAAAAGGTCTGAGAGATAGGGTTACTGTCGTGTCGATCGTCGTATTTGGGGTGAATCACCGAACTGGGCCTCTTGCTCTTTTGGAGCGGGTCACAATTGCTGATGACGCAATTGCCAAGACAGTTCATGGACTGATGGCGCGACCCAACATTCGTGAGGTTGTGGTGCTTTCAACATGTAATCGCACCGAGGTGTACGCAGTTGCCGAGAAGTTTCACGGGGCCTATGGAGATCTTCGCGATTTCTTTTGCGACCTTGGCGGCTTTTCCGCCGAAGAATTGACACCCCATGTCTACAGCCAGCACGACGATGCTGCCATTAGTCATTTATTTGAAGTGGCTGCCGGCTTGGATTCGGCAGTAGTGGGCGAAAGCGAGATTCTTGGACAGGTGCGTTCGGCCTGGGAGCGTTCGCAACATGAAGGTGGATCATTATCCACGCTGAATCTTTTGTTTAGACACGCCATTGAAACCGGAAAGCGGGTGCGCACTGAAACATCTATCGGTCGCCATACCGCAAGTGTCAGTCAAGCTGCCGTCGATATGGCCCGCGAAAATCTCGGAACGGTTGAAGGGTTGACTGTTCTTGTCGTCGGGGCTGGCGACATGGGTGAAGGTGTCACTATCGCCATGGCCGATGCTGGTATCAGTGAAGTTCTTGTTACCAATCGAACCATCGCCAAAGCGCAAGCCTTAGCTGATCGAGTTTCTGGTTCAGTGATTGAGTTCTATCGGCTAGCCGAGACTCTCACGCAAGCTGATGTCGTTGTGACTTGTACTGGTGCTGGCACCACAGTTATTGACGTTGAGATGGTGTCAAAGGCAATGCAACAGCGTGCCTCGCGACCATTGTTCATCGTGGACATTGCTGTGCCGCGCGATGTTGAGTCCGATGTTGCGGCAATTGACGGCGTGACCTTACTTGATTTAGATAACTTGCGTGACTGGGCGGCGCGTGGTCAGGCATTGCGTGCTGCTGAAGCTCAAGCCGTACGAAATATTGTTGCCGAAGAATTAGAGCGCTTCACTCTCGAGTTGACAGCGCGTCAGGCTGCGCCACTTGTGGCACTGTTGCACGCTCGTGCCGAAGTGGTGCGTCTATCTGAGATTGATCGTTTGCAGAAGAAGCTGTCCTCGTTATCTGATGAACAACAACAAGCAGTTGATGCCTTGACTAAGGGCATCGTCGCTAAGTTGCTACATGACATGTCAGTGCGCCTGAAAGATGATGCGGGAACTCCGCGAGGAGAACGCAACTCGGCGGCCGTACGCGATCTCTTTGACCTGAGTTGACGGCGAGTCAGCGCTCATGACGAGTGTTCGCATTGCCACTAGAGGTTCTGCTCAAGCCCGTACTCAAGCCACTGCCGTCGCTGATCTCTTGCGCGCTAGTCATCGTGGGCTGAACGTTGAACTTGTATTCGTTGATACCACCGGTGATCAACGACAAGATGTGCCCTTACACACCATTGGTGGACAAGGTGTTTTCGTCAAAGAAGTGCAGGCCGCTGTTTTGGCAGGTCGAGCAGACATTGCTGTACATAGTGCCAAGGATCTTCCATCCGCTCCCGCTGAGGGTTTAGTCATCGCTGCCTTTGGCGAGCGTCGCGATCCGCGTGATGTCTTGGTCGGTCGTTCTTTGGCGGATTTGGGTCAAGGTGCGACAGTTGCGACGGGCTCTGTTCGGCGGCGCTCACAACTCATGGCAATTCGTCCAGATCTGCATTTCGTTGAACTTCGTGGCAACATCCCGACGCGTCTAGAAAAGATTCCAGTTGATGGGTCAATCGTGATGGCCGCAGCAGCATTAGAAATTTTGGGCTGGAGCGATCGTGTGAGTGAATATATCGACGTGCAAGTCATGGTGCCTGCAGTCGGTCAGGGTTGCGTGGCCATTGAATGTCGTGAAGATGATCAACAGACGCGCGATATTTTGCATGCCATTGATCATTCGTTATCGCGTCGTGCTGTTGAACATGAGCGGGCATTTCTCGCTGAGTTGGGCTCGGGTTGTTCGTTACCAGTTGGCGCTTATGACGATGGCTCAACGATGTTGGTGTATCTGGCTTCAGATGACGCAGTACAACATCACTTTGCGTCCATCACCACGGGTCCTATCTCATCTCATGATGATTTACTTCGTGCTTCACGATCAGCCGCTCGCACTGCACGAGACTCAGTCGCTGGTTGACATCAAAATAATGGCGAATGACCTGCCGACCACTGCGTTATCTGGACGCCGAATCATTGTCACGCGCTCAGCACAACGTGCAGGCGCTCTGAGCAAGATGTTTCGCGAGGCTGGCGCGGAGGTGATCGAGATTGCAGTGACTGACACGATTGACCCTGCAGACAAAGGTCAAGCACTTCGTGAGGCATGTCAAGTGATCGACCAATACGACTGGGTTGTGGTTACTTCTCCTGAGGGTGCACACCGTTTTCGTGAAGCCATGACTGCAGGATCTCTTGAACATCGATCCTTCAAAATTGCCGCTGTCGGAACAGCAACTGCGCAAGCTGTTGGTGGTGCTGATCTCATTCCAGTCGTGCAAACTGGACGCTCGTTGGGTGAAATATTCCCGTCTGGGTCGGGACGAGTTCTTTTGGCAGTGGCTGAGTCAGCGGGCAATGATTTTGAAATTGCGGCGCGCGCTCAGGGTTGGACTGTGGACCGAATTGTCACCTATCAAACTGTCCCACTGACTACTGCCACAGATCGAGAGGCGGAGATTCGCGGATGCGATGCCATCACTTTTGCGTCGGCTTCAGCGGCACGTGCTTGGGTCACACTTTTCGGACGATTGACTCCCGCAGTGGTCGTGGCGATGGGTCCTACGACCGCCACGGCACTGAGTGAACTGGGCATCGCTCCAGTCATAGTTGCCAGTGAGCAATCTCTGCAGGGATTGGTTGGCGCTACTTCGTCGGCCTTGGGGAGTCGTTGACTAAATATCGCCCGTAGGCTGTGAGTTATGTCAGCACGTTTTCCCGTGTCGCGCCCTCGTCGCTTACGCCGCACTCAGGCTCTTCGTGATCTCGTGGCTGAAACTCGACTGAACGTCAACGATTTAGTCGCACCGCTATTCGTCCGTGAAGGCATTGATTCACCGATACCGATTCTCTCTCTGCCTGGAGTTGTGCAACACACCCGAGCGAGTCTTCGCACCGAAGTCCGCGAACTCGCTGACCTCGGTATCAAGTCAGTGATTTTATTTGGCATTCCGAGTACGAAAGACGAGATTGGCTCGGGAGCCTTTGATCCCCAAGGCATTGTCCAACTAGCGCTATCTGATCTGCGTTCTGATCTTGGTGATCAAGTTGTATTGATGTCTGACTTGTGCGTTGATGAGTACACCAGCCACGGTCACTGTGGCATTCTCGACGGTCATGGTTCGGTGGATAATGATGCGACTCTTGAGGTGTATGCCAAGGCCGCAATCGCCCAAGCCAATGCCGGCGCACATGTTGTTGCGCCAAGTGGAATGATGGACGGTCAGGTTGGTGTCATTCGCGCGGCGCTCGATTCCAACGGTCATAGCGAAACATCAATTCTTGCTTACTCGGCGAAATATGCATCTGGTTTGTATGGACCGTTTCGGGAAGCCGTCGATGTGCAAATTATCGGTGGTGGCGATCGCAAGGGCTATCAACAGGATTGGCGCAATGCCCGTGAAGCTCTCACTGAAGTTGAAGCCGATATTGAACAAGGTGCTGACATGGTGATGGTCAAACCTGCTTTGGCTTATCTTGATGTCATCGCCGCGGTGCGACAACTCGTCAATGTGCCCGTGGCGGCCTATCACGTGAGTGGTGAATATTCGATGATCAAAGCAGCAGCAGCCAACGGTTGGATTGATCACGACATCGTGGCTACAGAACATTTGACGGCGATCAAGCGCGCCGGCGCAGACATTATTCTCACGTACTTGGCGCGTTGGTACGGCGAATTAACGAACGGTTAAAGCACATGAGTACAACTCAGCAGTCGTCCATTCCATTGTGTGATCCCGTAGCTTGTGTGGCTGCTGGTTGTGACCCCATTGTTTGTAAGGGTGCGGGCGTGCCCTCAAACGTGACTTTATTTGAGCGTTCAGCACGTGTCATTCCTGGTGGCGTGAACTCATCAATCCGCGCCTTCAAAGCCGTCGGTGGTTCACCATATGTTGTGGCACGAGGTAGCGGTGCCCACGTATATGACGTGGAGGGTACGCGTTACATCGACCTCGTTCAAAGTTATGGTGCGGTCATTCTTGGCCACGCGCATCCAGCGATTACTGCGGCATTGCGTGAAGCCGCCGTAGATGGAACCTCCTTCGGTGCGCCGACACCGCGTGAAATGAAGTTGGCTGAGGCGATTAGCGAACGTGTGCCATCGTGTGAGCGAGTGCGTTTTATGAACTCTGGTACCGAAGCCACCTCAACAGTGGTACGACTTGCTCGTGGGCTGACGGGTCGCGCAAAAATTATTATCTTTAGTGGCAACTTCCACGGCGCTACCGATGCTCTTCTTGCTGCAGGTGGCAGTGGGGTAGCCACGCTCGGTATTCCTGGCACAGCGGGTGTGCCGCCTGAAGCCGTGGCCAACACCATCGTGGCTCCGTACAACGTGATACCCGAAATCGATGAAACAGTTGCCGCAGTCATTGTCGAACCCGTTGCTGCCAACATGGGCGTCGTCGCTCCAGTGCCAGGTTTTCTTGAAGGTTTACGACGCGCTTGCGACAAGGCTGGCGCGTTATTGATATTCGATGAAGTGATCACTGGCTTTCGCCTCGGCCTTGATGGCGCTCAAGGTCGCTACTCGGTCAAGCCCGACCTGACATGTTTCGGCAAGGTCATCGGTGGTGGTCTGCCAATCGGCGCGGTTGGCGGTCGTCGAGACATTATGGAAAATCTCACGCCTCTTGGAAAAGTTTTCCATGCTGGAACATTGGCTGGTAATCCGATGGCGACGGCGGCGGGATTGGCTGCTCTGAGTCAACTGACTCCCGATGTTTATCGTCTTCTTGAAACGCGCGCCACTCGTTTGGCGTCACTGATTACTGAGGCCACGTCGGCAGCAGGTTTACCAGTCACCACATCGCGTGTCGGCACACTCGTGGGAATTTTCCTTGGGGATGCTCTGGGAACTGATCGCTTGCCAATCAATTTTGATGAAGCCAAGCGAACTGACGAAAAGTTATTCGCGCGCTTTTTTCACGCACTGTTGGCGCAAGGTGTGGCAATGGCACCGGGGGCTTATGAGGCAATTTTTGTCGGCTTGGGTCATGACGATGTCGTGATGGATGACCTAGCAGAGCGTTTTCACCGAGCTGCCCTCGCCGTCGCCCTCTGACCCCGTACGCTTCACCTATGCGACAGTTTCTCTCCTGGCGATATTGGGCGACTCTGGCATCTTTATTTGTGCTGACGATACTTTTATGGACTTGCCAAGGTTCAAGCGACTCCGATCAGATTGTCGTGGAGGCAAATAATCGTCGCATTGATCTCATTGCGCAAACATCAACCGTGCGTTCCGACCAAGCATGGTCAGTATCAAATGGAATCTCAAATGGAGATGCAACTGCAGTGTTACTTGACGGCCGAGTGTTAACGATCGCTGATGGAACAATGGGGGAATCAACCTGTCTATTTCCAGAGGCACTCAACGCTTGCGTTATTTTGGCTGACACTTTGGGTGATGGCATTGTCTGGTTTTCGTTGGTTCCCGCACCAGCAGTTGGCAGCAACGAACTTGAGTTGCCACCTATCGAAGAATTACTTGACGGTGTCACGTATGCCCGACTCACCAATGGCATGGAAGTTCCTCTACTCGACGTCGTTGTGCGTCGGTGTCGAGAAGAACTACCAAATCTCACGTCATTTGTTGCCAAATATGACCAACGGCATGTGACGATTGTGGATCTTTCACAAGCACAAGTATCTGCCGTGCGTTGCAAGGGTTAATACACCGAGGAATTAAGCATTGGGCGTGAGTCGTACAATTGCCGCTGCAGCTTTGTAGGCCACTTCTGCTGGTCCGATTTCATCGGGACGCAATAAGTTGGCCATGATTCTTAAAACCCATTCCATCAGAGTGCGACTTTGTATTCCGACTCGCGAAAGTTCGCGCATGATCACCGGTCGACCAATGATGCGGGCAAATAAACGCGCCACCTTGAAGTACTGACCGTACTCATCGTCAATCAACATTTGGTAGCGCTGTAATGCTGCTGGGTCATTGTGACGAATAGCGTCGGTGAGCACTTCTGCAGCCATACGCGCAGTTTCATAGGCGTAATCAATACCGTCCCCGTTGAAGGGGTTCGCACTTCCTGCCGCATCGCCAATGACGAGATACGTAGGTCCAGATTTTGGTCCGACCGAGCCACCCATCGGAATTCGTCTTGAGGCTGCCTTCATTGTGGGATTGTCAGGGTCAATTTCCCAGCGGTCAGCCACCATGTGGGCATAGGCATCAAGGAGATGAGTTGTGTTGACACTTTTGAAATCGCGAAATGTTGATAACAGCCCAACGCCGATGTTGACGGTTCCGTCACCGACGGGGAAGATCCAGCCATAGCCGGGCATCGGGTTGCCGTTGCGGTCTTTCACATCAAGCGCCGACTCGATCCATGGTTCAGCGTGACGTGGAGTTTCCCAATAGGTGCGAATGGCGGTCCCGTATGGCCACTCCTTAGTTCGAAAGGTCCCGAGCGATCGTCCAAAACGACTGTTGGCACCGTCGGCAACAATCACATAGCGCGCCGTGATATCGAAGGGAGTGTCAGAGTCTTCGCTTTGAACTGTCGCTCCGCGGACAAAACCTCTTTCCAGAACTGGGGCGAGGGCTTCGTGACCTTCAAGCAAAGTTGCTCCAGCGGCGACCGCATTGCGCGCCACCATTGTGTCCAGTTCTCGGCGCCGCACGACGTAGCCGTGTTGTGGATAGATCGGATGCGAGGGCCAGTGCAGTTCGATGGCCTTGCCGTGAGCTGTCGTGCGCAATCCGTCGTACCGATGGAACTGCGAGAGTTGATCGCCAAGACCCATATCGTGGATCTGTTTGACAGCCCGCGGGGTTAGACCATCGCCACACGTTTTTTCCCGCGGGAAAAGTTTTTTGTCGACCATGACTACATCGAGACCCTCTTTGGCCAACCAGTACGCGGCAGCTGCACCTGCGGGCCCAGCGCCAATGATCAGGACATCGTGGTGGGAAGTCATAGCAACAAGGTGGTTTTAATAGCGCCTAAGCGCCAAGACGGGTTCTGGGTCGTAAGCGTTCTGTTGGTCACAGTCGAAGTCACATCGACTGGGTACTGGCCTTTTCAGCCAGCGACCATCACTTCTTGGTCGGCTGGGGTGCCGAGGCGGGGAGCGGTTCCGACACCCAATTCGGGGGAATCAAAGGTCAAAGTTCCGGCCTCAAGGTCAAGAAAGATTTGGCTCTCTGGACTGCACCACTTTTCGTACTCTTCGGCCCACTCTCCAGCCTCATCAGCACCTGAAATGTCATAACGAATGTGGCAGATGAGCCCCAAAATCTCGGCTTCGGTGAGTGCCCCACCAGCTTTTTCCCCTTGGGCTGGCATCGCCCCAGCGTTATAGGAGCGTGGATAGTGAGCTCCGCCTTCGCGATTCGGATCACCGTAGGAGGCGATCCCGGCGGCCTCGTAGGCCTCGGTTCCGCCATATACCCAATTCAACATGTCTTCGATATGAGGGAAGGTCTTGAGGGACTCGCCATCTTTCAGAACTCGGCCAGCTCCACCTGATCCGTCGGCTCCGTGGCAACTTGCGCACGCACCATAGTTTTCGATGCCGAGCGCAATCGGACCACTGGCTTCAGCCTTTTGGGGCTGCAATCCACGGACATACATGAATAAGAAAATGGGCATGAGAGCCAAAGTGGCCATCGCCCACGACGGGATGCGACCGCGAGTCTTGGCAGCCTTGATATAGGCCGGATCTGGCTGTGAAACTGCAGCTTTTACGGGAGTTTCTGCAACAACTTTGGCCACTGGAGCTGCGCTAGTAGTTGCTGGTGTCGACGCAGAAGTCTCCGTAGAAGATGCGTCTCCACCCGCTGCTTTACGCTCGCGGGAACGCTTCAGTAGGTGCTCGGGAATCTCGGTCACAGGCCAGTCCTTTCGGGCGTGGGGCACGACAAATAGTTGACAGGCACCGAATGGTGACTGCCTTGGGTAAGAACACTAGAGGGCGAGCGACCCCAGGACGGAATTCCTCGTGTTTTTCTCTCCGGAAACTCGTCACGCATCGGCCAATTTCAGTACCGTGAACTTGCGCACAACCATGCTCAACGGGGTGGGTGTGCTGATAGACCACTACTTAGTGACTCCTTAGTAGTCACTGGCCGTCAGGAAAGTTTGTACGGCCCAACTTCAAGGAGTTGGGTCGCGCAGGACCCTTGGCGACTAAGGTTCAAGGTGGTCCTGGTGGCGCAAGCTTTCAGAACTGAATTGAAAAAGTTTTAAAACCTCCACATATCAACCAACCAATACGTGCAACGACCGTGTATCGACCTCGTTACAGGGCATAGAAGGGATGACCGGCTGCATGCTGGCGATAGACATTCTGAAATGGCCGGGAATGAATCAGGCCTTCCTATTCTCCTTGGTATTGACCGTCATTTTGACTGGTCTGATTTTTGTGTACGGCAAACGGCGTCCGATCGGCACACCAGTGTCCTGGGGCGAAGCGATGATTGGCTCGGTGTATGCATTCTTCGTGATGTTCATTGCGTACGGAGTTCTTCCGCACCAGTGGCTCGTGCATGTGCAAAACGAACTCGGCTGGCGCTCCGACAAGCCCTTCCTCGGACCTGGTTCAATTTTCAAGTCGCAAGCCAAAGGCGGCAGTTTTCCCTTTGACATCAACTACTTGCAGATCGGCGACATCCTCGTTACCGGAATTTATGGCGTTCTCTTGGGAGTGCAGATTTACACCTGGATTTGGTGGCAAAAGCGTGGAACAAAGAAGTCAACCGAAGTTGAGCAATCAACATACGGTCGTCCTTTGGTGAAAAAGGCATAACTCATGGCCCGTACCGACGCCAATCCGCCGATGATGCCGTTCACCGACCAGTACCAACTGGTTGAAGTGGACGCGGACTATCTCACCAAGGCGGTGAAGCCCAAGCAGTTCATTCATATCGATCAATCCGAATGCATCATGTGCGAGGGTTGCGTTGATATTTGTCCCTGGAAGTGCATTCACATGGTGACGCCCGATGCTGTGGTGGAAGCCACAGGAACCGAGCGTCCAGGAATTGACCCCAACGACAATGTTCTTTTTATTATTGATGATGATGTGTGCACTCGTTGCGCACTGTGCGTTGATCGGTGTCCGACCGGCGTCATCATTCTCGGCAAGGCCGGTGCAGCACTTGCAACCGGTGACACTCATACCCGTACCGCTAACCACGGCTACGCCTACGGAATGCGTTTCTAGGAGAACAACCACATGGCTAAGGTCATCGAAGATCCCCGACCCACCGCAAAAGAGCGGCTGAACAAAACGGTAGATGGTGTTCAAGGCAGTCAAGCCTGGAACTCAATCTTCCGTCCTGGTTCTATTTTCCGTAAGGGCTACTCAGACAGTCCGCGTAACCGTTCGTACGTCATTATGAACTCGGTGCTCTATCACTTGCACCCAGTGAAGGTGAAGCGTCATGCCGTCAAGGTCAGTTACACCTTGTGTCTCGGT
>ENA-UOYL01000253-UOYL01000253.1-marine-metagenome-genome-assembly--contig:-NODE-253-length-19634-cov-3.648821_pt1 | contig 19634 bp, 21 predicted proteins | sample MGYA00238173_ERZ767189 | MGnify/ENA primary metagenome ERZ767189 (study PRJEB28943, sample SAMN06267163) | marine metagenome | isolation source: Columbia River Estuary | place: USA:Columbia River Estuary... | reverse complement strand
CCTGTGAAGTAGGCCGCCATGTCATTGGCAATCACTCCAATAACGACGATGAACAACGTGTCGGTACCTACATTTACGAAAGCTGGACCCCTTGATGTCGAGAAGCGCAGAATCAGCGCCCCATACGAGCTCATCAGGCCGATCCACATTATCGCAAGCATCATGATTGCTGCGTTTGGCACTGGACCAGACTCAATGCCATCGCTGCCGACGAACACAACAACTGTGGCGATAAAACTAAACACGAGCACGAGTGGAAGTGCTGCATCACCGATCCAATATGCACAGAGCGGTGCAGCAACGCAGCCAACAACTCCAATGATCGTTGATGGTCGGTAACCACTTGCGTTGGCTTGAGTAAAAAATTCGAATGCAGCGACACCAATGAGAACTGCAATCAGCAACATCACTGCTGCTGGCCTCCACATCAATGATGCAATGAATACGGCAGCGAGTAATGCGCCCACCGCTGTTGCTGTTGGCAAGTCTCTGCCAGCGCTCGGGCCAGATGACGAACGTTGTGCGCGAGTGACCTGCGCGCCACGAGCGGATGAACTACTACTTGAACCACCGCGCGAAGCAGGACGTGAGACTGGTCGCGATTGCGCACCCGATGCATCACGTGCAACAGGGCGACGACGCTCGTCAGTTGGATCGGTGCCGATGACAATGCGACCTTCACGGCGAGGAGAACTGACCGGCGGTGGAGTTGTGGTTTCGAACGAAGGTCGACGGGCACCAGTCGATGCACTTGGGTCTGGTTCGTTGTATGCAGACCACACGTCGGAGTTGTCAGAATCATCACGATCGCGGCGGCTGTAATCTGCGCCAATAACTATTCGCCGAGTTGGTTGATCGTCAGTTTTTCCAAAACGCGGAACCTCGCCAGTAGGTGCCTCGGTCCAATGCGGAAGTTGTTCTGTGTCATTCGTACCAAAAGCAAGTGCAGGACCACTGTCGTCTGTCTCGGCAAACTTGACTACGCCAAACTCATCACCGAAGTCGATAGTGGGATCAACAGTTCTGTCGACACCATTCGTATCATCGTCCGAAAAATTGCCCCTATTGTCATTGCTCATGAGATGTCTCCCTACACTTCGAGTAGTTCTGTTTCCTTGCGGCTAAATGCTTTGTCAATTGCGTCAACGTTGTCGTGCGTGAGTTTTTCTAACTCTTTTTCTGCTCGCTCTAAATCATCTTTCGAAATGTCGCCAGCCTTTTCGGCTGTCTCCATGGCCTTGCGTGCATCGCGACGCACATTGCGCAGTGCAATGCGTCCGTCTTCTGCCATGTTCTTGACAACTTTTACGTATTCTTTGCGACGCTCTTCGGTGAGCATTGGAAAACTCAACCGCACAACAACACCGTCATTGCCGGGAGTGACACCAAGATCACTTGACTGAATTGCCTTTTCGATCGCTGCGATTGAGCCGCGATCATGAGGCTTGATCACCAGAGTTCGAGCATCCGGAACCTGAAACGAAGCGAGTTGCACCATGGGAACCGTCGCGCCGTAGTACTCAACTGCAATCTTCTCGACCAAGTTGGATGTGGCACGACCCGTGCGAACCCCCAAAAACTGCGACTGGACATGCTCTAAAGCCTTGGCCATACCATCCATGGCCTCGAGCAACGTTTCTTCAATCACCCGACCAGCGTACCTATTTCCTCACCTCTGAGTATGGACTTGACGTTTCCACGCTCCAGCAGGTTGAAAACTACGATCGGCAAATTGTTGTCACGACAGAAGGTAATCGCTGTCGAGTCCATGACTTTGAGACCCTTGTTGATCACGTCTAGATACGAGATGTGCGAATACTTTGTGGCTGTTGGATCGAGCTTTGGGTCAGCGGTGTAAACACCATCAACGCCAGAGTGCGTTCCTTTGAGGATCGCTTGCGCAGAAATCTCGGCAGCACGCAACGCTGCAGCGGTATCGGTAGTAAAAAATGGGTTGCCTGTTCCACCGGCCAAGATCACAACACGTCCTTTTTCAAGGTGACGCTCTGCACGACGACGGATATATGGCTCGGCTACTTTTGGCATCTCGACTGCAGACATCACTCGCGATGACTGGCCAACTCTTTCGAGCGCGTCTTGAAACGCAAGTGCGTTCATGACTGTTGCGATCATTCCCATGTAGTCGGCTTGCGCCTGGTCCATGCCTTGACCTGCACCTTTAACACCGCGCCAGAAGTTGCCGCCACCAACAACTACCGCAATGTCGACACCAAATTCTTGGCGTGCTTCATGCAACTCGGTTGCAACTTGATGCAGAACATCGTTGTCTAAACCAAAGCCTGTTGATTCTGCCAATGCCTCACCAGACAACTTGAGAACGATGCGATTCCATCGCGGAGTTGAAGTTGGTTTGGATGCCATATCTAGGTACTAGTTTTAGCCGATTTCCACCTGTGAGTAACGAACGATCGTCGATTTACCAATGATCTGCGCTACGGACTGCTTATCGTCCTTGGCATATGGCTGCTCGAGCAATGCGATGTCCTTGAAAAAGCCTTGTACCCGGCCATCAACAATCTTGCCAATGGCGGCTTCTGGCTTGCCCTCGTTGCGAGTAACGACTTCAAGCGTTGCGCGCTCTGCATCGATTACTTCTTGAGGAACGTCATTCTTGGCCATGTACTTCGGACGGGCGAAGGCGATGTGCACCGCGATGTCGTGGGCCAACTCTTGGGTGGCTCCACTCATCTCGACGAGCACGCCATTCACACAGCGGCCACCTTGCATGTGCATGTAGGAATCCAAAAGGTTTCCGGCAGCTGCTTCAAAACGCACAACGTCACCAATCTCAATTCTTTCCTTGAGCAGGATCTTGAGGTCATCGAATTGTGCTGAACGCTCGTTAACGGCATCGACACCCTTGTCTGCAACCAGCTTGACCAAGACATCTGCTTCTGCAATGAAGTGCTCGCTGCTAGCCACAAAGTCTGTTTCGCACTTGAGTTTGACAATTGCACCAACGTTGCCTTTGATCAACAATGCAACAAGACCTTGCGCGTTTTCGCGGTCGTCACGCTTCGCACTTGCAGCAAGACCCTTCTCACGCAACCACAACTTGGATGCTTCCATGTCGCCATTGTTGGTTTCAAGAGCCTTCTTGCAGTCCATCATTCCTGCGCCGCTTGCTTGACGCAAGGCCTGCACATCTTTTGCAGTAAACGACATCGAGATCAGCCTTCCGACTTCGTCTCGCCAGCAGATGCAACTCGTGCATCACGCTCGGCTTGTGCTGCTGTGGCTGCTGCACGTGCTGCATCTTGTGATGCATCAAATGCTGCTTGTTCTTCGGCGTTGCGTGTTACTGGTGCGGCAGCCGCTGCTGCAGCACTTGCACGACCAGAAGTCTTTTCAGCGATGAACTGACCTTCAATAACAGCCTCACAAATCATGCGTGACATCAATTCGTTGGCACGAATTGCATCGTCGTTGCCTGGAATTGGAAACTGCACCAAGTCTGGGTTGACGTTGGTGTCAACAATGGCGATGACTGGAATACCAAGTTTGTTGGCTTCGGTAACCGCGATGTGCTCTTTGACTGTGTCGATGATGAACACTGCAGTTGGCAACTTGCTCATCGAGCGAATACCCGACAAGTTCTTTTGCAACTTCTCAAGTTCGCGGCTGATCAACAATGCTTCTTTCTTTGGCATCAACTCAAACTCACCCGAAGTTCCCATGCGCTCGTACTCTTGCATTTTGTTGACGCGCTTTGAAATGGTGTCGAAGTTGGTGAGCATGCCGCCCAACCAACGCTCGTTGATGTGCGACATGCCGCACTTCTCCGAGAAAAACTTGATTGGATCTTGTGCTTGCTTCTTAGTGCCGATAAACAAAATCGTTCCGCCGTTAGCAACCATGTCACGAACATATTTGTATGCAGTGTCTACGCGATCGAGCGTCTGCTCAAGATCGATGATGTAGATGCCGTTGCGCTCTCCGAAAATGAACCGCTTCATCCGTGGGTTCCAACGATGGGTTTGGTGTCCGAAGTGGACTCCTGCCTCAAGCATTTGACGCATGCTGATAATGGCCATGATTCTCTCCTCCCCTGTGGTTAATTCGTGAACCCCTGCGCTTTTGGCGACCACAGGATGGGGCTCACGTGAATGACGTGAATAATGAAAGACGAAGTGTATCGGGCGGGTTTCAGCCTGCAACGAGAACGGCGCGGGGTTTACCCACTGATCCGAGGCCGGCGCATTGCCGTGGGTCGGTGTACTGGCCATTTACTCGCACACCTATATACAGCGACTCTCCCGCCACACCGATGGTCTGACCGACAGCAATCACAGCGCCAGATTTGACCGATACCGATTGCAGCCGACCGTGGGTCACGAGCAGATTGTCACTTGTATTGATTGTTTTGATCACTACGTATCTAGTTCCAGCCACCATGCCGACGAACGATGCAATACCACCAGCCGCCGCAGTCACGATTGACCCCGGCTCGGTGCGGTACTCGATGCCTCGATTGCCACTGCACCATTTGCAAGACGGTGCACGAAATTGATCGATTACCGGCAAGTTGACTGGCAGCTTGATCGGCAGGCTGTTTGGCATGCCAACATTGGCGCAAGCAGCTGTGCCAATTGATGCCTCAGACAAAGCAAGCACCATGCTCAGCAAGAGCGCAACTCCGCAGCGTTTGAAGTTAGTCAAGTTCGGCAGCGTGCAACCGTGAACGCAATTGCAACACCGCTTTGGTGTGAATCTGCGAAACACGACTTTCAGTCACACCGAGCACGTCGCCAATTTCTGACAACGTCAAATTTTCGTCGTAATACAACACCAACACAGTGCGCTCCCGCTCGGGTAATTTTTTGATTTCCTGGCGCATCACTTTGCGCAATTCGTCGGCCTCGACTACCGCATCTGGCGTCGTTGCTTTGTATGTGTCTGTATGTGTAGATGGAGAAGTACTTTCGGCAACGATGTGATCAAGTGGTCCCACCGAGCCTGCAGCGATATCGGTAAGCCTCTTGTGATACTCGGCTTCAGTGATCTGCAACTTGGCCATAATCTCTTCGTCGCTTGGAGAGCGTTGTAGTTCGTGCTCAAGTTTTGAGATTGCATCCTGAATAGATCGCGAATGAGAGCGCACCGACCTCGGCACCCAGTCGAGTGCTCGAAGGCTGTCAAGAATTGCACCTCTGATGCGCGGTATCGCATACGTCTCAAACTTTGCACCCTGCATCGGGTCATACCGATCGATGGCATTCATCAGCCCAAACACACCCGCCGAAATGAGATCACCAGTGTCAACGCGCTTTGGCAAACCTGCAGCCAAACGACCCGCAACGAACTTGATCAGCGACGCGTAATGAACAAGCAACCACTCGCGAGCGACCGCGTCCTTATCGTCATGCCATTGCTGCCAAGCCTGGTCAACAGTGAGACGGACGGGCAGAGCATTCATGCCCTCCAATTATGCCCGCGGGTGACTGACCCCGTATACCGACTTGAGCCGCTCTTTACTGACGTGGGTATAACGCTGAGTTGTCGCAACATCGCTGTGACCCAACAACTCCTGCACCGCCCTCAGATCTGCCCCGTTGTCGAGCAGGTGCGTGGCAAATGTGTGACGAAGTGCGTGTGGGTGTGTTGGCGCAAGCGAGCGTGCATCCAATATTCGGCGCACGTCGCGACTGCCGAGTCGCTTGCCTCGACTATTTACAAACAGTGCAACAACGTCAGATCTTGGGTCACCATCTACGACTACTTCGCGCCGAGCCTTCATCCACAACTTGATGGCGTCGATTGTTGGTTCGCTCACCGGTACGCGTCGCTCCTTAGACCCCTTGCCCATCACCGTCACGGCATTTGATTTTGTATTGATGCTGTCGATGTCTAGAGCACAGAGTTCGCTCACTCGCAAGCCGCTGCCGTACAACATCTCGATCACTGCGGTATCACGCAGCGTCTTCCACTCTGGTTCATCGTTATTACTGGTTTCTAGTAATGCACCAAGTTGTTCATTGGTCAAGACTTTTGGCAGGCGCCCGGCGTCGCTTGGCGAACGCACACCGAGAGTTGGATCTATTTTGATCTTTCCGTCCCGAACAAGCCATGCAAAATATCTGCGCAGCGCAGCAAGCTTTCGGCTCACGCTGCGTTTGGCGTGTTTCATTGTTGTCAAAAAACTGATGTACTGGCGCACCACATCTTTTGTCACGTCTTTCGGTGAAACAATTTGCTGACGTGCAACCCATTGCGAAAACAACGACACGTCACTGACATAGGCAGACACTGTGTTGTCGGAGGCGGCTGTGAGCGAAGTCGCAAACCCCTCAATGTTCCACTTATCAGTAGTTGCCATCAATAAAACCGTACCCCCGTTAGCAGCCCCGACCGAGCACCTCCCACCATCCTGCGTTGTTGACGACCCACCCCTCCGACTCGAGACGACCAAGAGCGAGCGCCGTTTGCACAAGATCAGTGCTTGTGCGCATCAGCAATTGATCGAGTGTTACCGCCTCTCCACGCATCTGCGAAATCAATTCCTGATCTTGCGCACTCGGAGTGCGACGCGAGTCGAATACTTGCGGATGATTGCGTCGGTTGTCTAAGCCAAGCGCAACCATCACATCTGTTGCATCTACCACCGGGGCGCAACCTTGTTGCAACAACAAGTTGGTGCCAGCCGATGAAAGCGCTCGTGGAGATCCTGGAACGGCCATCACCGAAATGTCTCTGCGCTGTGCTTCTTCAACAGTGATCATTGATCCGCCTTTTGCATGCGACTCGATCACCACAAGCACTTCAGACAGCGCAGCAAGAATGCGATTGCGTAATGGAAATCGAAAAGCTTCGGGCATGGTGCCAGGCGGTGACTCAGTTAAGAGCAACCCATTCTCCGCAACAAACTTCCATAACTCTGCATTTTCTTTTGGGTATGTCACGTCGAGACCCGAGGCCACAATTGCTATTGCTTGACCACAATGTGAGTCGCGTGCCGAAATTTTGCCGTCATGACTCTTGGTGTCGCGGTCAAGTGCAAGTAGCACTCCCTTGTGAGCCCACGCATCAATTCCGCGCGCGAGACCGGAGACAATCGCGACTCCCTGCTCCGACAGGTCGTACGCCAAGTGCGATGCCATATAACGGCCAGCCGCAGTTGCCGACCGTGTGCCAACAATGCCAACCCGACGCTGTTGCAACACGTTCAGATCACCGCGGTAAAACAACACGGATGGCCGAGCAACATCATCAACCAGTAATGCCGGAAAGTCATGCGCTCCGATATATGAAACCGACATTTCTCCATCCTCAAGTTTTTGCTTCATCGCCGCTATCTCTTGAGCACCCGGAGCCTCTCGTCCAAGCATCTCCATTGCTTTTGAGGGTGACTGCACCGCCAGCATTGCTGAGAGCCGACGCGTGCCAAGTCGCGGTACAGCACTTAATGCAGCAGCCAGCAAACACTCGTCGTTCATAGTCTGTCTCCGCTCAGTTGCGGATGAACACCGACACGCAGTGCAAGCGCAGTCGCAACATGTGCTTCGTCGATTTGATCAGTACTGTTTTCAATACCGTTTTCAATACTGCGATTATTAGCGCTTTGTAAGTCGGCAATAGTGCGAGCGACGCGACGAATTCGGTGATAGCCACGACCAGATAAACGACCTCTTTCTAAGTGATAGCGCAACAGTGCCGCTGCAGAGGTTGTGAGTGGAGCAAACTCATCGAGCATGTCGGCCGAAAGACTCGAGTTCAAACATCCACTGCGCAGCATCGCCATCTCTCGCACATGCAATACGCGTTTGGCTATTGCCGCCGACGACTCTGCGGGAGTATCGGCAAGCAATTCGTCTACATGGGGTCGACTCACTGCGACTCGCAAATCAAATCTGTCTAACAATGGTCCGGAAAATCGACGCAAGTAACGCTTCTTGGCGCTGTCATCGCACACGCACACACCTGGCATGCCCTCACCACACGGACACGGATTGGTTGCCGCAATCAACAAAAACCTGGCGGGCATTGTGATGCTCGACTTTGCGCGCGCCAAACGCACCACGCCGTCTTCGAGTGGTTGGCGCAATGCATCCAACACCGTTGGGGCAAACTCGCCCAATTCGTCCAAGAACAACACACCGTTTGTGGCAAGCGAGATCTCTCCTGGTCGCATCGTCGATGTGCCACCTCCCACCATCGCCACAAGCGAAGTGGAATGGTGCGGTGCACGAAACGGAGGCAACGTGATGATGCCAGTTTGTGGCAGAGACACTTGTGCTGCCGAGTGAACAATGGTGGTTGCAACTGCTTCTTCATCTGTAAGGACTGGAAGAATGCCACTGACGCGTTGCGCGAGCATCGACTTTCCGGCACCTGGTGGACCAACGAACAAGAGATGATGTGCACCCGCAGCAGCAATCTCGAGTGCTTGACGTGCTGCGGACTGACCACGCACATCTTTCATGTCAATAATCGGTGGCGCAGCGTTGATAATTGTTCGGACTTGCGTGCTAGTTGGTGCGGGTATCCATGCAGCCTCGCCCGTAAGACATTTGACCAAATGCGCGAGTGTTTGCGCACACACGACTTCATCACGAGCAGCAATTCGTGCTTCGCGCTCACATTCATTTGCCACCACCACAATGCGGTCATCGATTGCAGCAACAAGAGGCACGACTCCAGCAACGGGTCGCAGGGTGCCATCCAGACCAAGTTCGGCGATGAACGCATATCGCTCAGCAATTTCATTGGGCAATATGTCCTGCACAATCAGTAATCCAATTGCGATCGCTACATCGAGTCCGGCACCACCCTTGCGTTCGTGCACACTGGTGGCGAGGTTTACAGTGATGCGCCGATTTGGCCATGGTAAATCGCACGACAGCAACGCCGCACGCACACGGTCGCGCGACTCTCGACACGCTTCATCTGGTTGGCCGACAATGGTGAAGCCAGGTAGCCCCATGCCGACGTGAATCTCGACATCGACAGCCTTACCTTGAACCCCTAACAATGTTGATGAGCGAACCGAAGAAAAGGCCATGATCGTCCATGTGTACGGCGACGATCAAGAATGTGTTGTAACAACCCAAGATTTCAAGAACACAGAATGTCGACAGCTCGGCGTGAGATACTAGAGAGATGATTTTTGGGCGAGTTTCTACGCACCTTCGCCCAGGCTTAACGCTATTGGGAGCTTTTATTCTGATTGGTTTGCTTGGCTGTGCATCCCCCGAACGAACTGCGACTAATTTTTGCCGTCAATTGGCCCTCGAAATGCCGGGCATCGCCGAACAACCAGCCACACCCGAGATGATTAAGTCAACAGTTGAGCGTTACAAGAACTTACAAAAAGTTGCACCGCTACAAGTTGAAGCCGACTGGGATGCGCTCACGTTGCTCATGGAAAAAGCATCAAAGATTGATGCGTCTGACCCCGTGAGCGTGCAAGAAGTGGTTGATTTGTCTTATGCATCCGAAAAAAATGCTGCAGCGGCATCCACTTGGGTACTCGCAACATGTGGAGTCGACATCTCGACAGGAATATCAGTGGTGCAAACGCCCACAACCGATGTTGCAACTACCGATGTTCCCGTGAGTGACGTCACGACTATTGACGTTGCAACAACGCTGCCGTAACAAGCAGCAAATTTGTAATCGCTGTAGTTAGCGAATTTCTCCGCGCTTGACAATCACTTTGTCGACAAGGCCGTACTCTTTTGCTTTTTCAGGAGTAAACCAGCGATCGCGCTCTGAATCTTTTTGAATTTGCTCGATTGCCTGGCCGGAGTGGTGTGCAGTGAGTTCGGCCATGCGGTGCTTAGTGAACGCCAACTGCTCTGCCTGAATTGCAATGTCAGAAGCTTGACCGCGCAAGCCTGCGAGTGGTTGGTGCATCATGATGCGAGCGTTTGGCAATGTGTAGCGCTTGCCTGCAGTGCCGGCGGTGAGCAAGAACTGACCCATTGATGCAGCAAGACCCAAGCACACAGTCGCTACGTCGCAACTAATGAACTGCATGGTGTCGTAGATAGCCATGCCTGCGGTGATCGAACCGCCGGGGCTATTGACATACAACCAGACATCGGCTTTTGGATCTTCGCCTTCAAGAAACAACAACTGTGCACAGATTTGGTTTGCAACGTCATCGTTGACATCGCTACCAAGCATGATCACACGACTCTTGAGTAGTCGGAGGAAAATATTGTTTTGGGATTCTGGTCCACCTTCGAGGCCAACAGCGGGTTGAAAAGGGACATCAAGTGAATTATTGAACGTCATGGCGAACAGACTACTACTTCGGTAGTGGCATAAAGCTGCGTCGTACGCCACTAAAGACAACGACAATTCGTTCGTCGTCCGCAATTTGATCGCGCATCGCTAGCAAGCCAGCCAAGCCTGCCGTGCCGGTTGGGCTGACATTGATTGTCGTCACACGGTGCGCTAATGCATAGGCATCGACCACATTCTGTTCGGATGCAACAACTGGCGAACCACCGCTTTCCGACATGGCATTGCATACCTGCACCCAGTCATACGTTTCGTCATCAAGAATCCCATCGGCGAGTGAATCGGCTGGGTTTTCCCACGGCCACATGCATTCACTCCAGCGAGAGCCAGCATTACGTGCCCCACCAGAGGCCGATGCTGCATTCCATGCTCTCGCAAGTGGTGCACAACTCTCGGTTTGCACGCTGTGCAGAAGTGGACGGAGACCTCCCGCAAACAAACCAGCAGATGCACACGCAGCGAATGCACCACCACCTACCTGAATAAAAATTCGATCTAGTGGCGGACCACTCAAGCGTTCTTGCGCGTCAGCGATCTCCCAACCAATTGTCCGACCACCGTCGAGACACCAAGCATTTTCTGTGCCCTGCACACCGAATGGAATTGCACCTTTTGCAACGGCTTCCCGGAATCGATGTACGCACGGATCACCAGGTGGATCACTCTCAAGTCGAGGACAGCGAACGATCAAAGCATCGACGCTCTGCAACAGATCGGTGAGTTCGCTCGCAGCATTTTCTGGCACAAACACCAAAATTGGCCAGTTGACGGCCTTAGCTAAAGTTGCAGCAGCAAATGCAGCATTGCCGCACGACGAAATCGCAAGTTGTGGACGGTCAGCGTCTCGCTTCCACGGCGCTACCCCAGCCTCTTGTGCTGTCACAAGATGGAGCAATTCTCCAAACAAGTGACGGGCCTTGTGTGAGCCAGCGACATTATTGGTTTCGTCTTTGATCCACACACCGCCGTTACTCGCAAAACCGAGCGCATCGGACAACGCGTCATTGCGAGCAAAAGGTGTTGTGCGAAAACCCGTTCCCGCAACACGCGCGACTGCATCGTCGGTGCGCCGAATGATTGCCTCGCGTTGTTCATCGTTTAACCCAAGCGATGCAGCGAAGGCATCCCATGCAAGATATTTTCTGAAAGCGATATATGGATTGTTATCACCGGTTGATCGCAGTGGCGCAATGGGTTGCTCCAACAACAGCACATGATGACGATCGCTATCAGATGAGTTTGGACAACGCCACGAGAAGGGCTGCTCTACCGAAACTCGGTGACCGCACGCCGCGCACTTCCACCCCGTTGCATTTGAAGCCACTACCGACCCAACCGACATGGTGCAATTATCGCGGGACTGCGACTATTTTGCTTTCGCTACTCGTGCGTTGAACTCGTCAATAAGCGCATCCCAAACTGGAACATAGCGGCGCAAATTGCGCCAGAAAGTTTGTGACCTACGGGCTTCAAATACTGAAAGCGGTGTTCCCTGCTGCTCAACCCATGTGTAATAGCCAAGATTAAAAATGCGATTGCGGTCTTGCTCGGTGCAATCAATCATCGATTCAGTGGTCACTGTTCCTAAATGCTCAGCAAAGATTTCGGCTGCTTCAACTTCGCCAAACTTATTGTTGAACCGACGCGCCATTGTCTTGACACGCTCACTCGGATACAAGTCTGCACCGTCTGTTGCAATCGTGATCAACACGTCATCTGCGCCAAGACCAAGCAACTTTGCGGTCTTGATCGCAGCAATAACATTGCAAATTGCCGAAAAACCAAAGTGTTGCAGCGTGTCGACAATTTCTTTTGGCACATGTTTGCGATTGACCAAATAGTCGCAACCAGCCTGTGTGTTGAATAACACGTCGAGTTCATCGGTAGCGCGGTCGGACACGGCTGCAATCACATCGGTATTCATCACGTTGTGAATAAGTGGAATGTGCTTGTCGCCGATTCCCTGAATGTTGTGCTCGCCAAAACCATTCTCGAGCATTGTTGGACACTCGAGTGCTTCAACAGCCACGATCTTGGTTCCAAACATTTCTTTCAATCTGTCGCCCGCTCCGATGGTGCCAGCGGAACCCGTGGCGGACGTGAAGGCTGCAAGGCGCAAATTTGGATTGTTCATCGACTTTGCAACGTGTTGATAAACACTTGCTAGTGCCTGTCCGGTTACTTCAAAGTGGCCGAGATAATTGCCGAACTCGCAGAACTGATTGAAAATGAAATTTTGAGGGTCACGCTTCATTTCATTACATGCGTCATAGATCTCTTTAACATTGCTCTCGGTTCCCGGTGTGCGAATGATGTCGCTTGGGTCGCTCGTCCATTTGTCGAGCCAATCAAAACGTTCTTGCGACATGCCGGCCGGCAACACAGCAACACCTCGTGCGCCAGTGATTCGGCTAATCGCTACTCCACCTCGCGCATAGTTGCCAGTTGATGGCCACACCGCGCGTTGCGTCGTTGGATTGAACTGACCAGTAATTACGCGAGGAGCGAGACACGAGTATGCAGCAAGCACTTTGTGTGCAGTGATCATCGGAAAACGATCACCAAACATCACCACGATTGGACTGTCGATACCTGTGAGAGATTTTGGCAAGACCACATGATCGGGCACGCCGACTCGATTGCCTTGCATGTCGTTGAACCAATGCACCCTGAAAAGGTTGCGAGCATCAGGCGCATTCTTGTCAACACCTTTTGCAACATCGGCGGCGATCAACGCAGGGTTTGCCAGTTGCGCAAATGTTGGTAGGACCACATTGTTGGCCGCACACTTGCGGACGCTCTCTGTTACCGCGTCGGCATCGACGACAGAGTCGGCCAAGCCGAGCTGACTGATCAGGGCGTTTGAGTCTTGGATCGTTGCAGTTGTTGAGCTCACGCTTTACATTCTGTCAAATTTTGAGTCAATACCTCACGCAGTGACCACTAACCTTGTGGGCGTTGGCCGACGTAGCCCAATGGCAGAGGCACGGCGCTTAGGACGCCGCCAGTGAGAGTTCGAGTCTCTCCGTCGGCACTATGGGAGTTGAGTCACACGGCATCAATCAACTGCAGACACCTGCACTGGTTTTTGACCTCGACATCCTGCGCTTCAATATCGACACGATGGCCACAATGCTTCCTGGCGCTCGCCTACGACCCCACATGAAAGCCACCAAGTGCACGTCTCTTGCCAAAGAACAGTTGCGTGCTGGTCACACCACATTTACCTGTGCAACTCCGGGCGAGATTATTGGCATGGCACACGCTGGCCTTGGCAACGATTTGCTCTTGGCCAACGAAACGCTCGACACAGTGCGGCTCAGTGCAATGGCCGCGTTGCAAGAGTCATCGATGATCACTGTTGCCATTGATTCGGATGAAACACTGCAAGCGGCCGCAATGGCTGGCATTCGCAATGTCCTGATCGACGTCAATGTTGGTCTTCCTCGTTGTGGTTGCGCACCAACCGATGCGGGTCGACTTGCCGACAAGGCGCGCAAACTTGGCATTCATGTGCGCGGCGTGATGGGTTACGAAGGTCATCTGATGATGGTGCTGGACAAAAGTGAGCGTCTCGCAAAAGTTGCGGAGTCGATGCAACTTTTGAGTGCCGCCGCACAAGACGTGGGTGGCACAATTATTTCCGCTGGCGGCACAGGCACCTACGACCTGCACGCAGATACCGCTGTTACCGAAATTCAAGCGGGTTCATATTCGCTAATGGACACGCAGTACGCCCAACATGGTTTTCCGTTTCGTCAGGCGGCGTGGATTGTTGGCACAGTGATTTCATCAAACAGTTCGTGGTCTGTTGTCGATGTTGGCTTGAAGTCGCTGGGAATGGATCACGGCAACCCCACTATTGATGGTCACTCCGTGTGGTTCTGTTCTGATGAACACACAACTTTTTCCACACCTGATGGACCACCACCGTCAGTTGGAACACGACTACGTGTTACGCCTGCACACATTGACCCAACCATTGCAATGCACGCGAATGCATGGGTGATCAGTGACAATACAGTCGTCGACCAGTGGGCAATCGACCTTCGTGGTTGGTAAATAACTACAGCATTTGTGCAAGTGCACGAAAAGCCCTGCCGCGATGCGACAGATCATGTTTTTCATCAATGGTCATTTGCGCAAACGTGCGACCATCACCACCTAAAGGAATGAAGAGTGCGTCGTAACCGAAACCACGATCACCAATCTCATGCAGTGAAACCGAACCTTCGCACACACCATGCGCAACAATCTCGCGGCCATCCGGGAACAGCAGTAATGCAACTGTGCGAAAACGAGCAGATCGTTGCGTTGCATCCTTCCCGTCTAATTCCACCAACATCTTTTGCCGATTCTGTGCATCTGTTGCACCAACACCCGCAAACCGCGCAGTAATCACGCCTGGCGCACCGTCGAGTGCATCAACTTCAAGACCGGTGTCATCAGCAAGCGCTGGCAGTCCAGTTGCAGCGCACACCGCAACTGCTTTGAGCCGAGCATTACCTTCCAAAGTGTCGGCGTCTTCAACTACATCAGCCAAGTCTTGGGGTCGTGGCACCAGATCAACGACACCGCCCATCAAGTCAATGATCTCTGCAACTTTGTGTGGGTTTGCCGACGCGCACGCAACGCGCAGCACAATTATCTCCCCAGTGCGCGCTTGCTTGGTGCAACTGCGATTACTTCGCGCTGCATATTGAAAATTTGGCCAATTCCGTCAGAGGCAAGACCCAGTAACACGTCAAGTTCGCTGCGACTAAATGCTTTTCCTTCGGCAGTGCCTTGCACTTCTACAAATGTTGCTTCGCCACCAGCAATCGGCTGCAGCATCACCACGTTCATATCTACTTCTGCTGTTGAGTCTTCTTCATATGGAAGGTCAATGATCGGTGTGCCGTTGTGAATACCAACGCTGATCGCAGCACACAAAGAATGCAACGGGTTAGCGGTGATGCCACCATTTTGCTGCACGCGAGTGATCGCATCATGTAAAGCCAAAAATGCGCCGCAGATACTTGCAGTGCGAGTGCCACCATCTGCCTGCAACACGTCGCAGTCAATTAAGATTTGGCGCTCGCCCAACACCTTCATGTCGCACGATGAACGCAAAGCGCGCCCGATCAATCGCTGAATCTCGACGGTGCGACCAGACTGCTTGCCTTTTGCGGCCTCACGGTCGACACGCTCTGGTGAAGAACCAGGCAACATCGAATACTCGGCAGTGACCCAACCCTTGCCGCTCCCCTTCATCCAGCGCGGCACATCTTCGTCTACCGACGCCGTGCACAACACGCGAGTTTTGCCAAATGACACCAGCACAGAGCCTGCCGACATCTCGGTAAAGTCGCGCTGAAAACTCATAGGTCGTAATTCGTTTGGTTGTCTGCCGTCAAAGCGTGTCATGAAATACTTCTTTCTGTTTTTGTGTTGTGATCTAATTCTTCCACTGCATTGCCGTCTCAAGTTCTGGACCAAGTAGTCGTCTACCCAGTTGTGCAAACCAAGCGATGTCTCCCGATGACAAAAACTGATGCTCGCCTAGTGATCCATCTGTGGTTTCACGCACTAAGTGTGTGGTTTCCAACTCTTGTTTTACAACAAATGCGGATTCGTCTGCACTCGACACGAGTACGACACCGGCACCCATTACGTCGCTAATTACACGCGACAAATACGGATAGTGAGTGCATCCGAGCAGAAGCGCATCGACTCCGGCGTCACGAACTGGCGCAAGCAATCTCTCTGCCAGCACCATCACTTCATCGCCCGTGGTTTGATCTCGTTCAACAAACTCGACAAAGCCTGGGCAGGCCGCACTCGTCAAAGAAACTGATGCGCCAGTTGCTCGTATTGCCTGAATATAGGCACCCGACGAAATGGTGCCGACCGTACCAATGACGCCAACTTTGTTGTTGTGCGTGACGCGCACAAGCGCCCGCGCGCCCGGCTCGATCACACCGATTACTGGAACAGGCAACTCATCAACGAGTTCGTCGAGTGCTACCGAAGCAGCCGTGTTGCATGCAACGACAATCATTTTGGCGCCGTGTTCGCGCACCAAACTCCATGCCAACTCTTTTGCAAACCCGCGCACTTCATCGGCTGGCTTGTTGCCATATGGATATCGGCCTGTGTCACCGATGTAGACAAGATTTTCGTGTGGCATCAAATCGATGAGGGCTCTCGCAACAGTCAACCCGCCAAATCCCGAGTCGAACATGCCAATCGGGCTGTCACTTGAAACTTTGTTGGACAGTGGCATCGCCCTTGAGTTTATGTCATTGCAATAGCCTGCACAGGTGCTTCTTGCGACCGTTCTCGCACTCGTTGCTGCAGTGCTGCATGCATCGTGGAACATCTCTGTCAAGCAAAGCGGAGACAAACGAATAGCACTGTGGGGACAATTTGCAATAGGAGGTGCCCTCTCTGGCGTGGTGATTTTGGCGTGGACATTGATCTCTGGCCCACCATCAATCGCATGGGGATGGGCTGCAGTGAGCGGGGCAACTCACGTTCCATACATCTTGTTGCTTTCACGTGCGTACGACCGCGGTGACTTTTCAATGTCGTATCCGATCGTGCGCGGTGGTGGAGCACTTGCAGCAGCACTTGGTGGTGTTCTCATCCTGGACGACACAATTTCATTTATTTCAGCATTCGGAATCTTGTTAGTAGTTGCAGGATTGCTCGTACTTGCGACCAGTGGTTCGTGGCACGTCGTTGGTGCTGCACTCTCTGTTGCTTCCTCAATTGCTGTGTACTCGATTGTTGATGGTCATGGAACTCGACAATCAAATGCAATCGGATACGCACTTGCACTCAATGTCTGTGCCGCTGCCATCACTACCTTGTGGGTGGCAAATACTCGTCGCGCCGAGATGATGCCGGCACTGAAAAATAACTGGAAACGATTTGGTCTTGCCGGTATCGCATCAACCGCTGGGTATGCGTTGATCATGATTGCGTATCAGCACGCCCCGATTGGTTATGTGGCGGCACTTCGCGAATCGAGTGTTGTGCTTGCGGCTTTTGCAGGTTGGAAGATGCTCGACGAAGGCGATCACCGCAGACGAATTACTTCTGCTGCGATTGTGTTGGTGGGCCTTGTTGTGCTCGTTGCCGGCGGCTAGCTATAACAAATAAATAATTAAAAGTAGATAATTTTTTCGGCTGATGCTTCTGCTGCATCTAAATCATCGGTGTATGCGCCTGTTGACAAGTATTTCCAGCCACCATCACACACGATAAACACAATCGTGCCTTCTTCGATCTCGCTTGCAACCTTGAGAGCTCCTGCAAGTGAAGCTCCGGCGGAGATGCCACCGAAGACACCACACTCGCGCACCATGCGTCGCGTCATTTCAATACTTTCGCGAGGCCGCACAACGCGCTTACGATCCAGCACATCAATTCCGTGCCAGTTTTCAAAAATCGGCGGAATATATCCGTCGTCAAGATTGCGCAAGCCCTCAACGCGCTCACCCAGCGGTGGCTCTACAGCAATGATTTGAATTTCAGAGTTTCGTTCTTTCAAATACCGACCAACGCCCATGAGCGTGCCACTAGTGCCGAGGCCGGCAACGAAGTGAGTGATCTCTGGACAGTCGCGCAAAATTTCTGGGCCTGTGCCTTCATAATGTGCGCGAGGGTTTGCATCGTTTTGATATTGGTGCATGAAGCACCATTCGGGATGCTCAAGAGCCAATGCTTCGGCGCGCTTGACCGCACCATTTGATCCTTCTCCACCTGGCGTGAGAATAATTTCGGCACCGAAGACTTCAAGCATCTGACGACGCTCGATTGACACACTCTCTGGCATCAAGATCGTGATTGGATTTCCCTTGATCGCTGCAATCGCAGCAAGTGCGATGCCAGTGTTGCCAGATGATGGCTCCATGATCCGCTGACCAGGAACAAGTGCGCCTTCTTTGATTGCCTGATCAATCATTGACAATGCGATGCGATCTTTCACTGATCCAAATGGATTTTGGTTTTCCAATTTGGCCAAGATTCGCACGCCAGGTTTCGGAGATAAATTGCTGACGTCAACCAACGGCGTGTTGCCGATGAGATCCAGAATGCTTTCGAGAGGCACCATAAACGTCTCCGAGCCAGCGTGAGCCAGATTTGAGTGATTTGAACGACTAGCGATTGTTGACCGCATTGGTCATAATTATACCGAGCCCGTTAGGACTCTGCACAGCAAGGCCAAGAGCCTTCTGACACCTGTATTACGACACTTGGATTGGTGTCTCGGTAATCACTTCGTTGATGATGCGGAAATTGCGCGGCTCTGGCACTCCCCGTTTGAGGGTCACGATCATGTATTGCCAGGTGGGGTCTGGCGCCTGAGCCACATCGGTACCACTTGGATAGGCCTCGGTATGGGTGTGACTGTGAATCACGCCGATTACTTCAAGACCCGAGTTCTCGGCTTCTCGTTCAATGATCAGATGCTCGCGAGCATTGATGGTGTACACCCGAGCCGACTTGGCTGTGTTTTCTGTTGGATGAAACTCGAGCACCGTGTTGGTTGCACCCGACCCAACAAGAAGCCCACATGCTTCTTCGGGGTAACACGCAATGGCATGCTCGCCAATCTGTTTCATGATCGCTGCCGAAACATGAAGTGGTCGCGTTGAATCACTGCTCATACCCATTTCAGGCTACCCGTATGATGAAACAACAAGATCAATCACACATTATGAAGAACCCTGAAGACCCCGAGAACAACAGGTTGCTTGCGAGCAACCGAAAAGCACGCCACGACTATGACGTTATTGACGTCGTCGAGGCTGGCATTGTGCTGCTCGGAAGCGAGGTCAAGAGCATCAGATCTGGTGAAGTGCAAATTGCCGATGCTTACGCCCATGCAAGCAACGGCGAAATGTGGCTTGACGGCATGCACATCGGTGCATACGCATTTGCCAACGGTTCAGATGCTCACGACCCGACTCGCCGGCGCAAGTTGCTGATGCACAAAGAACAGATTCGCCGACTGCAAGACCGCATTGCCCAAGAGCGGCTCACGCTCGTGCCACTCGAATTGCGGCTATCAAAAGGCAAAGTCAAAGTTGAGCTCGCACTAGCCAAGGGCCGACAAAAAGCCGATCGCCGACAAGCGATCGCCAAAAAAGAATCAGAACTTGAAATGCGCCGCGAAGCAGGGCGTAACCGCAGACAAGCACAGCAGTAGTCAAGTTCGCACACCCCCGCCCTACACTGAAGCCGTTACGAAAGTTCAATGGGGCTGACAGGTTTCGACGTCAGTGTCGCTGGGCGATCGTGCGACCCGAGTTGCTCAGACTCGTAAAACGGGGCAAAAAAACAACTGCCAACAAGCAGTTCGCTCTCGCCGCCTAATT
>ENA-UOYL01000252-UOYL01000252.1-marine-metagenome-genome-assembly--contig:-NODE-252-length-19648-cov-4.031220_pt1 | contig 19648 bp, 16 predicted proteins | sample MGYA00238173_ERZ767189 | MGnify/ENA primary metagenome ERZ767189 (study PRJEB28943, sample SAMN06267163) | marine metagenome | isolation source: Columbia River Estuary | place: USA:Columbia River Estuary... | reverse complement strand
CCTTTTACAATTGCTTCATATGCTTTCGCACGGCCTGTTACATCATCTGATTTTACTGTCAAAATTTCTTGTAAGATATTTGCAGCACCAAATGCTTCCAAAGCCCAAACTTCCATCTCTCCAAAACGCTGACCTCCAAATTGAGCTTTACCTCCAAGTGGCTGTTGCGTAATTAAAGAATAAGGTCCAATCGAACGAGCATGCATTTTATCATCTACCATGTGTGATAATTTCAACATGTAAATTATTCCTACAGTCGCTGGTTGATGGAAACGTTCTCCAGTTCCACCATCATACAAATAGGTTTTACCTGATCTTGGCACACCTGCTTTATCCGTCCAATCATTGATTTCGTCAGGTGTTGCACCATCAAAAATAGGCGTTGCGAACTTGATGCCTAACTTCTCACCTGCCCAACCAAGAACAGTTTCATAAATTTGACCAAGGTTCATACGTGAAGGTACACCAAGTGGATTCAAAACTATATCAACAGGAGTTCCATCGGCAAGGAATGGCATATCTTCAGCACGAACAATATTTGCTACAATACCCTTATTACCATGACGTCCCGCCATTTTATCACCTACCTTTAACTTACGTTTTTTAGCAACATACACTTTCGCTAATTTTACAATTCCTGCAGGAAGTTCATCACCAACAGAGATATGGAATTTTCGACGCTTATAGTTACCTAAAAGATCATTTGATTTGATGTTAAAATTATGAATAACACGACTAACCAATTGGTTTATAGTAGCATCACTTGTCCAGTTAAGTGGATTAACAATTGAATAATCCAATGAAATTAATGCCTTATTTGAAAATTTAGTTCCTTTTTTAACTAATTCTTCTTTAAAGTTATTAAAAACACCATTGGCTTTACTTTCGCCAAGAATTTGAATTAACTTATCTACCAATTTCTCTTTTAAATCAGCAAAATCTTTGTGGTATTCAGCATCAATAGTTTCAAGAACGGGTTTATCATGATTTTTAGATTTACGATCTTTAATTGCCCGAGAAAATAATTTCTTTTCAATTACAACTCCACGAAGAGATGGTCCAGCTTTCAAAGATGCATCTTTTACATCACCAGCTTTATCACCAAAAATCGCACGAAGTAATTTTTCTTCTGGAGAAGGATCTGTTTCACCTTTTGGTGTAATTTTTCCTATTAAAATATCTCCCTCTTTTATTTCTGCTCCAATTCGAATCAATCCATTTTCATCTAAATCTTTTGTAGCTTCTTCACTTACATTTGGAATATCAGAGGTTAATTCTTCCATTCCACGTTTTGTGTCGCGCACTTCCAAAGAATATTCATCAATGTGAACAGAAGTAAAGATATCATCACGAACAACTTTTTCAGAAATTACAATCGCATCCTCAAAATTATAACCTTTCCAAGGCATGAATGCCACTTTTAAATTTTGACCAAGAGCTAATTCGCCTTTTTGCGTTGCAAATCCTTCACAAAGAACCTGTCCTTTTTCAACTCTATCGCCTTTTTGTACAATCGGTTTCAAGTTGATACACGTACTTTGGTTTGTTTTCATGAATTTAGTAAGCTTGTAGTGAATTACTTCACTGTCAAAACTCACTAATTTATCTTCAGCATTCCAATCGTAACGAATGATAATTTCATTTGCATCTACATATTCTACAGTTCCATTACCTTCAGCGTTTATTAGAACACGAGAATCACGAGCTACTAAACGCTCAATTCCTGTTCCAACAATTGGAGAATTCGGACGAAGAAGCGGAACCGCTTGACGCTGCATGTTTGATCCCATCAAAGCACGATTCGCGTCATCATGCTCCAAAAATGGAATAGAAGAGGCTGCAATCGATGCAATTTGGTTGGCACCAACATCCATTAAATGAAGTGCTTTTGGAGTTACAACGGGGAAATCACCTTCAAATCGAGCTTTTACAAGATCTGACAAGAAATTTCCTTTATCATCAATATTCTCAATAGCTTGAGCAATAATTTTAGAGTTTTCTTCTTCTGCAGCCAAATAAATTGGTGTATCATTTAAAGAAACTTTTCCGTTTTCAACTTTTCTATAAGGCGTTTCAATGAAACCTAACTTATTTACTTTTGCAAAAACACAAAGCGAAGAAATCAATCCAATGTTTGGTCCTTCTGGCGTTTCAATTGTACACAAACGACCATAGTGCGTATAATGTACATCTCGTACCTCAAATCCAGCTCTTTCACGTGAAAGTCCGCCTGGCCCTAGGGCAGAAAGACGACGTTTGTGAGTTACCTCCGAAAGTGGATTCGTTTGATCCATAAATTGAGACAATTGATTTGTTCCAAAAAATGAATTAATAACCGAAGACAAAGTTTTTGCATTAATTAAGTCGATTGGTGTAAAAACCTCGTTATCACGAACATTCATTCGTTCACGGATTGTACGTGCCATTCGAGATAAACCAACTCCAAACTGAGAATACAATTGTTCACCAACTGTTCTTACTCGACGATTTGATAAATGGTCAATATCATCAATATCCGCTTTTGAATTAATCAATTCAATAAGGTATTTAATGATGTTTATAATATCTGTTTTTGTAAGAACACGAGACTGTTCAGAATTGTCAAGTCCTAATTTCTTATTTAAACGGAAACGTCCAACTTCACCCAAGTCATAACGTGCATCTGAGAAAAATAATTTTTCAAAAACACCTTTAGCAGTTTCATAGTCGGGCGGATCTGCATTCCTTAATTGTCGATAAATATGTTCTACCGCTTCTTTTTCAGAATTGGAAACGTCTTTTTGTAAGGTATTATAGATAATTGTAAAATCCGTAGAATTAGCATCTTCTTTGTGAAGAATAACAGATTTTGTTCCAGAATCCATGATTAAGTCTAAATGCTCATCACCAATTACAATCTCACGATCTAGTATAACTTCATTTCTTTCAATAGAAACAACTTCTCCTGTATCCTCATCTACAAAATCTTCTATCCAAGTTTTTAAAACCCTTGCAGCTAGTCTTCTACCTACTAATTTTTTTATGTTTGCTTTACTAATTTTAATTTCATCAGCAAGTCCAAATATTTCTAAGATATCCTTATCTGTTTCATAACCAATAGCTCTGAATAAAGTTGTAACAGGAAGTTTCTTTTTACGATCGATATAGGCATACATGATATTATTAATATCTGTAGCAAATTCTATCCATGAACCTTTAAAAGGAATTATTCTTGCGGAATAAAGTTTTGTGCCATTTGCGTGACGACTTTGACCAAAGAATACACCTGGAGAACGATGTAATTGAGAAACAATCACACGTTCTGCTCCATTCACAACGAATGAACCTTTCGGAGTCATATAAGGAATTGTACCTAAATATACATCCTGAACAATTGTTTCAAAATCCTCATGCTCCGGATCAGTACAGTATAATTTTAATTTTGCTTTAAGAGGCACGCTGTAAGTCAAGCCGCGCTCAATACACTCTGCAATAGAATATCTTGGTGGATCAATAAAATAATCCAAAAATTCTAATACGAATTGATTTCTTGTATCTGTTATCGGAAAATTTTCCGCAAACACTTTGAAGAGGCCTTCGCTGTCTCTATTTTCGGGAGTAGTTTCTAATTGAAAGAACTCTTTGAAGGATTTTAACTGAATTTCCAAAAAATCTGGATATTCAAACTGGTTTTTGCTTGACGCAAAGTTAATTCTGGTTGAATTATTTGATGTTGCCAATGCTTTTATTTTTTAGTAATTGGAAATTATTAACTCAGGTAATTGCTTAAAAACAGGAGTAGGCAGACACTAAATGTGCTGCCTATCCTGTAAATATTTAAAGATTATTTAATCTCAACTTCAGCTCCAGCTTCTTCTAAAGACTTTCTTAAGCCTTCAGCCTCATCTTTGGAAACTCCTTCTTTCAATGTAGATGGAGCAGCATCAACTAGATCTTTAGATTCTTTTAATCCATTACCAGTAAGTTCTTTTACAAGCTTAACAACTTGTAATTTGTTAGGTCCACCAGCCTTAAGGATAACATCGAATTCAGTTTTCTCAGCAGCAGCTTCTTCACCACCACCAGCAGCAGCACCGCCAGCCATCATAACTGGAGCCGCAGCCGCAGGTTCGATACCATATTCATCTTTAAGAATTGTTGCCAACTCACTTACTTCTTTAACTGTAAGGTTTACTAATGTTTCTGCAATTTTGTTTAAATCAGCCATTTTATTTTATTTTTTTTAAAAAAGGTTTAATAAATAATAATTATGCCCGTTGTTCGAGCGTTTTAAGAATGCCAGCGATTTTGCCACCAGCACTTTGAAGTCCAGATAATACATTCTTAGCAGGACTCTGCAATAATCCAATAATTTCTCCAACCAATTCTTCTTTGCTTTTCAAAGATTCAAGAATTAGTAATTGATGATCACCGATAAAAATTGCTTCGTCAATGTATGCTCCTTTTAAAATTGGTTTCGCGTTTTTCTTACGAAAATCTTGAATTAATTTTGCGGGAACATTTGCAACATCACTTAACATAATAGAAGTTGCTCCTTTTAAAGTGTCGTAAAGACCTTCAAAATTCTTTCCTTCTACACGTTCCATTGCTTTTTGAAGCAGTGCATTTTTTACAACACGAATTTTAATATTTGCTTGAAAGCATCTTCTTCGTAATGTATTCACTGTTTCAACTGTAAGTTCTGCAGTATCTGTTAAATAGATAATATTATTTGCTGTTAATTCAGCAGTTAAATCATCTATATACTTTGCTTTTTCTATTCTATTCATTTTTTTAAATGTTAAGCATTAACAGACTTGGCGTCAATTTGAATACCAGGACTCATTGTTGAACTTATATAAATTGATTTGATGTATGTTCCTTTTGCAGCAGATGGTTTCAATTTAAGAAGAGACAAGATTAATTCATTTGCGTTATCACAAATTTTATCACCATCAAAACTTACTTTACCAACTGAAGAGTGAATAATACCGTATTTATCAACTTTAAAGTCAATTTTTCCAGCTTTCACTTCTTGCACTGCTTTTCCAACATCCATTGTTACAGTACCCGTTTTTGGATTTGGCATTAATCCACGAGGACCTAAAACTCGTCCAAGTGCACCAACCTTACCCATAACTGAAGGCATTGTAATAATAACATCAATATCTGTCCAACCACCTTTGATTTTTTCAATGAAATCATCAAGTCCAACAAAATCAGCACCCGCTTCCTTCGCTTCATTTTCCTTGTCGGGAGTACAAAGTACAAGTACTTTAATATCCTTTCCAGTTCCATGCGGCAAAGCCACTGTGCCTCTAACCATTTGATTTGCTTTACGAGGATCAACTCCTAGTCGTACACAAATATCTACGGAAGCGTCAAATTTAGTAGTGGAGATTCCCTTTACCAAATCACAGGCTTCTGTCAGAGTGTAGATTTTAGTCAAGTCATACTTGGCTAGAATCTCTTTTCTTTTTTTCGAAATTCTCTTCATAACACTATTTTTTGGATTTTGGTGCCTCACCACCTTTAATTGTAACGCCCATACTTCGAGCAGTACCTGCTACCATCCGCATTGCTGAATCAACAGTAAAACAATTTAAATCAGGCATTTTGTCTTCAGCAATTGCACGAACTTGCGTCCATGAAACAGATCCAACTTTAACGCGATTAGGTTCAGAAGAACCTTTTTTGATTTTAGAATGTTCAATAATTTGAACTGCTGCGGGTGGGGTTTTTAAAACAAAATCAAAAGATTTATCACCGTAAACAGTGATAACAACCGGTACAACTTTCCCCATTTTATCTTGTGTTCTAGCATTAAACTGCTTACAGAACTCCATGATGTTTACACCTTTTGCACCTAATGCAGGTCCAATTGGTGGTGCTGGGTTGGCTGTGCCTCCTTTGATCTGTAATTTGATCAACGCTGCTACTTCTTTAGCCATATATATTCAATTTATGTAGTCAAACGTGCGCTATAATTGATGGGAAGCTTTAATCATCAGCACACTTCTACGGTTAATACATTTTAAGAATCTTTTTCAACCTGCATATAGCTAAGTTCCAAAAGATTTTTTCTGCCAAAAATTTTGACCATCACTTTTAACTTTTTCTTGTCCTCGTTGATTTCATCAACAACGCCTGTGAAATTATTAAAAGGACCATCAATTACCTTAACAGGCTCGCCAACAATAAAAGGAACTTTCATTTCTTCTTCATGTTCGGCTAATTCATCTACTTTACCAATAATTCTATTTACTTCTGTCATTCTCATTGGAACTGGTTCACCACCTTTTACAGTGCCTAAAAATCCAATTACATTTGGAATTCCTTTTATTACGTGTTTTACTTCTCCAACTAGTGCAGCTTCAATTATTACATAACCTGGTAAAAACACTTTTTCTTTCAGTGCTTTTTTACCATTTTGAATTTTAAAAACCTTTTCCATAGGTATTAAAATTTGGTTCACATAATCTCCCAACTTCATTCGAGAAATTTCTAATTCAAGATATTCTTTTACTTTCTTTTCTTTACCGCTAACAGCACGAATAACGTACCATTTTTTAACTATTTCTCCCATGTCTTTATCCTTAGAAAATTCCGTAAATAAATCCAATTAATCCTTTCCACGTTGCATCTTCTTCACCAGAAATACCGAAAAGAAAATCCATCGCAAAAATTGTTAATGAGATTAAAATAGATGCTACAACTACTAGAATTGTATTATTCTGTAATTCTTGCCAAGTGGGCCACGTTACATTGTGAACCATTTCGTGGTAAGTCTCTTGAAAATATGATTTTATTTTAAACACGTATTTTATTTTATTTCAGCACGGGCGGTAGGATTCGAACCCACGACCAATGGTTTTGGAAACCACCACTCTACCAGCTGAGCTACACCCGTTTAAAAAGGGGAATTTTTCAATTCCCCTAACTTTAAACTATGTTATTATTTATTTTACTATTTCTGTAACCTGACCAGCACCAACAGTTCTTCCACCCTCACGGATTGCAAAACGAAGTCCTTTATCCATTGCTACAGGAACTATTAATCTTACATTAATTGAAACGTTATCACCTGGCATTACCATTTCACGACCTTCTCCTAACAAAATTTCTCCTGTTACGTCTGTAGTTCGGAAATAGAATTGCGGACGGTATTTATTTTGAAATGGAGTGTGACGTCCACCTTCTTCTTTTTTCAAAACATAAATTTCTGCTTTAAACTCAACATGAGGTGTTGTTGAACCTGGCTTACAAATAACCATTCCTCTTTTGATTTGAGCTTTTTCAATTCCACGCAATAACAAACCAACGTTGTCACCAGCTTCACCTCTATCAAGGATTTTACGGAACATCTCAACACCTGTAACAGTTGACGTTAATTTTTCGTCACCCATTCCAAGAATATCAACACCTTCTCCAGAGTTTATGATTCCTGTCTCAATACGACCAGTTGCAACTGTACCACGACCTGTAATCGTAAATACATCCTCTACTGGCATCAAAAAAGGCTTATCAATTTCACGCGGAGGTAATTCGATATATGTATCAACAGCATCCATTAAATCTTCGATTGCTTTTACCCACTTAGCTTCACCATTCAACGCACCCAATGCAGATCCTTGAATAACTGGAGCATTGTCTCCATCATATTTATAGAAAGAAAGTAATTCACGAACTTCCATTTCAACAAGCTCTAACAACTCTTCGTCATCAACCATGTCAACTTTGTTCATAAAAACAACTAAACGAGGAACACCAACTTGTCTTCCAAGAAGAATGTGCTCTCGTGTTTGAGGCATTGGACCATCTGTTGCAGCTACAACTAATATTGCACCGTCCATTTGAGCAGCACCTGTTACCATGTTCTTTACGTAATCCGCGTGACCTGGACAGTCAACGTGAGCGTAGTGACGCGCAACAGTTTGATACTCGATGTGAGATGTGTTAATTGTAATTCCTCGCTCTTTCTCTTCAGGAGCATTATCAATAGATGAGAAGTCACGAACTTGTGCCAATCCTTTAGAAGCTAATACGCTAGAGATTGCAGCAGTCAATGTAGTTTTTCCGTGGTCAACGTGTCCAATGGTACCAATGTTAACGTGTGGTTTGGAACGATCAAAATTTTCCTTAGCCATTTTTTGTTTTTTTGTTACTTAGTTAATACTTATTCTATATAAAAAATCCGTCTTACGGATAAATTTCTTCTTCTTGAGCCAATGACGAGAATTGAACTCGTGACCTCTTCCTTACCAAGGAAGCGCTCTACCCCTGAGCTACACCGGCGCTCAATGGAATATGAGCGGGAGACGAGACTCGAACTCGCGACGTTCAGCTTGGAAGGCTGAAGCTCTACCAACTGAGCTACTCCCGCTTTTAAAACTTTCTGTGGGGAGAGCAGGATTCGAACCTGCGAAGGTGTAACCAGCAGATTTACAGTCTGCCCTCGTTGGCCGCTTGAGTATCTCCCCAACTTCATGAGCCGATGGAGGGATTCGAACCCCCGACCAGCTGATTACAAATCAGCTGCTCTGGCCAACTGAGCTACATCGGCAAATGATATTTTCGTTAAATAAAGAACGTTTCTTTAAGCCGAAACCTAAATTTCGGATTGCAAATATACGAAACTTTTTTGTATGACAAAGTCTTTTTCAAAAAATATTGCCATAATTTATTTAAAAAGTCAAGCTTAGTTCTTGATGGAACTCATTTTACTACTTTTGTATTAGCTCAATGAAAAAAATAATTGTTTCAGTTACAAGTGATTTGTCAACGGATAACCGTGTAGATAGAACATGTAAAGCCCTTTTAGAGTATGGATTTGAGGTCGTTCTTGTTGGTCGCATAAAATCAGACAGCATTGACTTAGAAAACCGTGAATATCCCTGTAAAAGATTTAAGCTATTCTTTCAAAAAGGGGCCTTTTTTTACATGGAATATAATTTGCGCCTTTTTATATTTTTACTTTTCAAAGAAAAAGATGTTTTATACTCAAATGATCTTGATACTCTTTTAGCAAATTATTGTGCTAAGAAATTCTCTAGGAACACTAAATTAATTTATGATTCACATGAGTTATTTACGGAAGCTCCAGAATTAATAAATAGAAAAAGAATTCGCTATTTCTGGTTACTAATTGAGCGCTTTATTTTTCCAAAACTAAACTTTATTATTACTGTAAATGAATCAATTGCAAGTATTTACAAAGCACTTTACGGAAAAGATATTACTGTTATCAGAAATGTTCCATTTTATTACGAAAGAATCTCAGCACTTCAAAAGGAAAAAATTGGTATTCCAAAAAATAACTTTACTGCTATAATTCAAGGCAGCGGTTTAAATATTGAAAGAGGAATTGAGGAAGCTATTCTTTCTATGCATTTACTGGAGAATATTTCGTTGTTAATTGTAGGAAATGGCGATGTAATTCCGTTGGCAAAAAAAATGGTGCTACATGAGGGCTTAGAAAACAGCGTGTTTTTCTTTGAAAAAAGACCATATACTGAATTAATGGGTTTTACAGAATTGGCAGACGTTGGGTTGGCAATTGACAAGCCAAAAAGTAAGAACTACGAGCTTGCTCTCCCGAATAAATTATTCGACTACATGCATGCTGGCACTCCTATTTTAAGTTCAGAATTAATAGAAATAACATATTTAATTCAAAAATACCAAATTGGGATATCTATAACTACTGTTACTCCTCAAGCCATTGCAGCTGGAATTAATTATTTAAAAGAGCATCCAAAGGAATTAAAGCGAATGAGCGAAAATTGTTTAGAGGCCGCAAAGATTGAAAATTGGGAAAAAGAAAAACAAAAGTTGGTAAGCTTACTTGACAGATTGTATTCTTGAAAATTCGATTAATTTATGCAAATCAAACATCCATAAGAAAAAAACTCCCGATTTTAAACACGAAAACAAAGTAGGTTTTATACACCAAAATATCGGTCTTAAAATTAATAAAAAACCATTCTTTTTTAGTGAAAAATATGTTTTTAATAAAGGAATATGCTTTATGAATTCTTTGTCATACTTTAGGATTTTCAACACCTCTACTAAATTTGCTAAAGCTTCTTTGGTTTTTTTTAGATAGACGTGATTTGTATCCAAATGAGCATTTAAAACTGCATTATCACTTTGAATAACGGACACATTAGCACGAAATAAATCAAAAGCAAATAAAGTATCTTCGTGACCATAACCACATAAATTTTCATTAAAAGCTATCTTTTGAAGCAGTTCTTTTTCGATGACAAAGTTATTTGTTTTGAAACCCCAATTAAAATTTAATTCCCTATCCTGAATTGATTTACTTTCTTTATTTCTACTTGTTTTCCAGCGCAAAAGATATTTCTTTTCAGGGCGTTGTTCACTGTAAATACTACCGCCAAAAAGCACTTTTGGATTTAATCTATTAAGCTCCTGAATATACTTTGCTAAAAAAGTTGAAGAAATTATTTCAGAGTCACAATCCAAAAAAAGGAGGATTGGATGTTTACACTGAGAAACAAAAAGATTGCGGATTTTTGATCTACCAACATTCGTTTCTAATTCTATAATTTTGCAATATTCCTTGAGCAGTCGATTTTTTGCTTTAATTTCTATATCTGAAGCATCATCTATCAGCACTATTTCGATTGATTCATTTAACTCCTGAATTTGGGTATGCAAGTCAGAAACTAATTTTGTTACATCAACATTGTAAACAGGTATGCAAATAGAAAGCATTTTATAAAGCTTAAGCCATAGTGCTTGGCGTTCCAAAATTCATTGGTGGCATTCCAGATTGTGGGTCATCAATTAGACCAAAACTCTGCTCATATTTTTGGATATTTTCTGTTAGAGCAAATAAAAATCGTTTTGCATTTTGAGGTGTCATTATTACACGAGAACGAACTTTTCCTTTTGGCATTCCAGGCATAATCTGAACAAAATCACAAACAACTTCAGCTGGCGAATGTGTTATAATAGCAAGGTTTGAATAAATTCCTAATGCAATTTCTTCAGACAATTCAATGTCCATTTGATTTTCTTCATTTTTCATAGTTCTTATATTATATTAATTACTTTTTCAGATTCCGTGAATTCAATTCCATAACTCTTCAACTCATTTAAAATTGGCTCATAAACCTCTTTATTTATAGGTAAAGTTACACCTTTTTCATGCAAATTCCCTGAAAGAATCATTTTTGCAGCAATTCCCACAGGCAAACCAACTGTATTAGACATAGAGGTATAAATTTGATCTTCCCCTAAATTTACCATTGAAGATTCAATTTGATATTTAACTCCGTTCAAACGGTATTTAAATTTATGATACATCACCAACATGTCTTTATCACCTGGCTCTAAATTTAATTTTTTTACTAATAACTCTTCTAATAATTCAGCAGGAGAAGCATTTGTTTTCTCAAAACATACTTTCGACTCAAAAAGTCCTAACCATTCAAATTGCTCGAATAAATAGTGTCTTTCAGGACGAAGAAATAATTTAAATTTTTCTTCAACACAAACTTTTGCCTTGTAAGGCAAGAAAGCGTTGAGAAAAGTTCTAGGACTTAATAAATGACTATTTTCTATTCTCGTTTGATCATCCGTCATTCCTAACTCAATAAAAACATCCCAACCTTGGCAAAAATTTGGACGCCTAAGCGTTCCCCTATAAATAGTTGGAATCTCATCTATTCCATAGGTTTTTCTATACCTCAAAGCATCTCTATTAGCATAGCCTTCAAAAGCACCAAATTTCTGTATTTTAATTCGGTCAATCTTTTGAAATAAACGATTATAAGGCAAATATTTATATTCATTTTTTTCAATAAAACATGCCAAGCCACCTTGTCCGGCAAGAACTACATTCCGAGGATTCCAGGTAAATTTATAATGCCAAGGATTTGTATCGTATTCTGGAGCTATTAATCCCCCACAAAAAGATTTAAAACTGAGCAATTCACCCCCTTTTTTTTGTATCGCATGTATAATTTTCATTGCACTCATATGATCAATTCCAGGGTCGACTCCAATTTCATTCATAATTACAATTCCAGCCTTTCGAGCTGCCTCATCCAAAGCTTGCATCTCTTTTGAAATATAAGAAGGAGTAATAAGATCAACTTTTAAATCAATGCAGTCTTGTGCAACCTCAACATGATAATGAGCAGGCAACATTGAAATTACTAAATCAGCTTTTGCAATTCTGATTTTACGTTCTTCAGAATTAGTAGCATTAAATACTAAAGCCTCTCCTCGCTCATGGTTATTTATTTTGCTTTTTACTAATTCAATATCCTGAGCTACAACTTGCACATTCCAATCATATTTTTTGGCATTTGACAAGAGGTACTTAATCAAAGAAGAACTCGACATTCCTGCGCCGAGGATTAGTATTGATTTCATTATCAGTAAATTAAAATTTTCATGCTCTTAATTAAGTATACAAAGTTAAGGAAATGACGCTCTCTTCGACTTTCATCTATTTTTTTCTTTGAAAAAATTAAATCTATCCATGAACAAAAATGTATTAAATAAAGTTATGATATAGATTTTGATGTTATCAAAAGACATTGACTATTTTTGTATAAAAAAATAAATGCTTATTAAATTTCTCTCAGCTTTTTTTTCCATTCGTTCGGCTTCATTGGCCTTAATAATTTTTCTTACAAGCATTGCTGCAGCAACTTTTATAGAATCAATTCACGGAATTCAAAGCGCTAAACTTATTATTTATAACGCAACATGGTTTGAATTACTTTTAATCTATTTATGTTTCAATTTAATTTCAAATATTTTTAAACACAGAATGTTTCAGCGTGAAAAAATTGCATTGTTAACATTTCACATTTCCTTCATAATTATAATCATTGGTGCAGGAATAACACGTTTTTATAGCTTTGATGGACTCATGCTAATCCCAGAAGGTAAAACTTCTGATTTTATATTTACCTCTGATCCACATTTACTAGTCAGTGTTCAAAATCTTGAAACTGGAGAAGATTCAACCTTTGTAGAACAACATTATATGTCAGAAATTGCCAATAATAATTTTGAGCATAACTATGATTTTTCTAGAAAAGATATTGCTATTTCCTACCTCAATTTTCAATCGAAAATGATTGATTCCTTTGTTATAAATAGCCAGTTTAAAGAAGAAGCTTTGGAACTTGTGACAGATGGAATGAAATCCAATTTCTTATGCGAAAATGATATTTTTATGCTGGGGGAAATTCCTTTGTCTTTTGAAAAAGAATTAGCAACACCAGGAATTGAAACCCGGAAATTTGGAGATTCTATTCAGGTAAAAACACTGTTGCCACTTCGTTATTTAGCGATGTCAGAAATGCAAAAAGCCAGACAAAGTGGACAGAGTCCATCTGATTCTATGTTCACAGAAATTCCTCTTAATAAATGGGTTAACTTCAAAACAACCACATTGTACCAAGTTGGCGACAAGCAATTTGTATTCAAAAGAAAAATTAAGCATGCTAAAAAAATGCTGGTTTCTTCAGGAAAAAAGAATGTTGGCTCAGATTATTTAACTGTTTTGGTAAAATCAGGAAAACAAAGCATTGAAAAGCGCTTAGAAGGTGGAATGGGTGCAATTCCAACTCCAACTCGTTTTGAATTAAATGGCTTAAGTATTCAGTTGGAATATGGCAGTATTCGTCAAAAACTTCCCTTTGCCATTTTATGCCGCGATTTTATATTAGACAAATACCCGGGATCAGAATCCCCATCATCATTTGCAAGTGAACTAACAATTCTTGATAAAGCAAAAAAGTACGAGCGAAATCAACGAGTATTCATGAATAATATCATGGATTACGAAGGTTATCGTTTTTTTCAATCTTCCTATGATTTAGACGATCCAAGCACTCCAGAAAATGAAGAGGGAACGAGACTCAGTGTAAACCATGATGCAATTGGGACAAATGTTACCTATTTTGGTTACTTATTAATGACAATAGGCATGGTTCTTTCCTTATTTGCGCCAAAAGGACGATTTAGAGATTTAAATGAAAAATTGAAAAAATTAAAGATTCGCAGAGAGAAATTAACAACTATTTTCTTAGTTTTTTTATGTCTGAACTCATTTATAAGTCCTGCGCAGGAAAGTCACGATCATAAACACGATCACAAAAATGAACACTTTAATCACAAAGCTAAAAAACCCGTTTTTAGAATAGTTTCAAAGGAACATTCAGAAAAATTAGCGAAATTATTGGTGCAAGATTTTGACGGACGTATTGTTCCATTTCATACCTTAAGTGATCAATTACTGCGCAAAATTTACCGTGGAAATAAATTCAGAGATTTGAATGCATCGCAAGTAATCATAAGTATGCACATGTATCCACAGTATTGGATGGATCAGAAAATAGTTCAAGTTTCAAGTAACCTAAGGGAAAGACTAAAGCTAAAAGAATATGCTAGTTCAAAAGATTTAATGGCAAAAGGAGGGAATTTTAAATGGTTGGCTGAATACAAAATTTCCCATCAGAAATTAGAATCTAAAAGAGATGAATTTGATAAGAAATTAATCAAGCTGAATGAAAAATTTGAGGTCCTACAAGGAATTTTTGCATGGCAATACATGCGAATTATTCCAAAAGTAAATGACAAAAACAATACTTGGTTTATTCCAATGGATATGGAATTATTAAAAATTGATACGCTTAGTTCAATCACATCCTTAAAATATCTCTCAGCAATTGATAAGGGAGCAAAAAATAATGATTTCACTGAGGCAGAAAGTTTATTGGCTGAAATTTGTGCTTTCCAACTCAAAATTGGAAAAAAAGTAGTGCCAAGTGAAAATCAAGTGAACATTGAAGTTTCCTACAATAAAATGGAGATTTTTAAAAATACCTATCGTTCGTATGGCTTAATTGGATTATTAATGCTAATCCTCTTTTTTGTTCAACTTTTTATAGATCCAAAATCTAAAACATTAAAACTCTTTAAAATCCTCCGAATAATTTTCTTTTTCTTGCTAACTGTATTTTTTGTTTATCACGGAATAGGATTAGGATTCCGCTGGGTGATTTCTGATCATGCTCCTTGGAGTAACGGATATGAGGCAATTATTTTTATCGCCTGGGTAACCATGATTTTTGGTTTTGTTTTTTCCCGAAAAAATGCAGTGATTATTGCAGGAACAGCCATTTTAGCTTCTTTAATGATTTTTGTTACTGAAATGAATCTCTTAGATCCAGAAATAACGCCACTTGTTCCCGTTCTTAAGTCATATTGGTTGATGATTCACGTTGCAATAATAACTGGAAGTTATGGTCCACTTGGCTTGGCTGCTATTCTTGGACTTATAAATTTGTTGCTTTACATCTTTCGGACTCAAAAAAATGGAAAAATGATTTCTATTCACATTAGCGAATTAACCTACGTGTCTGAAATGGCAATGACAATTGGTGTTTTTATGCTTACAATTGGAACATTTTTAGGTGGCGTTTGGGCAAATGAATCCTGGGGGCGCTACTGGGCTTGGGACCCAAAAGAAACTTGGGCTATGGTCTCTGTTTTAGTGTATGCCGTGATTTTACATTTTCGGTTTATCCCCAAGTTGAATGGAAAGTTTGTTTTTAATGCAGTGGCTCTTTGGGGTTATTCAGCAATTTTATTTACCTTCTTTGGTGTAAATTTTATGCTTGTTGGTTTGCATTCTTATGCCCAAGGTGAAGGTCTGGGAGAATTTCCAAATTGGTTGATTGTCTTAATTATTAGCTTCTTAATTTTTACAATTTTCTCAGGTATTCGATACAAGGCATATAAGAAACTAAACAAAGAAAAAATAGTGGAATAAATGGATTTGACAAGTATTCTTTTCGAAGACAACCATTTAATCGTCATCAATAAAAAACCTTCTGAAATTGTACAGGGAGATAAGACGGGTGATAAAACGATGCCAGATACAATTAAAGAATACTTAAAAGTAAAATACAACAAGCCTGGCAATGTTTTTTGTGGCGTTATTCACCGTTTAGATCGACCTACAAGTGGTGCAGTTGTTTTTGCTAGAACAAGTAAAGGACTTGAGCGAATGAATGCGCAGTTTAGAGAAAAAGAAACAAACAAAGTTTACTGGGCCATCGTTGAACAAAAGCCAGAAAAACCCGAAGGCGCCTTGGTTCATTACCTCAAAAAAAATGAGACAAAAAATAAAAGTTTTGTCACAGATTCCGAAAAAGGAGGTGCAAAAGAAGCAAAACTTACTTACAAACTTATCGCATCTTCAGAGCGCTATCATTTATTAGAAATTTCGCTTGAAACTGGAAGACATCATCAAATTCGTGCACAATTAGCTGCTATCGGTTGCTTTATTAAAGGAGATGTAAAGTACGGTGCAAAACGCTCAAATGAAGATGGATCAATCTGCTTGCATGCCAGAAGATTGACAATAAATCATCCAGTTACTAAGGAAGTCTTAACATTTACAGCTGGCACACCAAATACTGCAATTTGGAAAATATTTGAAAAATAAAATGGGATCTACTCCTATTTTTGAGCCCTTAAATGAATTGAAAAACCTTTCATTTGCAGCGCTAACAATTGCACAAATTACAAAGGATTTTGCTAGAATTTCTGTGGATTTTAACTTTGAGAAAGATAAAAAAATAGAACTTAAGAACCAGCTAATCGCAGAAGTAGAAAAAACTATCTCAAATTTAACTTCTATTGAACTTCAACAGTTTATCTATTTAATTGATCTCAAAGAAACTGATTTTCATTCTGCAAGTCACCATGAAAATTTCCTTGAAATCCTTTCGGAGAAAATACTATACCGAGAAGCATATAAAGTCTTTCTTCGCAAATATTATAGTTTGTAAAGTTTTCCGTTTCTAAAAACCATATTTTCTTAAAAGATGATCGAATTAAGTAAATAAATGTGTAAAACCTCATCCTTTTTTATTAATTTTGAATTAAATATTTTTATATGAATTTCATTACTTCAAGTAGCATTTTACTGCGTCATCTACAGAGCATTTCTGGTGTGATAAACACAAGCAATACATTGCCAATTCTAGATAATTTTTTGTTTGATATCCAAAATGGGCAATTAACTATTTCAGCATCTGATTTAGAAACTACAATGATTACAACTTTAAAAGTTGAATCAGAAGAAAATGGAAAAGTTGCGTTACCAGCTAAATTAATTTTAGACGTCTTAAAAAGTCTTCCGGAACAGCCTTGCACTATTCGCGTAAATTTAGAAAACATGCAAGTTGAAATTGCCTATGACAATGGGAAGTCAAAAATGAATGGTATGAAAGGTGATGAATTTCCAAAATTACCTAGCATAGAAAATAAAAATTCAATAAAAATTTCTGGAGAAATCCTTTCTAAAGCAATAAATAGAACCTTATTTGCTGCAGGAAATGATGATTTAAGACCCGTAATGAGCGGCGTATACTGTCATTTTACACCTGGCGACATTACATTCGTGGCAACAGATGCTCACAAATTAGTGCGTTACCGCAGAAAAGATGCTGAAGCAAATGGTAGCGCTGCATTTATATTGCCAAAAAAGGCATTAAACATGCTAAAATCAAATCTTAGCGGAGAAGAGGAAATTCTATTTGAATACAATGAATCTAATGCGATTTTTACCTTTAATGATTTAGTGATCGTTTGTCGATTAGTTGATGGAAAATATCCAAACTATGAAGCGGTTATTCCCAAGGAAAATCCAAATGTGTTAACCATTGATCGCCTGCAATTCTTGAATTCTATTAAACGTGTTTCAATTTTTTCAAATAAAACAACTCACCAAATTAAATTAAAATTAGCTGGTTCAGAATTATCTCTTTTTGCCGAAGATCTTGATTTTGCAAACGAAGCATCAGAAAGACTTACATGTAATTACGATGGTGACGATCTAGAAATTGCTTTTAACTCACGCTTCTTAATGGAAATGGTGAGTAATCTCGAAGCTACTGAAATTCAACTTTCAATGAGCGAAACAGGTCGCGCCGGAATACTAACTCCTTGCAATCCTGAAAATGCAAATGAAGAAGTTTTGATGTTGGTAATGCCTGTAATGCTCAATAGATAAAAACGCCTTATTCATTGAATTATGGCAGATGATAAAATTAATATTCGGGAATTATCTTTTGAAGAACTCCAAGAACATTTAAGCAAATTAAAGCAACAAGCCTTTCGTTCAAAACAAGTATTTGAATGGTTGTGGAAAAAAAATGCACATACATTTGAAGAAATGTCAAATCTCAGCATTGAATTAAGAAGTGTTTTGGACGCAAATTTCTTTATCGATGCTATTAGCGTTCAAGATGAACAAATAAGTAAGGACAAAACCATTAAATGTGCCTTTGAAATAGCAGAAGGAAAAATTGTTGAAGGTGTTTTAATTCCAAGTAAATCTCGAATGACTGCCTGCATTTCTTCGCAAGTTGGTTGCAGTTTATCATGTGTCTTTTGTGCAACTGGCCGTCTAAAATTATTGCGGGATTTGACTGCTGGAGAAATTGTGGATCAAGTGGTTTATCTCCGAAACCAAGCGGAAAATCGCTATAAAACTCCTTTGTCGAATATCGTTTATATGGGAATGGGTGAACCGCTTTTAAATTATAAAAATGTTCTTCGCTCAACAGAAATGCTTTGCTCAGAAAAAGGATTAGGAATTTCTCCAAGAAGAATAACAGTTTCGACAGCCGGAATTGCAAAGATGATACGAAAATTAGGAGACGACGAAGTTCGCTTCAATCTAGCACTTTCTTTGCATGCTGCGAATGACGAAAAACGAAATAAATTAATGGAAATTAATGAGTCGAATAATTTAGAAGAATTATCTGAGGCATTGATTTATTTTCATGAAAAAACAGGAACTCGTGTTACATTTGAATACATTATTTTTAAAGATTTTAATGACGAAATTGAAGATGCACAAGAGCTTGCTCAGTTTTGTAAATGCGTTCCTTGCAAGATTAATATCATAGAATACAACCCGATTGATGACGGACAGTTTCAGCAGGCAGATCCCCAAAAAGTAATAGCGTTTGCAAATTATTTAGAAGCAAAAAATCTAATTGTAAATGTTCGAAGAAGTCGTGGGAAAGACATCGATGCAGCCTGCGGGCAACTTGCGAATAAAAACAAAGCAATTCCTTTACAAGAGAGGATTTTAAAAGGATTGAACAGCGAGCTTAACGAATCAAATGGATAAACCCAGATTTTTCTCCGTTTACATAAACTAATTTATAAAAATATAAAATCACAGTTTAATATAATATATGAAAAAAATTTATTTTCTTTTTATGGCAATTCTTTTTTTATTGAATTCCTGTAGCAAAGATTCTTCCACTATAAATTCTTCTAGTACAGGATTTAAATTAATCAGTACCGCTGTTGTCGATGGATTGCTTTTAGATGCCTATAAATGTGAGCCAAAAGTAAATGGTAAAGAAAATTCACTTCCACTTTCATGGTCAGGCGCTCCTTCATCTGCCAATGCATTTGCTATAACTATGGTACATTATCCTAATTCAAGTGATACAATAAATTTTAAAAGTTATCTTGTTTTGTGGGGAATTGATAAATCTATCACTGCTATTCCTTATGGTGCAGCAGATGATGGCCCTTGGTTTTTAGGAGTAAACAAAGATGGCAATACCATTTCATATACATCTCC
>ENA-UOYL01000244-UOYL01000244.1-marine-metagenome-genome-assembly--contig:-NODE-244-length-20228-cov-4.390204_pt1 | contig 20228 bp, 17 predicted proteins | sample MGYA00238173_ERZ767189 | MGnify/ENA primary metagenome ERZ767189 (study PRJEB28943, sample SAMN06267163) | marine metagenome | isolation source: Columbia River Estuary | place: USA:Columbia River Estuary... | reverse complement strand
ATTTTAACTGTTTATGGCTCTACTAAAAATAAAGGTTGGTCATATTCAACCGGAGATGAATCGTCTACTAGAACCTTCACTATTTTCCCTGAAACCTCAGCTTCAATCTCATTAAACAATTTCATGGCTTCGATAATACAAATTTTATCTCCTTTTTGAATTACAGAGCCAACAGAAACAAATGGATCTTTGTCCGGGCTAGTTGACCTATAAAAAGTCCCTATCATAGTGGATTTGACCGTTATTAAATTACTTGTGGTTTCATCATTAATCAGGGTAGGCGCTTGTGGAGCTACTATGGGATTCGTAGCAACTGACTGATTAATTGCCGGCTGTGAATATACTGGTTGATAATTCGGCGCTGCTATTTCGTTATTGTTATGTGTACTACCGCCATCAATTGCAATAAAGAAGTCATCACGTTCAATTTCCACTCTGCCCACACCTGTTTTAGCAACAAGTTTTATTAACTCTCTTATTTCTTCTGTTGTCATGATTATGAATTAAAATTAATATTTAAGAATTATATGCCCATTTTAAATAAATCGCCCCCCAAGTAAAACCGCCACCGAAAGCACTTAGAATAATGTTATCTCCTTTTTTTAATTGGCTTTCGTAGTCCCACAAACACAGCGGCAATGTCGCCGCAGTGGTATTCCCATATTTTTGGATGTTTATCATAACTTTATCCGTTGAAAGCCCCATCCTGTTTGCTGTTGCATCAATAATTCTCAAGTTTGCTTGATGAGGAACTAGCCATGCTACATCGTCGCTACTGAGGTTGTTTTTCTCCATTATTTCCGCGGACACATCTGCCATTTTGGTTACTGCAAATTTAAATACTTGCAAGCCTTCTTGCTTCACGAAGTGCATCTTTTTTTCGACTGTTTCGAACGTTGAAGGGTTAGCAGACCCACCACCAGGTTGGATTAAAAACTCTCTCCCTGAACCGTCTGTCCTAAGTATATGGTCTTGAATTCCTAGACCTTCTTCATTTGGTTCTAGCAACACTACTCCCGCACCATCGCCAAAAATTACACAGGTTGTTCGATCAGTGTAGTCTACAATTGAAGACATTTTATCAACGCCAATTACAAGGACTTTTTTATACCTTCCATTTTCAATAAATTGTGTTGCTGTTGTAAGAGCAAAAAGAAATCCGGAGCAAGCTGCTGAGAGGTCAAACCCCCAAGCGTTTGTCATTCCTACTTTATCACACAATACATTTGCTGTACTTGGGAATAAATAATCTGGTGTAACGCTTGCTAAAATAACCAACTCGATCTCAAGTGGATCAATATTTTTTTTTTGAAGCAATTTAATTACCGCCTGAGCTGCCATGTCAGATGAAGCACCATTTTTCATGATTCTTCGTTCCTTAATGCCTGTTCTAGTAGTAATCCACTCATCCGAAGTGTCAACCATTTTGGTTAGGTCTTCATTGCTCAAGACATCCTCTGGAAGATACCCTTGAACCCCTGTGATGGCGGCTGTAATTTTATTCATATTTTGTTAAATGCTTCGTTAATTTTTATTGCTAATCCTGATTTTGCCACATCAAATGAATGCATAATCATATTTTTAACAGCAATCTCATTTGAAATACCATGGCCAATAATTACGTTTCCTTTTACGCCTAAAATCGGCGTGCCGCCATAGTTTTCATAATTAAATCGATCAAAATACGCATCGTTTATTCCCCTTTGCTTCAGCAGGGAATAAAGCCCTTCTGCTTGCTTTAATACTATGTTTCCTGTAAAACCATCACAAACAATCACTTCAGCTTTTCCATTAAAGAGATCGCGACCTTCAATATTACCAATAAAATTAAATTCATCTGATTCAGCAAACAGTTTATATGCCGCCTGAGTTAGTAAGTTTCCTTTTGATTCCTCTTCTCCAATATTAAGGAGGGCAATTCGTGGATTTTCTATTCCGTAAACAATTTGTGAATAAAGCGCGCCTAATACTGCGAATTGATATAGAACGTCTGCCTTACAATCTGCATTGGAACCAACATCTAACAAAATCGTTTTACTACCATCAATTGCCGGAAGCGTTGAGGTAATGCAAGGCCTAAAAATTCCAGCTACGGTATTTATTTTATATATCGCTCCGACAAGCATTGCCCCTGTATTTCCCGTACTTGAAAAAGCGTCTAAACGTCCTTTTGAAAGCATTTCAAATCCAACTGCTATTGAGCTATTAGGTTTCTTCGAAAATACCCTTGCTGGATGATCGTGCATGGTTATAACATCCGGAGCATTAATGATCTCAAAATCATTTGGCTGTGCGTTTTCATCACTTAAGGACGCAAGAATCTCCTCGGCATTACCAATTAGGATAATTTCCGCTTGATCTCCCAGCAACTTTTTTGCAAGAATAGCGCCTTTAATATTGGCTGCGGGAGCAAAGTCACCGCCCGAAATGTCGATACCGACCCTCATTAACATGCGGTATTAAGCCGCAACTTCTTTTTCTGCTACAACTCTACCTTTATAGTATAGTTTTCCTTCGTGCCAATGAGCATGATGAAAAAGGTGTGGTTGTCCAGTTGTTGGACATGTCGCTATATTTTTAGCTACTGCATTAATATGCGTACGCCTTTTATCCCTTCTTGTTTTTGATATTTTTCGTTTAGGATGTGCCATAATATATTGTATTTATTTAATTCAAATTTTTTAATTTCGCCCATCTTGGGTCTTCTTTATCCTCTTTTGTGTTGGATTCATTTTTATCCACCATGTATGCATTTAATATCTTTATCATTTCTTGATTGCAAGTGCCGTCTTCATGAGTTGGATTCGACGAAAGGGCCATGACAAGCATTTCATAAATCGGTTGATAAACATCTATTTCATAGCTATCGGGGTGTAAAACAACTAAGTTCTCATCTTCACTTTCCTCGATGCCCAATTTATAAACTATTGAAAGTTCCGTATCCACATTTACCTTTACGAGATCATTACAACGACAACAAGCTTGTTGAACATCGCCTATGGCTGAAAAAAAAGCCAACATCATCGTTTCTTTTTTTTCTAACTCAAGTTGTATTTTCACCCCTCCTTTTTCGAGTTGTAAATGTGTTAATTCTTCAAAGAACGTTTGTGTCACCTCAAAATTATAGTGATGAACTCCAAGCTTAATGCCTGCAAATGGAACAACAAATTCGCTGCTTTTTTTCATATACAGTCATTCAAACAAGGGAACAAAGATAACACTTTTTATTTTAAACAAAAAAGGATTTTGCCTTGGGAATTATCTAGCGTTACTTTTATCCTTTTCTCCGATTGTAATCGGGAGTGCAAATGCTGTTATCTCTCGTTCAAATTTTCGTGATTTATAGACGTCTATTGCAAGGTATATTGCGCTTCGCATCGATTGAGCAGAGGCAATATATTCTGCTGCAATATCAAATGCAGTTCCGTGATCCGGAGAAGTTCTAACAATAGGTAGTCCAGCCGTGAAATTTACCCCTTCATCAAATGCCAATGCTTTAAATGCAGTAAGACCTTGGTCGTGATACATCGCTAAAACACCATCATATTTAGAACGTTGATCAGACCCAAAAAAACCATCAGCAGCAAAAGGCCCATGTACTAAAATACCGGCGCTTTTAGCCATTGAAATCGCAGGATTAATCACTTCTTGTTCTTCTACACCAATTTTCCCATTCTCACCAGCGTGAGGATTAAGACCAAGAACAGCGATAGTGGGGCGTTGAATACCAAAGTCTTTTCGTAATGACTTTTCAAACTCACTGATTTTAGCAAAAATTTTATCCTTAGTAAGGTTTTGTGCAATATCCTTAATCGGCACGTGAGATGTAACAAGTGCGACCTTAAGCAAGGGAGAAACCATAATCATAAGCGCTTCTGCTTGGCCTGACATTTCAGCTAAATATTCCGTGTGACCGGGAAAATTAAATCCTGCGTTTTGAATGCTTTCTTTTGATATAGGGGCCGTTACTAAAACGTCGATTGCCCCATTTGCCAAGTCTAATGCCGCTTTATCTAATGCTTTAATTGCGAGTTTTGCTGATTGCGCTGTCGGGACACCCTCCTTTATTTCCACTTCCTCATCCGAACAATTTATTAAATTGATTTTCCTTTCTTCTATTTGATCAGGAGAAACACAAACTTTATAAGAAAAATCGTGCGCTTCGAGCTTATTTTTACTGTTTAGTATTGCCTTAGCAGTGCCATAAATAACCGGTGTAAATTCCTCCAAAACGCGCGAATCTTTTAGCGCTTTAACGATTATTTCAGGGCCTATTCCATTAACATCTCCTATCGAGATTCCAACTTTTATTTGCTGAATTTTATTCGGTGTTTTTTCCATTAATTTAGTAGTTTTTTAAAAAGGCATAGAGTAAGCGAACACCATAGCCCGTTGCTGACACCCCTTTATAATTTTCTTTTACATCAAGCCAAGTTGGCCCTGCTACATCCATGTGAATATATGGTGCTTTTACAAACGTTTCTAAAAACTTCCCTGCCGAAATCATTCCTCCATTTGGCCCACCAACATTCTTCAGGTCGGCGATCTTAGATTTCATGTCATTTTTATATTCTTCCCAAAAAGGAAAGCGAACTACTCGCTCATGCATTTCTTTTCCCGCCTTTTCAAGTTTGGTAAACGCCTCGTCTTTCGCGTTACCCATCACAATGGCTGCATGCGTACCAATTGCTCGAACGGCAGCGCCGGTCAGAGTTGCTGCGTCAATAACTAATTCCGGATTAAATTTTTCAGCATACGAAAGAGCATCTGCAAGAATCATTCTTCCTTCAGCATCCGTATTTAACACCTCTACAGTAGTGCCATTATACATAGTAATCACATCTCCTGGCGTATAGGCGTTCATTCCTGGTCGATTGTCTGTTGCAGGGACAAGCGCGATAATGTGTAGTTTCAGTCCTTGTTTTGCCACCAAATGAATTGCGCCAATAACGGCTGCTGCTCCTGCCATATCGCTTTTCATCGTATCCATTCCTCCCGGAGTAGGCTTAAGACTAAGGCCGCCGGTGTCATAAACAACACCCTTTCCTATTAGCACGATTGGTTTTTTATTTTTGTGTCCCTTCGGCTTATATTCGGCAATCGTGAAGGTGGGTGGATCTATTGAGCCTTTATTTACAGAAAGAAGCCCTCCCATTTTTAACGCTTCAATCTTCGCTTTTTCTAATATGTCAACGCTAATGTTGTTGGGTTTCAATAGCGTACTTATTTCGTTAGCAAACTGTTCTGCTGTTAGGTGAGACAATGGTAGGTTTACCATGTCCCTTGCCCAAAATACTGCGGCAGTGGTGTTGCTAAGTTCCTCGATGGAAGCAGAGGAAATGTTTGAAGGAAAATAGACGCAGCTAAAGGTATTTTGCGGTGTCGGTTTTGTTGTAAAAAATCGCTCAAACCGGTAAGAGGAAAGCATAATTCCCTCGAGTATTGGCAATACACAATTCTCCTTTCCCTCAATTTCGGCGTCCTGTGTTTTATCTTTTAAAAATTCAAATAAAGTAAACCCCATGATTCTAAAATCTTCCATTGACATGCCATTTTCCTTGACAACAATTTGGATTCCATCTTCATTTTTAGAGAATGTCCAAGAAGCTTTTCCCGAGGCCAACTCTGTTGCTAAATACTGCGTTTCCTTATTAAACTTCTCTTTTGAACCGATTTTTTGAACCAAAATTTTCGTTTTGGAACCGGTTTTCGCGTTGCTTTTTTTTAATTCCACTTTTGTTCAGATTAGGCCTCAAAGTTAAGTAACATTCTGGTCAAAGGGGAAAAAAGTTAAGCTCTTTGTCTTTTTTAAAAAGTTTTCAGTCAAAACCGAAACTGGGTAGCGGTACAGTTCGTTAATCGAGACACTTAAAACCCCTTGTTTTGGCGGATCGTTTTTCTTTTCTGATTTTAAATAAATAAAGAATGTTTTGATGCGTTGATGAGAGAGAATGTGCGTAATTTCAGAAGAGCAATAAAGCGTTTTTCCTTTGCATGTTTGAATATATTCCATTTGCTTTTTAGCATCACTAAATTCTTCTAGCGGAAATTCATATAACCCTTGCCAAATGTCTTTTTCTTCGCGTTTTTGAATCAATGTTTTATTCTCATCCAAAAAAATCTTGTATACGAAAAAGCGCTGTTTTGCCGCGTTCTTTTTTTTCTTTACCGGCCGCTGACTAATTGTACCGTTTTCCCTAGATAAGCAGGCGCCGTTGAGCACACAATTATTACAATCTGGTTTTTTGGGTGTGCATTGCAAAGCGCCAAATTCCATGATAGCTTGATTGAAAGTGTCTGGATTTGATTTGTCTAAAACCTCCTCTGCTAAGAAACGAAACGCTTTTTTTCCTTCGACAGAATCTATTGGCGTTTCGATGTCAAAAAGACGGCTTAAAACACGATAAACATTTCCGTCAACAACCGCCACGGGCTCATTAAACGAAAAAGATGCTATTGCCGCTGCCGTATATTCTCCTACACCCTTAAGTTTTAGCAGGTCATTGTAGCTAGTAGGAAAAGAACCTTTGTACTCTTCGTTTATTAAATTTGCTGTCTTCAACATGTTTCTCGCACGAGAATAATAGCCGAGACCTTGCCACAGATTAAGCACCTCATCTTCATTTGCTAATGCTAATGATTGAATTGTTGGGTAAGTAGATATAAACTTCTGATAATAAGGCAGGCCTTGTTGAACGCGAGTTTGCTGCAAGATGATTTCACTCATCCAAATTTTATATGGGTTTTTAGTTTTTCGCCAAGGTAAATCGCGTTTATTTATCAAATACCATGAAATTAGGTCTTGTTGATTTAGCCCCATTTATTATTTTTTTTTTTGAAATTATGCTTTGAATAGATAACTAATCTATTTTTGTACCACGAAATTACTAAATGTGAAATTTAAAAATCAATTATTATTATGACTAAAGCTGATATTGTGGCTGATATTGCCACAGAGACGGGCCTAGAGAAAACCGAAGTATTAAGAGCGGTTGAGGCGTTTATGGGAACCATTAAAACATCACTAACACGAGGAAACAACGTTTATTTAAGGGGGTTTGGGAGTTTTATCGTTAAAGAAAGGGCGCAGAAAACCGGGCGGAACATTTCAAAGAAAACGACTATAATTATCCCAGCTCATAATATCCCTTCTTTCAAACCATCAAAAACATTTGTTGAAAGCGTTAAGAAAGACGTCAAGGTTAGGTAATCTCGTCTTTGGAAATAAAAAAAATTATGCTATCTTTGCACTCCTGTTTTTGAGCAGGTGTATTTTAGCACAGAAAATTAATCAACGAGAAAAATTTTGATATATGCCAAGCGGTAAGAAAAGAAAGAGACATAAAATGGCTACGCACAAGCGTAAAAAAAGATTAAGAAAAAATCGCCATAAAAAGAAAAAATAAGCTTGCCTTTTAACTAATTAAAGCTCAATGTAAAAACATTGGGCTTTAATTGTTTTACATAAAAATATTAACGTGGGCTTAGAACTAGTAGTAGACGCAAGAACCAACGGGGTTTGGTTAGCATTGCTTCGAGATGGTAAATTAATAGAACTTCATGAGGAGCGAGGGAATTCAGACTTTGCTGTTGGGGATGTCTATTTAGGAAAAATTCGACGCTTATCTCCTAGTTTAAATGCAGCATTTGTTGATGTGGGGCATGATAAAGACGCCTTTTTACATTACCTCGATCTTGGGCATCAATTTAATTCATTAAATAAGTTCACGAAGGACACTATGCGTAACAAGCAAAGTGTGCATGATTTAGTTCATTTTAAATTAGAAAAAGATTTAGAAAAGTCGGGTAAAATCGATGCTGTTCTATCTTCTTCTCAGTCTATTTTGGTGCAAATTGCAAAGGAGCCTATCTCAACCAAAGGTCCTAGGCTTTCCTCTGAAATCACCTTAGCTGGTCGTTACCTAGTCCTTGCTCCTTTTTCAAATAAAATATCCATTTCTCAAAAAATAAAAGAGCCGGAAGAGCGGAAACGCTTAAAGGAATTGATGGAGCGCATTCTTCCAAAAAATTTCGGTGTTATTATCCGCACTGTGGCTGAAAACAGGCACACGGAAGACTTGGAACAAGATTTAAATGATCTTTTGAGCAAGTGGAAAAAAATACACGAAAACACCCGGGGTGCTGATGCTCCAAAACGGGTTTTAGGCGAATTAAATACAACTACGTCGATTCTTCGAGATTTACTTAATGGGGATTTTACCAGTATACACGTGAATGACCCGGCTATGTTTACAGAAATGAAGACCTATATAATGGGTATTTCACCTGGAAAAGAGCAGATTCTTAAATTATACGATTCAAAAATTCCTGTCTTTGAAAAGTTTGGCATTAACAAGCAAATTAAAACCCTTTTTGGCAAAAAGGTTCCTATGCAAAGTGGTGGTTATTTAATCATTGAACACACCGAGGCGATGCATGTCATCGATGTTAACAGCGGTAATCGAAAAGGAGCTACAGGCCAAGAAAATAATGCCTTAACAACAAATCTTGAGGCTGCAGAAGAAGTCGCTCGAGTGCTCCAGCTCAGAGATATGGGGGGAATTATTTGTATAGATTTCATCGACATGCACGAAAAAGAGAACAATCGAGTTCTTTTTGAAAAGATGAAGGAGTTTATGCGATCGGATCGGGCAAAACACAATATAATTCCGCCTTCAAAATTTGGGATTATAGAAATCACTCGTCAGCGCGTTCGACCTCAAACAGAAATAAAAACAACAGAGTCTTGCCCTACTTGTGGCGGCACTGGGGAAATACAAGCCAGTATTTTATTTGCAGAAGAAATAGAGGCTAACTTAAGCTTTCTGCTTTTAGACCGTAAAATTAGCGGTGCATCTCTTCAGGTTCACCCATACTTGGAAGGATTTTTCAAAAAGGGCGGGTTTCTACGGTCCAAGCAGTGGGCATGGTATTTTAAATTTAAAAAATGGATTCCTGTCGTTGGGGTTAGCTCTTTAAACTTATTGGATTACGCCTTTTTTGATAAAGAAAACGAAGAAATTCCATTGTAAATGCCTAATCATTCCGCCTTATATCTGTCGGAAAAGAGTAAGTTAGAGCGCTACTGTGTTTACGAGGATCGGTGCAGCTACCAAATTCGCAAAAAACTTACTGATAGTTTATTATCCGAAAAAGAAAAAGAGACGATAATCGTCGGCTTACTGCAAGATAAATTTTTAGATGACACTCGCTTTGCTTGTGCTTATGTTAGCGGAAAATCTCGCATAAAAAAATGGGGGGCTTATAAAATTCGCAAGGGATTATTGTTTTATCAAATTGAAAAGACAATCATTGAAAAGGCGATGAAAGAACTTGATTCTACCGAATACTTAAAGAATTTAAAAGACTTGATGGAGAAGAAAATGGCATTATTACACGCCGTGAAAAATCCTTATGAAAAGAAAGTGAAAATTATTCGCTTTTTAACAAGCAAGGGTTACTCTTTGTCCGACATCTACCAAGCGGGGATTGAAGAGGATTAGTCATTCCGTTTTACCATAACGACATCATCTGATTTATAAATTTGAATACACCCTAATTTAACAAGGTTTTTAGTCGTCGAATCCCACGCTTTATTACTCATATCAACTTTTGATCGCAGCGCTGTTATTGCCTGTATTTTTTCATTATTAAACGTGGCCAACACTTGTTTTTCCTCGTCGGTGAACGTGATGATTTGCGCATTGTTTTCTGCCCTCATTTGAGGAAAGAACAATACTTCTTGAATCGATGGATTATTCGTTAACAACATCACAAACCGGTCAATTCCTATGCCCATTCCAGATGTAGGTGGCATTCCATATTCAAGAGCGCGTAAAAAATCCTGGTCGATAAACATGGCTTCATCATCGCCTTTTTCTGATAATGCCATTTGTTCTTCGAAGCGCTCCCTCTGATCAATGGGATCGTTTAGTTCCGAATATGCATTAGCGATTTCTTTACCATTAATCATTAACTCAAAACGTTCTGTTAATTCTGGATTGTCTCTGTGCTTTTTGCACAGCGGTGACATTTCAATTGGATAATCCGTGATGAATACTGGTTGAATATAATTTCCTTCACATTTTTCTCCAAATAACTCATCAATTAGTTTACCCTTTCCCATTGAAGGGTCGGTGGTAATTCCATTTAATGCGCAGGCGTCCCTTAATTCACTTTCGTTTTTCCCATCAATATCAAAGCCTGTAAATTCAATAATGGCTTCCCGCATAGTTACCCTTTTAAAAGGAGCTTTAAGGGATATTTTATTTTCTCCCACTAGAATCTCTGTCGTTCCGCAAACATCAATGGCTGTACGCTCGATCATTTTTTCCGTAAAATCCATCATCCAATTGTAGTCTTTAAACGCCACATAAATTTCGAGCATCGTGAATTCCGTATTATGAGTTCGGTCAAGACCTTCGTTTCTAAAGTCTTTTGCAAATTCAAACACGCCATCAAACCCCCCAACAATTAGCCTTTTTAAGTATAGTTCATTGGCTATTCTTAAATAAAGTGGCATGTCTAAAGCATTGTGATGTGTAATAAAAGGCCTTGCCGCTGCCCCACCAGGAATTGGCTGTAGAATTGGCGTTTCTACTTCGAGGTAATTAAATTCCTCAAAAAAACGACGCATGGAAGAAATGGTCTTTGATCGCTTAATAAAGGTGTTTTTAACTTCCGGATTCACCAATAAATCAACATAGCGTTGACGGAAGCGTAATTCCGGGTCTGTAAAAGCGTCGTGAATGCGTCCGTCTGCGTCCGTTTTAGGAAAAGGAAGTGGCTTTAGGGCCTTGCTTAAAAGCACTAATTCTTTAACGTGAACGCTTGTTTCCCCTACCTGTGTTGTAAATAAAACGCCTTTAACCCCTATTATATCACCTAGATCTAAGTACCGCTTAAACAAATCGTTGTAAAGCGATTTATCTTCATTGGGGCATAATTCGTCTCTATTAATATACAATTGAATTCTTCCCTTCGTGTCTTGCAGTTCTGCAAATGAAGCTTTTCCCATAATTCGCTGGCTCATCATTCTACCAGCCAAACAAACCAGCTTTCCTTCTTCGAAATGTTGTTTAATGTCCTCGGTATAATCCGTAACCGGATAAAGTTCCGCTGGGAAAGGATTAATTCCCATTTCGATAATTTTCGATAAGGACTCCCGACGTTGCGTTTCTTGTTCGGAAAGGATTTGACTACTCATAATTTAAAATAATTAGTGCTTTATAGCCTGTAAATTAACATGCCAATGGTAAAATATATAAATAAGCCTACCACGTCATTTAGTGTGGTAATAAATGGCCCCGTAGCAATCGCGGGATCAATTTTGTATCGGTTTAAAATAAGCGGAATCATTGTTCCAATGATTGATGCAAATACAATTACAGTAAGCAAAGATATACTTACCACCATGCCTAGTTTGACATCGCCAAAGATTAGTGCAAAACAAAAAATAATCGAGGAAAGCAAAAGTCCATTCAGTAGACCTATAAGTGACTCTTTAAGTATTCTCCTAAGCGCCCCTCCCATTAATTTGTTGCCTCTAGCTAGTGATTGTACAACGATTGCAGACGACTGTACCCCAACGTTTCCGCCCATTGCTGTAATTAAAGGAATAAAGAAGGCTAAAGCCGGAATTTTTGTGATTCCTCCTTCAAATCCTGACAAAACACGTGCGCCAAAAACACCACCAATTAATCCGATGAATAGCCATGGTAAGCGTCGAGAAGAAATTTTCCAAATACTAGCGTCATTTTCTAGGGGCTCAGAAATACCGGTTGCAAACTGGAAATCGCTATCTGCTCCCTCTTTAATATAATCCACAACATCATCCAGCGTAATTCTTCCCACTAACTTTTTTTGATAATCGACAACAGGAACAGAAACTAAATCATACTTTTCCATAACATCAGCAACCTCTTCAATGCTATCACTTGTTTTAACGGAAATGATGTTTTTAAACTGGTAAAGATCTTCTATTGTGGTCTTGGCGCCCGCAAATAAAAGCCTTTTTAAGGATAAGACGCCTACCAATTGATCGGCGCTATTAACCACAAAAATATTATATACTTTTTCTACGTCTTCGGCCTGCTTTCGCAATTCAATGAGCGCTTTATTAACAGGCCAGTCAACATGGGCTTGGAAAAACTCTTTTTGCATTAAGCCTCCGGCTGTATTTTCGTTATAATTTAATAAGTCTACGATGTCTTCAGCCGCATCATCATCGTCCATTTGAGAGATTACCTCTTGAATTTGGGCTTGAGACAACTCCCCTAGAATATCTGCAGCATCATCTGAATCTAGGTTTTCTAATTGGTCCGCTATTTCTTTTGTGGACAATGACGCAATAAACCGATCCCTTACTTCCTCGTCAAGCTCCATTAAAATATCAGCCTGTGTGTCTTCGTCTACTAAAAAATAAATGTATTTCGCTTCGTCATTGGTTAATTTATCTAGGACTTCTGCGACATCTGCGTAGTGCATATCTAGTACGTTGCTTACTAACCAAGACTCATCTTGTTCCGCAATTTTATTGCGAACAGTAAGTAGGAAATCTTTTGTTAGTTCAAAGCGCATAAGGCCTAAAAATTAATTTTACGCAAAGGTAGGGAAAGCGTTTTTTATATAAAAGAATCAGCGCGACTTGGTTTTAATCGTGGCAAAGCCCTTGAACAAGATGAAACAAATCATGGGATTCCTCCAATTTTTTGATTAACACCTTATCCTTTGCTCCTTTTTTAACGAGGGTATTAATCTCCGCACATTTGTTTTCTAACTTTAAAAGCCCTTCGTGAACACCTTCTGTTTTAAGTGATTTCGGGGGATTTGAACCCGTAAGTAAAATTGCTTTTGCTAAAAACTCTCCACTTCTTGCACGAATCGGTGACAAATCACCATTTTCTGAAGGGTGAAACGTTTGAGCCATAACCTTGTGAAAATCCTTCATGGCTGGCCAATTGTCCTTTTCTAATTCGATTAACAATGAATCTCCTATCGCAGCTTTATATTTTGTTGAAACAACCCCCCAATCAATTAAAGACCAAACGGCATTGAGATAATCCATCCGTTTGTTTTGATAATTTAAATAATAAGCGTGTTCCCATACGTCTATCGCAACAATGGGTATTCCACGCTCAGTAACAACATCCATAATAGGATTGTCTTGGTTTTGGGTGCTTGTAACCATTAATTTTTTTTCTGGGCTAAGGACCAACCATGCCCAGCCTGAACCAAAACGACTAGATGCAGCATTTAAAAGCACTTTTTTTAAGCTGTCTATTGATTTAAAATCGTTCGTTATGGCGGCAGATAACTCTTGTGAGATTTCGCTATGGGCTACTGGCGGCGCCAAAATTTCCCAAAATAAAGTGTGATTATAGTGCCCTCCAGCATTATTTCTAACGACATCAGAACGAAATCCAGCGTAAAACATTAAATCCATAAGTGATTGAGACTCCATCCGAGTACCAACGACTGCCTTATTGAGATTGTTCACATATGCCTGGTGGTGTTTTGAATGATGTATTTCCATTGTTAATGCATCAATTTGAGGCGCGTAAGAGCTATAATCATATTTTAATTTCGGTAAAGAAAAGGGTTGTGAAAACAACTTCGTGGTTAAAAAAATAAGGCTTAGGCAAAAGAGGATTTTTTTCATAGCAGATAATTTAGTTCAAAAGTACTCAATATGAGAAAAATTCAGGTGGAAAACATAAACTAAATAGGGATTCAAGATTAAATATGTTGTTATTCTTGTTACTTTTGGACTCCTAATATCGTGAAAATGCCTCAGAAGTATCCTGAATATACGGGTTTAAATTTACCGAAAATTGCCGCTGAAATATTAAAAGTATGGGAAGAGCATCACGTATTTGAAGCGTCTGTTACCAATCGCGATAAGTGTCCTTCGTTTGTTTTTTATGAAGGCCCACCCTCTGCAAATGGACTGCCTGGGATACACCATGTAATGGGTAGAACGATAAAAGACATTTTTTGTCGATACAAAACGCTCAAAGGTTACCAAGTAAAAAGGAAAGCTGGATGGGATACTCATGGCTTGCCCGTAGAACTTGGTGTTGAAAAAGAATTGGGGATAACGAAAGAAGATATCGGGACAAAAATAAGCGTGGACGAGTACAACCAAGCCTGTAAAAAGGCCGTAATGCGTTACACCGACATTTGGAATGATCTTACGACCAAGATGGGGTATTGGGTTGATAAAGAAAATCCTTATGTGACCTACGAAACAAAATATATGGAGTCGGTATGGTGGCTAATTGGCGAGCTTTATAAAAAAGACCTGATGTACAAGGGTTACACCATTCAGCCTTATTCTCCAAAAGCAGGAACGGGGCTTTCCTCCCACGAAATAAACCAGCCGGGATGTTATAAAGAGGTTAAGGACACTTCTGTTGTTGCAATGTTTCGAATCAATTCTAATCAAAAACATGCCTTTAGTGCGGCGGCGGAGCAGTATGGCGAAGTATTCCTTTTGGCATGGACCACAACCCCTTGGACTTTGCCCTCGAATACCGCACTTACAGTTGGTGAAAATATTGAATACACCTTAGTAGCCACATTTAATCAATATACATTTAAGCCGATTGCAGTTGTTCTTGCTAAAAAACTAATTGCTTATCAGTTTGGGAAAGGATTCCATTCCGTTCAAACTAAATCAGAACTTGATGCCTATGCTGCAGGGGATAAATCAATTCCCATTCTAGTATTGGATAATTGTTTCGGTAAAGCCTTAGTAGGAATAAAATATGAACAATTGTTGCCTTATTGTCTGCCGGCAGAAAACCCGGAAGCAGCATTTCAAGTTATTTCGGGCGACTTTGTAACCACTGAAGACGGAACCGGGATTGTTCATACCGCTCCAACCTTTGGTGCAGATGATGCACGTGTTGCTGCTGAACACAATATCCCCGCGATGCTTGTAAAAGATGATAATGGTGGACTGGTTCCCTTGGTCGATTTACAGGGTCGGTTTCGAAAGGAAGTAAGCGATTACGCTGGAATGTATGTTAAAAATGAGTATTATGAGGAGTCAGAGGTTCCTGAACGATCCGTTGATGTCCTAATTGCAATCAAGCTTAAAGAAGATAATAAAGCCTTTAAGGTTGAAAAATACGAGCACAGTTATCCGCATTGTTGGAGAACCGATAAACCGATTCTATATTACCCACTCGATTCCTGGTTCATTCGTGTTAGTGGGCAAAAAGATACGATGGTAGCACTAAACAATACCATCAATTGGAACCCAACATCAACTGGTCAAGGTCGTTTTGGAAAATGGTTGGAAAATGCAAACGATTGGAATCTTTCAAGGTCGAGATATTGGGGAATACCCATTCCCATTTGGGCAACAGAAGACGGAAAAGAAAAGCGTTGTATTTCCTCTCTAATGGAACTCAAGGAAGCCTGCAATCATGCCGTTTCTGCTGGTGTAATGAAAATTAATCCCTTAGCCAATTTCAGGGAAAATGACATGTCCGCTGAAAACTATGACCAAATTGATCTTCATAAGCACCACGTAGATAAAATAATATTAGCTTCGGAAAATGGCGCGCCAATGAAAAGAGAGCTGGATCTTATTGACGTTTGGTTTGATTCTGGAGCGATGCCCTATGCCCAATGGCATTATCCCTTTGAGAATAAAGAGCTTATTGATAATAACGAAGCTTTTCCCGCAGATTTTATTGCTGAAGGGGTTGATCAAACACGCGGATGGTTTTATACCCTACATGCTATTTCAACGTTAGTTTTCGGAAGCGTTGCCTATAAAAACGTGCTTTCGAATGGCTTGGTATTAGATAAAAATGGCTTGAAAATGTCTAAACGCCTTGGTAATGGCATTGATCCATTTGAAACGTTAGAAAAATACGGCCCTGATGCAACGAGGTGGTATATGATCACCAATGCACAACCATGGGACAATCTAAAATTTGATGCGGAAGGAATCGTTGAAGTCCAACGAAAATTTTTTGGAACGCTATATAATACCTATTCTTTCTTTGCATTATATGCAAATATTGACGGTTTTACCTTTGATGGCCCGACTATTCCAGTGGCAGATCGACCAGAAATTGACCGTTGGATTATTTCTAAACTCAACAGTCTAATACAAGACGTTAATGAAGCCTATGACGCCTATGAACCAACAAAGGCAGGCAGGCTAGTACAGGATTTTGTTACCGATCAATTATCAAACTGGTATGTTCGGCTCTGTAGAAGGCGGTTTTGGAAAAATGATGATGCCGCGGATAAGCGCTCAGCATACCAAACGCTTTATACTTGTCTTGAACAAGTGGCAATAATCAGCTCGCCCATTGCTCCATTTTTTATGGATCAATTGTTTATGGATCTCAATCGCATAACCTCAAAAAGCCCTTTTAATTCAGTACACCATTGTTCTTTCCCTACACTTAAACAAAATGAGTTAGATCGAGCACTGGAAAGTAGAATGACCATTGCACAACGATTAAGTTCCCTGGCACTTGGGCTGCGCAAAAAAGAAAAAATTCGGGTGAGGCAGCCTCTTGCACAGTTATTGGTGCCCGTACTCAGTGCCGAATTTTCTGAAAGCGTTAGAGAAATACAAGATTTAATACTCTCCGAAGTGAACATTAAATCCCTCCGGTTAATCGAGGATGATGGGACTATGCTGGTAAAAAATATAAAGCCTAATTTTAAATCCATTGGTAAAAAATATGGTGCTCAAATGAAGGGAATTTCTTCACTTGTTGCTGGTTTCGATCAAGAAATAATTCGGCAAATCGAGCAAGAAGGGAATTGGGTGTGCCATGTAGATGGTGTAGAGGTAGCGTTAGAATTGGCAGACTTTGAAATTAGTGCAAAAGATATTCCTGGTTGGTTGGTCGCGAATGATGGGGAATTAACCGTAGCACTTGATATTACGATTACAGAAGAACTTCGAGCAGAAGGAATCGCACGCGAATTTGTTAATCGTATTCAAAACATTAGAAAAGAAAAACAATTTGATGTCACCGATCGAATACGGATTAACTATTCCTCCAGTTTAGCGATTGAACGTGCAATTGAGGCAAACCAATCCTATATTTGTGCCGAGGTACTTGCTGATGAACTGGTGTTAACGAAACAATTTACATCGCAAATACTCATTGATATTGACGAATCTGGTGATACAAAAGTTGACCTTCAACTGCTTACTAATTAAAACTATTATGAAACAAAATAAATGGTATTTTGATAATGACCCCATTCAAACATCAGAAGGGGCGTATGTTGAATGGCAAAACCACAAATTCTTTCAGCTCGTTTTCAATGGCAAGACTTTTCACGGCGAAATTCAAGAAGAAAAGTCCGAGGAAAGGCGCTTGCTAATAAAAATTAACCATCGCATCTTTTCTGTTCGAAGAAAACATGAACTAGACGACCTGATCACAGCGCTTGGCCTTGATAAAATAAAAACCAAGAAAATTAAAGAATTTAAGTCCCCTATGCCCGGCCGCGTGATTGCAATTCAAGTTAAACCCGGACAAGAAGTGAAGGCCGGAGATGCTTTGCTTTCTCTAGAAGCAATGAAAATGGAAAACACCTTAAAGTCAGAAGGGCAAGGAATTGTTAAGCAGATATTTATTAACGAAGGTTCAGTGGTAGAAAAAGGCGCTATCCTTATTGAATTTGAATAGCTTTTTATTTAACATTCGCTTAACATTAAAGCCATAACTTTAAAGATTAAAATTGCCGCGAAAATCATGAAAATAGTAAACCGAGAATTAAGCTGGTTATCGTTTAACGAACGAGTTTTACAAGAGGCGCTAGACGAAAAGGTTCCCCTAATAGAGCGCATCCGTTTCCTTGGGATTTATTCTAACAACATGGACGAATTTTATCGCGTTCGTGTGGCTAATATTCGAAGGATGCTCAGTTTTCGAAAACCAAAAATGGCCGGATTCAACGGTAATGCCGAGGAACTATATAAAGAAATACGACGCGTTGTTTTAAAACAGCAAGAAAAATTTGAGTTTGCCTACCAAGAAATTTTAGCGGGATTAAAACTTGTTGGAATACTGCAACTAAATGAAAAAACCGTCACGGAGGTTCAAAAAAGGGAGCTAGCAAGCTATTTTCACAAAGAGCTTAAGCACGCAATATTCCCAATAATGCTTAATAAAAAAGATGCCTTTCCTCGATTGCGTGATTATGCCATTTACCTAGCCGTAAAAATCAACTTAAAAGGATCAGCCTCTCGTTATTCCCTGATTCAAGTCCCATCGTCCTTATCCCGTTTTTATACCATGAAGGAAGATGACTGCCAATACGTACTCATTCAAGATGATATTATTCGTCTACACTTGCATGAAATTTTCGCCATCTACAATTTCACTTCTATTGAAGCATATACCTTTAAGTTTACTAGAGATGCTGAATTAGACCTTGATGACGATCTTTCTCTTTCATTTTTTGAAAAAGTTGAAAAGGGCATTAAGCAACGCAAAAAGGGCGCGCCTGTTCGTTTTGTTTACGATGAAACGATGCCCAAAGATTTATTAGAGTACCTACTAAAAGCATTGGGATTATCGCGAGGAATTAATACAATTCCGGGTGGACGCTACCATAACTTTAAAGACTTTATCAATTATCCCGATTTTAATTTACCCGCCTTACAGTATCCAAAGCAACCACCCTGCGAACATCCTTTAATGGAAAACGCCCATAGTTTACTTGATTTAATTGCACAGCAAGACATCTTTCTTTATTTTCCTTATCAAAAGTTCGACTATATCGTCGATCTGTTGAGAGAGGCCGCAATTGACCCAAATGTTAAGCATATTAAAATTAATATTTATCGGGTCGCTAAGAATTCCCAAATCATGAATGCCTTGTTGGCCGCTGTTTTTAATGGAAAAGAAGTTACCGTTATTATGGAGCTACAGGCGAGATTTGATGAGGAAAATAATCTTTATTGGTCAAATAGGTTACGTGAAAATGGTGCTAAAGTAATTCATGGTGCAGCGAATCTTAAGGTACACTCGAAAATGATTCAAATTTCAAGGTATAAAGATAAAAAAGAGCAATTGTTTAGCTACGTAGGTACTGGAAACTTTAATGAAAAGAGCGCAAAAATATATACGGACTTTGCCTTGCTAACGAGTGATAAATCAATTTCTAATGAAATAAAAAAAGTGTTTGGTTTGTTGGAGAACAACTTGGACCGAATGGTTTTTAGGCATTTGATTGTTTCTCCCATTAATACGCGGAGAAAGATTTATAAATTAATTGATACGGAAATTGGCAATGCAAAAATGGGGAAGGCCGCAGGAATAAAAATTAAACTGAATAACCTCACTGATCTTTCCTTAATCGAAAAGCTATATGAGGCAAGTGCTGCGGGTGTAAAAATTGAAATGATTATCCGAGGCATCTGTTGCTTAAAAACAAACATTAAAGGCCTTAGCGAAAATATAACCGTAATTAGTATAGTAGACCGTTATCTAGAACATGGCCGCATGCTAATATTTGAAAATGCAGGAGATCCTTTGTTTTATATTTTAAGTGCTGACTTTATGGAGCGAAACATAGATTATCGCATTGAGGTTGGTGTTCCTATATACTGCAAAACGATACAAGAAGACCTGTCGAGGGTATTTGATTTTCAATGGAAAGGCAGTGTTAAGTCGCGTTTAATCACCGGCGACCTTAAAAATGTTTATCGGAAAACAAACCTTGCTCCATTTCATGCGCAAGTAGAAACGTATAAACATTATTTAGCCTTGAGTCAAGCTCCTACTAAATCGATTAATTGAGGTGTCGAGGATGCGTTTTGTAATGGTGTTAAATCATTAAAAATCGTGTCAATTATCTGTTCCGTTCTATTAGGGTAATTCACCACTATTTGATGAGAATTCAAAAGCCATAAGCTAATCGTTCTACGATGTAATAAACATAACTTATCTAATATAACAACTCCTATTTTTTTTAGACTCTCCGCATTGCAAAGTTGTTCATATTGACCCATCATAGGAATCACCATTAATTTTTTATTTAAGAACAATGCTTCGGCGGGTAACTCAAACCCTGCCCCACATAAAACACCCTCTGATGTCCTTAAACTCTCAGTAAAATTGTCAGCATCAATAGGATTTACCCATACATTATTAACACGATAGCGGCACGTGGCATATTTCGAAAAGACGTGCCACTCAGCTTTAAAGTGCATTAAGGTTTGAACGATGAAA
>ENA-UOYL01000242-UOYL01000242.1-marine-metagenome-genome-assembly--contig:-NODE-242-length-20373-cov-3.713540_pt1 | contig 20373 bp, 16 predicted proteins | sample MGYA00238173_ERZ767189 | MGnify/ENA primary metagenome ERZ767189 (study PRJEB28943, sample SAMN06267163) | marine metagenome | isolation source: Columbia River Estuary | place: USA:Columbia River Estuary... | reverse complement strand
GAACAACAGAAGTGATGTCTGCGATTACCGATGGTCGATATAGCCAAGTCGGCACATTCAATGGCAACCCATTAACGATGGCTGCAGCACGCGCAGTGCTCACCGAAGTATTGACCCCTGATGCGTACGCAAAAGCCAACGATGTCGGTTCGTACATTCTTGAACAGTCACTCGCCACATTGCATGATTGCGGACAAGAAGCTCACGGGTATCAGTTTGGTTTCAAGGTCTCAGTTGTGTACAGCAACGAACCAGCCAAGAATTATCGCGACTTTCTCGAAGTCAATACCGGCGCAATGCATCTGCACTACCTGATGCAATTTAACGGCGGAGTGTTTTTGGCCCCTTGGGGCAAGAGCGAATCACTGACGCTTTCGGTTGCTCACACTCGGAGCCACGGCGATGTGTTTCTTGAAAATCTTGCTCGTCTTGGCAAGGCTGTTGAGGCGATGAACGACCAACAGTCTGTCGAATTTGAAGTCGGTAGTTTTAACTAGCAACTATTGGTTGGTTATGTCCTGGCGATACTGCTTGACAAACCGTTGCGCATACTTTTCCATCTCGGAGTGATAAGCGCGCTTAAATGATTTTGAGGCAACACCGCGCTGCACGCGCTCTGACACGTCAATGTCTTGATGATTGACGAGGTCGTTGAATTCGACTGCTGGCATGATGTCCATCGCTGGATTACCGATCACTTCAGCGGGGAAGAGGTACGTGGTGATGACGGTGGTGTGGTCGGGTGAACGCGGAATGTATGAGGTGACCGCGACAAGGGTTGGGTTGATGTCGATCAGCATGTTGGGATAGACGTACGCACCAAATACGGAGTAGTCGTCGAGGTCATCCATAGTTGCAATGGTTGGAAGGCCTTCATTTTGCTTGAATGACACTGCGGTCATGCCGGGGGCAAGACTCACGCCTTTGTCAAAGCGGTCATCTTGAAAGTTGAACCCTTTGCCATACACCGGCACAAGCTCGCAAAACTCGGGATGCACGACAGAGCAATGCAGGCACTCACAATAATTTTCAACGAGCACTTTCCAGTTGGCCTTGGCTTCGTCGACTGTGGTGTAGGCAACTTTGAGCTTGCCAATTTCGAACTTGTCTAAGTCAAAAGGCATGCTGTATAAATCTTTGAGCCAATCATGTAACGACTCCTCGTCATCGTTGAGGCAGACAAACATGTTGCCCTGCCACTCATCCACGCGCACTGGCGTGAGTGAGATGCCATCTCGATCAAATGATTCTTTGTCGTGGTGGATTGCGCTGACGAGTTTGCCCTCAAGCGAGTAACTCCACGAGTGATACGGGCAGGTGATGGCTGCACCAAAACCGCTGCCACTTTTGTCGCATAACTGCGAACCGCGATGCTGACAAACGTTGTAGTACGCGCGCAGTTCGCCTTCGCGATTGCGCACAATGAGGATGCTCTCGTTGCCAACTTCAACGACTAGACGATCCCCAACATGATTGAGTTGTTCTGCGCGACCAACAAAGTTCCAGCGCTTCGCAAAAATCTCTTGCATTTCGTGATCGAATACTTCGGGTGACACATATTCGTCGCGTGTAAAGCTCTGGCGAAGCCCTCGAATGTTGTTGATACTGACACTATCGATTGACATATTGCGTGCTGCTTTCGTGTTTGTTGTTTTGCACAATTACCAGTTGAGGCCGACAGGAACGTCTTCGTAGTCCACGGTCCAGAGGCGACCTCCATTGAGATCTGATGCGTCATAGCAGCGATAGCCAAGCAGTTGCTGCTGTTGTTTCGTAAATGTTTTGGCTCGATCTTCGGTGACGCCGAGGCAGCCGGCTTCTTCCGGAGTCAGCCATCCGAGCACATATGAAAGATGCATTCCGAACCGGGGTTCGTTTTCGGTCTTGTTTGCGCCAGCACTGTGCAGCGTCTTTCCTAGGTAGATCATTCCACTGCCGGCTGGCATTGCGGCTTGAGTGATTTCGTCATCTGTGGCTTGACGTGAATAGTCGCTCCACAGGTGGCTGCCTGGTGCAACTCGCGTAGCGCCGTTTTCGGTTGTGAAGTCAGACAGCGCGAACATGCAACTGATCTGGCAGGGTGGCGCGGTTGGTGAGCACATTGCTGGCCAGTCATCAGAATCGCGGTGCATATATTGCGGAGCACCGCCAGGCATGACGATCATCATCTGGCCGGTGTTCATCCAGTACGACGCACAATAAGGCTTGAGTAGTTCATCGGCCACGCCGGTCAAGGTTGGGTGCACCAATACTTCGTCGGCAAATGTTTGTGAGCGTTGGGCAAGACGCGTGAAGCGCTTGGTTTGTTGACCCCAAAAATGATTGACGTTTTCGTTGCTTGATTTTGGGCCTACCTGAGATGTCTCGCTCTGTGGGGCGAGCTCGCTCAATAAATTGGCAACGACCTGAGGGGAGAGCATGTTGTGCACGATTACTCCGCCGTCTTGGGCGAGCACTGCAAGGATTTCCGTGAGCGAATTGTGCTTGGTATCAAGAACTTGCAACATCGGGGCATGCACAATGTTCATGTGTTAATTCTACTCCTGTGATGTAATACTCAATTCACTGTGATTAATGAATTAAGTATCGATTTACAGGTCAACCAAGGCCAATGTTCGTGGGCACAATTGACCGAAATTGCGCATATCGCTGAAAACAATAATTATCAAACATTGTGGGTTGCCGATCATTTATCGGGTCAAGTCATGAATGCCCCGTCGATGCCAGAGTGCTTCACTTTGCTTGGCGCATTGGCCGCAACTACTTCAACGATCAACATTGGACCTCTTGTTGCCAATGTCGGCAACAGGCACCCAGGTGTGCTTGCAAGTGCTGCAGCCACTGTGCAAAACATTTCTGGTGGACGATTGATACTTGGACTCGGTGCAGGCGCCTCACCAACAAGCACATTTGCTGCAGAGCAACTGGCGCTTGGAATCGCGCTTCCCGCAACCATGGGCGAGCGTCATGCGAAGCTTGAGCACACGCTTGATGTGTTGGACGAAATATGGTCGCCAACTCGTGACGAAAAGTTCGCGACATTCGAGATGCCTTGCAAGTTGCCACCAAGAATTCTCGGAGTAAATAGCACGGCACTTGCAAAAATTGCGGGCATGCGGACGGATGGCATCAACATTCGGGCAAGTCATCCGCAGCGCGCCGAGATTTTGAGAGTCGCGCAAGATGCGGCAGCAATGAAGGGCAAAACAAATTTTGTTGTGTCGGTGTGGGATTGGTTTGACGAAGCGTTGTTAGATCCGACTTCCGCTGTTTGCAAAGAACTGGCAAGCGAAGGTGTGAACAAAATTATTCTGTTGATGCGTGGCGTGCCCGACGCAAAGCGTCTCGCTATAAAACGCTAGCTATAAAACAATATTTACAAGTCGCTTTGGCACGACGATGATCTTGCTCGGTGTTGCACCAGCGAGCATCTGCACCACTTTTTCGTCGGCCATGGCAAGCGATCTCAATTCGTCATCTGAAACATCGGCCGCAACCGACAACTTGGAGCGCATCTTGCCGTTGACTTGCACGGGAATCTCGATGGTGTCGTGCACCAGCATTTGCGGATCGGCTTTTGGAAACGGCATGTACGTCAGTGACTCGGTGCGGCCAAGTCGTTGCCAGATCTCTTCGGCCATATGTGGGCACAGCGGAGAAAGCATTTGTATCATCTGCACTGCAACTTCGCGTGGCGTAGAGCCGGTCTCGTTGACATAGATAGTCAGCGCGTTGTTAAGTTCAATCAACTTGGAAATGGCGGTATTGAATCGCAGGTGCTCAAGGTCAATACCAACGCCGTGAATTGCTTTGTGCAGCTCACGCTGCAATGCAAGTGGTGCCGCGCCATCGCTTACATGCAACTCGCCAGTGTCCTCGTCGACCATGTTGCGCCATACGCGCTGCAAGAAGCGTTGCATGCCCACAACATCGCGAGTATTCCAAGGGCGGCTTGCCTCAAGTGGTCCTGTTGACATCTCGTAGAGCCTGAAAGTGTCTGCACCAAACTCGTCATACATTTCGTCTGGCGTAACAATGTTTTTGAGACTCTTGCCCATCTTGCCGTATTCGCGCTTTACCTTCTCGCCATTCCATTCGTATCCGCCGGCAACTTCGGTGACTTCGGTGGCGGGCACGGTCTGTCCGCGCTCATCGCGGTAGGCGTATGCCTGAATGTAACCCTGATTGAACAAACGATGGAATGGCTCGAGGCTCGACACATGCCCGAGATCAAACAACACTTTGTGCCAAAAGCGGCTGTAGAGCAAGTGCAACACGGCGTGCTCGACACCACCTACATAGAGGTCGACGCCGCCAGTGTGGCCGTCATGTTTTGGTCCCATCCAATATTTTTCAACCTCTTTGTCAATGAATGCTTCCGAGTTTGTGGGGTCGAGGTAACGCAACTCGTACCAACACGAGCCAGCCCATTGCGGCATGACGTTGACTTCGCGTCGGTATTGGCGCGGTCCGTCACCCAAGTCAAGAGTGACGTTGACCCAGTCGCCAACTCGTGCGAGGGGAGGGATTGGGTCTGATGTTTGATCGTTTGGATCGAGTGTCTGCGGTTTGAAGTCGGCGAGTTCGGGAAGTTTGATTGGCAACAAATGTGTGGGAACTGCAATCGGTTGGTCATCTTCGTCGTACACAATTGGAAACGGCTCGCCCCAATAACGCTGACGTGAAAATAGCCAATCGCGCAGTCGGTAGGTGACAGCGCTGGATCCACATTTATTGGCTTCAAGCCACGTGTTTGCCAGCAGTGTTGCTTCTTCAATCGTGCGCTTGCCATTGAGGGTCAACGAATCGTTTGCGGAGTTGACGTATGTACCTTCACCAACAAAAGCCTGCGGCCAGGTGCTGCAGTCATCTGAAATTGCAATATCGCGGGAAGTGAACCATTCATCATCTGGCATCTGCGTTGCAGTAATCGGCAAGTCATACTTGCGAGCAAAATCAAAGTCGCGTTGGTCGCCAGAAGGCACAGCCATGATTGCGCCAGTTCCATAGCCCATCAATACATAGTCAGCAATCCACACAGGAATCTGTGCGCCATTGATTGGGTTGGTGGCAAATGAGCCTGTGAATGCACCAGTCTTGACACGCGTTTCGTCTCGACGGTCTTCATCTTGCATCGCAGCAGTGGCTGCCCGGTATGCGCTTACAGAACTGTTGTGATCTGGCGTGGTGAGCGAATCGACCATCGGATGCTCTGGTGACAGCACCATAAATGTTGCGCCAAACAATGTGTCGGGACGCGTGGTGAAGATCTCGATTGTTCCGGCAGTAGATGCGAAGTGGACCTTTGCTCCAACACTGCGACCAATCCAATTGCGTTGCATCAACTTGATTGGCTCTGGCCAGTCAAGACGATCAAGATCTTCAAGTAAGCGATCTGCATATTTGGTGATGCGCATTGTCCACTGCCGCATGTTGCGCTTAAAAACGGGGTAGTTACCAATGTCGCTTCGACCTTCTGCAGTAACTTCTTCGTTTGCAAGGATCGTGCCGAGCCCCGGACACCAATTGACTGGTGCATCCGACAAATAGACGAGCCTGTATTGACTGATCAATTCTTGTTGTGCAACTTTGCTGAGCTCTGACCACGCAACCGAACCCGTTGCGCGCTTGCCACTTTCAAATTCGGCCACCAGTTCGGTGATTGGTCTGGCGCGCTGTGCGGTTTCGTCATACCACGAATTAAAAATCTGCAAAAAGATCCATTGTGTCCATTTGTAAAACTCTTCATCGGTGGTGGAGACACTGCGTCGTGCATCATGACCAAGGCCGAGGCGTCGCAATTGACGACGCATGTTTGCGATGTTTGATTCGGTGTTGATGCGCGGGTGAATGCCGGTAACGATGGCGTGTTGTTCTGCTGGCAATCCAAAACTGTCATAGCCGAGCGCGTGCAAGACATTGAATCCGTCCATGCGTTTGTAGCGCGCAAAAACATCGGTGGCGATGTAACCAAGTGGGTGACCAACGTGCAGGCCGGCACCCGATGGGTATGGAAACATGTCGAGAACAAACAATTTGTCTCGGCCTGCAACCTTGTCAGGTTGGGCTAGGGGACCGGCCGGGTTAGGGGCTTCAAAAGTGCCCTCGCGCTCCCAAATGTCTTGCCACTTGGTCTCAACCTGTGTTGCAAGCGCTGCGGTATATCGAAATACGGGTGTCTTAGTGGTTGGGTCATTGCCCGTAATCGCGCCATTGGCGGATCGAGGCTCGTTTTGGGCTGGGGGTTTTGCAGACATCGCCTCCGTATCGTAGATGAGCGAAGCATGGTTTCAATGGAGAGGCAAAAGGCAGGATCGCGATGACAAGACGAGAACGTGGTTCGGGCGGTCGTGGCGACGGAGGTGTCGATGGTCGCTCTGGCGGCAAGTCTGGCGGTCAGTCACGCAGCAAATCTGGTGGCAAATCTGGCGGAAAATCGAATAGCCGCAAACATAGTTATCCACGTGCAGCACGCATTAGTGAGACAGTTCGCGAAGTAGTTGCCGAAGAACTCGTGCGCATCGACGATGATCGTCTGGCGTTCGTAACAGTGACGTCTATCGATGTCGACTCCGAGATGAATCGCGGCATCGTCTATTACGACTCACTGCAAGGCGAAGAGGGTGACAAGCAGATTCTGGAAGCGTTGAATGAGAATCGCAAGCGACTGCAATCAGCAATCGCAACACAGATTCATGCACGACGAACGCCAATTCTTGAGTTTCGACCAGATGACGGTATTCGTGCTGCGGCACGCATTGATGAAGTATTGCGCAATGACCCAATGCGCACTCGCAATCTCGACAGCGAGTAGTCGTGGCACGCCGCCGCCCGCCAACTGTGCATGGTTTGGCAATCATTGATAAGCCAGCAGGGGTCACGAGTCACGACGTGGTCAATCAGATGCGCAAGATTTTGGGTGAGCGACGAATTGGTCATGCTGGCACGCTCGACCCCGATGCAACTGGTGTGTTGCTTGTGGGTGTGGGCTATGTAACGCGACTGATGCAATTTTTGAGTGGCATGGATAAAACATACGAGGCCGAAGTTGTATTTGGAATTGAGACCAACACGCTCGACTCGGCAGGTGAAGTAACTGCGCGTCATGACATGACTGGAATCACTATTGAGCAGGTGCGCCTTGCCGCTGCAAATCTCACTGGAGATATTCTGCAGATACCGCCGATGGTTTCGGCGATTCGTGTCGACGGCAAGCGATTGCACGAACTCGCCCGAGAAGGTATTGAGATCGAGCGCAAACCACGGCCAGTGACGGTGCATTCATTTGATGTGCTACCAACAGATGATCCACTTGTTGTGCGCATAGTCGTCAACGTTTCATCTGGCACCTACGTGCGCACGCTTGCAGCCGACTTAGGTTCACTGCTCGGTGGCGGTGCACACTTGCGAAACCTCAAGCGCACCTCTATCGGCGATTTCACAATTAGCGAAGCGCATTCACCAGAATCTGCAGTGTTGTTGTCTCCGATAACTGCGTTGCGCTCAATGACTCAAATTGTTGTGGATGCCCCAACTGCCGACATGGTGCGACATGGGCGAGTGTTGCCAGCATGGAAACAAAATGCACCTTGGGCAATCGTGGATGAGCAAGGCATATTGCTTGGTGTGTACGACGTGTTCGAAAGTCATGGTCAGGTGGATGTCACACGCGCCAAGCCCACTGTGGTTTTAGCCGAAGCGATAGCGTAAAAAGCCATGCAAGTAATCCGCGATAATCAGCCGAGCAATAGCGCGAAGCGTTCGGTTGTAACGATCGGCGCGTATGACGGTGTGCATCGTGGTCATCAGGCTGTGATCGGCCAAGTACGAAAAGAAGCACAGCAGTTGGGTTGCCAAAGCGTTGTTGTCACCTTTGATAAACACCCTGCATCGGTTGTGCGTCCAGAGTCTGCACCAAAGTTGCTGACCGATCTGGATCAGAAACTCGAATTGTTGCAACAAACGGGCATTGATGCCACCTTGATTGTTGAGTTCAATAGAGAGCGATCAACCGAAGACCCAGCCTTGTTCGTGAAGCGAGTTCTCGTAGACACATTGCGAGCCCAGGTAGTAGTAGTGGGTGAAGATTTTCATTTTGGTTTTAATCGAGGTGGCAATGTTGCAATGCTGCGCGAACTTGGCAAGCAATTTGATTTCCAAGTTGAACCAGTCAAGTTGATTGCCCGCCCTGATGGGGTGGAAGAGCCAGTGAGTTCAACATCCATTCGCCGCGCACTTGCCGGTGGACAGGTAGAAATAGCAACGAACCTTTTGGGACGTGCCTATGAAATGCGAGGAGTTGTAGTTAACGGCGACAAACGGGGTCGATCAATTGGCTTTCCGACGGCCAATGTTGAAGTTCCTAACGCAATGTGTTTGCCTGCCGACGGTGTTTATGCGGGGAGATTTCGGTGCGATGATGGTTCGGTGCACGCGTGTGCGATCAATCTCGGTCGTCGACCAACTTTTTTTGAGCATGCCGATCATTCGTTGCTTGAGGCGCACTTGCTCGACTTTTCCGGCGATTTGTATGGACAAAAAGTAAGTGTGACGTTTGAGCACTTCTTGCGTAGCGAGCGAAAGTTTGATGGACTAGAAGCAATAAAGACGCAGTTGCAACTCGACGTTGCCGCCGCTCGTCTCGCACTCCAGTAGCGCCGGGCACAATTCCAAAATGATCCAAGAGCAGTTGTTTCTGGGATTTTGCCTATATACGATAAAGTTGATCACTATGGTCAGGATTAGGCTAACCTTATGAATCAACAAGAAAAGCCCGATAACACAAGGAAAACCAGTAAATACCAAGCGATTTCACCCAATAACCGATTGAAGGGAATATGTATGTCAGGTAGATCAGCCACTTATCGAAGAGGATTTAGGGCTCGAACGGCGATGGCATTGTGCATCGTCGCGGGACTCTTAATCCCAGCAGCCAATGTTTCGGCCAATGCTGTTTCGGCAACAAAGTCGACCACGCCAACGATTGTGGAAACGTCATGGTTGGAGCAAAATCTCAATAATGCCAAAGTTCGGATTATCGAGGTCAGCACAGACCCAGGTCTTTACGAGAAGGGGCACATCGCAGGTGCAACCAAGTTTGTATGGCACACCGATTTCGTGGATCCGGTCAATCGAGACATCGTTGAAAAAGATCGATTCCAGAAGCTCGCTCGTGCGGCTGGAATCAATAATGACACGACGGTTGTTTTGTATGGCGACAAAAACAATTGGTTCTCGGCATGGGGCGTGTGGATTTTCAAGACGTACGGCATTAAAGACGTGCGCATCCTCAACGGTGGTCGCGATAAGTGGATCAAAGAAGGTCGAGCAATCACTCCAATTCCACCAGCAATTCAAAAGGGAAACTTCACAGCAACTGCTGCCGATCTGAAGCTGCGAGCATTTTTGCCGGACGTAGTGAAAATTGCGAAGAAGACCGACAAGACAACCAAGTTGGTTGACATTCGTTCGGCCGATGAGTTCAGTGGAAAGATTTTTGCACCAGCAGGCTTTCAAGAATTAGCAATCCGCGCTGGTCATATTCCTGGAGCAGCAAACGTTCCATGGTCGACTGCTGTTGGAAGTGATGGCTCATTTAAGTCACCGGCTGAATTGAAGAAAATTTATGCAGATGCAGGCATTGATGGCACTAAAAAAGTGATTGTCTATTGCCGCATTGGTGAGCGTGCAGCCCATACGTGGTTTGTGTTGAGCCAAATACTTGGTTACGACGTCAAGTTGTATGACGGGTCTTGGACTGAATACGGCAACTCGGTTGGCGTGCCAATCAGCAACCCATCAGGCACGGTGTGGGGCAAGGGTTAATGTCAAGCAGTCAAGTAGTCGTTGGTGGTCCCGCTTTAAGCGGGACCACCAACAATGTTTCAGGGTGGTCGCGATCTGACACCTTGCGCACGGTGTTGTCTGCGCTGATTGTTTTTTGTTTGATCGTTGGTGCCTATGTGCTTCAAGCCAGATCAAACGGTGATGCAACTCCTGCATTTTCATTGCTGATTGGCGCAAGCTTGGGAATTGTTTTTGAGCGTGGAAGATTTTGTTTCTACTGCATTTTTAGGGAAGCGATTGAGGAGCGAGTCACCCGTCCACTTCTTTCAGTGATTGCCGCACTCATCGTTGGGGCGATTGGACATGCGGTGTTATTTGGCTTGTTCTTGCCAAATCCCAAAGGCGAAGGTCTGCCGCCGAATGCACATATCTCGCCGGTGAGCATTCCTCTGATTCTTGGAGCCTTTGCTTTCGGTATCGGAATGGTGCTCTCTGGCGCTTGCATTAGCGGACATTTATATCGTTTAGGTCAAGGCTATTTACGCGCTATTCCTGCGCTGTTTGGATCTCTCATCGGTTTTGGTTTGGGATTTCTCACATGGAACACGTTGTATCTCAATCAAATCAGTTCGAGCCCAGTGTGGTGGCTGCCACGTTGGTTGGGCTATGGCGGTTCGTTGGTCGTAACGATTGTTGTGCTTGGATCACTCGCAATATATGTGTTTGTGAGAGATACATCGACCACAGAACAAACGCAACCGGCGAACATCTCGTCACTCTCGCAAGTGCGCCACATGGTGTTTGTTCGTCGTTGGTCTCCTGCGATCACGGGTTCAATTGTTGGACTCATCGGCGTGTTCGCATACCTTCGCGTATCTCCATTGGGCGTAACTGCACAACTCAGCACAGTTTCGCGAACATTTCTTGACGGTCAGGGAAAACTCCCAGAGGTGTTGCACGGCATTGACTTGTTGAAAGGTTGCGTTGGTGTTGTTGCTAACGCCATTACCAACAATGGATGGCTAGTCATCGGAATGGTGGCCGCATCATTCGCTGCCGCGCTTGGCGGAAATAATTTCTCTGTCACAAAGCTCACTGTTGGAAACTCTCTCACCGCGTTGTTGGGTGGCGTGCTACTTGGCTGGGGTTCAATGACTGCGCTTGGCTGCACTGTCGGCGTCTTGCTTTCGGGAGTGCAAGCATTTGCACTCTCCGGAGCTGTTTTTGGGATCGCTGTATTTGCTGGTGTCGTTGTCGGTCTAAAACTAAAACTTCATCGCGTTCGTTAACTCGACAAGATTGCGGGTTCTCGATCGGGACGACCGTATGTTGTGTCGCGTTGCAAGAGGGAACGACCAATTGGCTCGGTGATTGCGCGAAACGCATCTTCGGTCATGCCCTGACCATGGCTTGCTCCTGCCGCACGAGAGATGTTTTCGTTCATCAATGTGCCACCCATGTCGTTGCAGCCTGCTTGCAACAATTGGGCAGCGCCAATTGGACCGATCTTTGTCCACGACACCTGAATGTTGTCAATCAGGCCGTGGTAGGCGATGCGCGCAATTGCATGCATCAACAACGTTTCTCTGAATGTTGGTCCGCGGCGCGACTTGTGCTGCAAATAAATAGGTGATGCCATGTGCACGAAAGGTAAGCCAACAAATTCGGTAAAGCCCCCGGTTTGTGCTTGCAATGCACGAGTGCGCACGATGTGCTTGGCCCAACTAAGTGGATGCTCGACGGATCCAAACATGATCGTGATGTTTGAACGCAAGCCTGCCTCATGAGCCACCTGATGACACTCGAGCCACTCTTCGGTGTTGATCTTGTCTGGGCACAAGATTGCGCGAATGTCGTCGTCCAAGATTTCGGCTGCAGTACCAGGCAACGATGCAAGACCTGCTTCTTTGAGTCGCATGATGTAGTTGTAGAGCGGCTCTCCTAGGCGCTTGGCCCCTTCGGTTACTTCGAGCGCAGTGAAACCATGCACATGCATCTCTGGCACTGCATTTTTCACTGCTCGCGTGACATCGATGTAATAGTCGCCGTCAAAGTCTGGGTGAATGCCGCCCTGCAAAGTGACCTCGGTTGCTCCTAAGTCCCATGCCTCGCGTGCACGATTGGCGATGTCGTCGAGAGTGAGCAAGTAGGGAGTGCCTCGCAAGTTGAGAGAGAGAGGACCTTTAGAGAACCCGCAGAACTTGCACTTAAATGTGCACACATTGGTGTAGTTGATATTGCGGTTGTGCACCCACGTAATTGCGTCACCCACAACTTGTTTGCGCAAGTCGTCAGCAACTCTTGCAATAGCGCGCACTTCTTTGCCACGAGCGCTAAAGAGTGTGACAATCTCGGCTTCGTTGATTCGCTGTCCGAGTCGAACTCCGTGCAGAATTTCTGCAATTGGGCCTCGCAATGTGTCGACATCAACCTCGTCAAAAGGTGTGCCGTCATGCTGCGAACCAATCAATGATGGTGGCGGATTGTTTGCACCCGAATACCACTGTGTTGAGCGATGGCCAATCAAAACAACTTCGGCGCCGTCCAACACCACGTCTGCTGCAGTGACTTTTTCTGGCCACACCTGACCCGGGTCGTCGCGACCCAAACCTTCTGCATCACTTCGATCTTGAATAGGGAAGTGCAACGCTTCATCCACCCACACTGTTGGGTTGATTGCAAACTCTGGATAGATAGTCAGACGAGGTGCAAGTGCTTTGCCTCGAGCTTCAGTGACTACGCGAAGTTTGTCAAGCGCTGGCCAAGGGCGTTCTGGATTGACATGATCCGCCGTGATTGGAGAAACGCCACCCCAATCGTCGATGCCCGCGTCGAGCAAGATGCCAAAGTCGTCACTTAGATTTGGAGGAGCTTGCAAGTGGATGCTTGGCGGCAAAATGATGCGCGCAGCAGCAATAGACCACAAGTATTCGTCTTGTGGGCAAGGTGCTTCGTGTTGCATGCCGGTGCGTGGCTTTGGCAAAAAGTTTTGGACGATCACTTCTTGCACGTGACCATGTCGAGCATGCGAAGTAGCAATTGCTTCAAGCGCATTGATTCGATCTTCGCGAGTTTCGCCAATTCCCACCAAGATGCCAGTAGTGAATGGAATCTTGAGTTCGCCAGCCCACTCGAGCGTGTCGAGCCTGCGTTGTGGAACTTTGTCGGGTGCACCTCGATGACAATCGAGGTCGTCGCGCAACGATTCGATCATCATGCCCTGCGACGGTGAAACGCTGCGCAACATTGCCAACTCGTCTTTATACAACGCGCCGGCATTGGCATGCGGCAACAAACCAGTTTCTTTCAACACAAGTGCGGCCATGTCGTGCAAGTAGTGCACGGTTGAGTCGAAGCCGTTTGCTTTCAACCATTCGGCGGCTACGTCGTAACGCAACTCTGGGCGCTCACCCAAAGTGAAGAGCGCTTCGTGGCAACCTGATTTGGCGCCTTGCTTGGCAATTGCCAACACTTGATCGGCGGAAAGATACGGATTTTCGAGTCGTGCTGGTGGCTGCGCAAATGTGCAGTAGCCGCATTTGTCGCGGCACAACATGGTGAGCGGAATAAAAACTTTTGGCGAATATGTAACTCGACTACCAAATTGACGGTCGCGAATCGTGCGCGCATCAGTCAATAACTGATCGAGGGGTGTTTCAAGCAAGCGCTGATGTATCGACAACTGAACCCTCCGTGGGCCTGAATGAAGTTGGATTGCCAGCGCCCGACCAAGTTGCTTCACCGTGTTAGAGGGGCGAAGTTTCCTGTAATTGTCGTGCGATCTCAACCATAGCGGCTTGAGACGTCAGTATCAATATTTTCGGAGTAGTTAGATCTTGCCGAGGGCAGAAAACAGCGCTCGCACATTGTGGCCGCTGATGGGGACGCGATGACCAGTGCGACTGATGAAGCCCAACTGCACGCCTGTTGCTGGGTCGACAACCGTAAAGAGTTGTTCGTGTCCGGTTGCATCAACCACTACGTCGGTCAGTAGGGGAATGCCTGCTGCTGCGAGTGCTTGCTGTACGAAGCCGGCGTTGAGCACCTCAATAGCGATGTGTTGAACGCCAGAACCATGAGCATCCAAGTGCGCACGCACCGCAGGGTCATTGCCTGGGCCTACGAGCACAACAGTGACGCCACCGGCATCGGCTGTCATGATGTCCGCATCTTCGGTTGGAGTTATGGCAAAGCCAAGCGTTTTCAAAAACAATGAAGCAGATGCGAGATCGACGACTGCAACTACAACATGATCGATGCGCACGGCAACTGTGTCAAGCGCGCTCAGCAGTGTGTCTGCAATTTTTACAGGCTCCGTGCTTCCACGATCGTGTGCGACTTCGATGCGATGTGTTTCGGAAAGCACGATGCGAAACAACTGTTCGGCAAAGTCGGCGTCAACTCCACTGTTGATCGCCCATTGGCGTCGAGTGGTGAGTACTTCGCGCACTCGCTGTGGCTGAATAACTGCGGTTGATGAACCGGCTTTAACTTCGGCTACTTCTTTGCACACTTCCATGCGCTGTGCAAGCAAGGCAACAATCGCTGCGTCTATCTGGTCGATCTTCTCTCGGAGTTGTGGAAGATCGCGTGCCATTTATTTTCCTACCAATGAGCGCCACCATGAGCGCTTGGCTTGATGTGGCTCAACAAGTTTTGCAACATGCTTTGCAAGCACGTCCATTTCAATGTTGACAGCGTCACCAGATTTGCGCACGCCCAACGTTGTGACTGCACAAGTGTGTGGAATCACTGCAACACGAAATGTGTCGGTGGTGAGATCGAATGCAGTCAACGAAATGCCATCAACTGTGACCGAACCTTTTTCGACGATCAAATGCATCAAGTCGCGAGGAATACGAATTACCAAATCAGGTGCGGGGGAGACAACATTTCCAACAGCATCAACGTGACCGAGCACCATGTGTCCACCCAATCGATCACCAAGTGCCATCGGACGCTCGAGGTTGACAACATCTCCTGCATGCAGTGCGCCAAGGTTGGTGCGCAAGTACGTTTCTTCGCTCACATCGGCATCCCAGAAACTCGAGCCATCGGTGGCCACCACGGTGAGGCAACAGCCATTGACCGCAATAGATGAACCAAGTGTCGAGCCTTCGAGGGCGAGAGAGGCGTTGACCCGCAGGCGACTGCCATCTCGTTGGGCAATGGTGCCTAGTTCTTCGACGATCCCAGTGAACACAGCAATTCACACTACTTATATGGATAGTTGTCTGGTGGGGCATTTTGCGCCGATAGAGTGGATATGTCCATTGGGGCTTCCTGCTCTGGTGTGATGCTGTTGGTCATCCGACTGATAGCGACCTCAACTTCTCGCAATTCGGCGAGAAAACGAAAGGCATTACCGTGGCTATTGCTGCAAAAAGCGACACGATATCCAAACACCGGATTCACGCAACCGATACAGGTTCCCCAGAAGTGCAGATTGCACTCTTGACAGAACGTATCAATCACCTTACCGAGCACCTAAAGAGTCACGATAAGGACCACCACAGTCGTCGAGGTCTCTTGATGATGGTTGGGCGTCGACGCCGCATGTTGGATTACGTAAAGGCTCGCGACATTGAGAAGTACAGAAAACTTCTCGAAGATCTCGGCCTGCGCCGCTAAGGCACGACAGTTCGGTAAACACATAACGAGCAACCGGGATTCGGTTGTCAGTCGCTGATAACGCAGCCAGTCAATTCGGACTGAAGTTGCGAGATTGCCGACTGGGAATCGATCTGGTTGCTCCTCAAACTCTGGATGATCGTCACGGACGCGCCAGAGACGAAAGGAAACAAACATGGCTGACGCCATTTCAGTATCGGGACCAATTTCTGGGACCAACAAAACACTCACCTTCGAAACCGGAAAGTTTGCCTTGCAGTCGCAAGGTGCGGTTATCGCCAAAGTTGGTAAGACACTTGTTCTTGCAACAGCAAACGCCGCAAAGGGCGTGCGTGACGGCATCGACTTCTTCCCGTTGACAGTTGACGTTGAAGAGCGTGCATACGCAGCAGGAAAAATTCCTGGTTCATTCTTCCGTCGTGAAGGCCGACCAAGTCAAGCAGCAATCCTCACCTGTCGTTTGACAGACCGTCCATTGCGTCCAGCCTTCCCAGATGGCTACCGCAACGAGACACAAGTTGTGATCACCGTCATTGGTGCCGACCAAGAAAACCCACACGACGTTCTCGCGATCAACGCAGCATCTGCTTCGTTCATGATCTCGGGTATTCCATTTGACGGACCAATTGGTGCAGTGCGCTTGGCATACAGCCAGGACGGCACATGGATTCCTCACCCAACATTCGAAGAGGGCGAAGAAGCAACATTCGAAATCGTTGTTGCTGGTCGCGAACTCGACAATGGTGATGTTGCAGTGATGATGGTCGAAGCAGGCGGAACCGAAAAGAGTTTCACCTATTACGCAGCGGGTGCACCGAAGGTGACTGAAGAAGTCATCGCCGGCGGTCTCGAAGTGTGCAAGCAGTACATCAAAGAGTCAATCAAGTTGCAGCGCCAGCTCGTTGCCAGCGTGATTGCAACTCGCGGACCAATCGTGCCACTCAAGTACACACCAGTTCTTGACTATTCGGCAGAGTTGTTTGCAGCAGTTGAAAAATCAGCAACCACCAAGTTGCAGCCAGCAATTCGCATTGCACTGAAGAGCGATCGCAACGAAGCAATTGACTTGGCAACAGCCGAGACTCTTGCCGAGTTGGCAGAAGCGTTTCCAGCGCAAGAGAAGCAGATCAAAGAAGCAGTTCGTTCGCTCACCAAGAAGTTGGTGCGCAAGCGCGTTGTTGATGAAGGCATCCGTATCGACGGTCGTGCGCCAGCCGACTTGCGTCCAGTATCAGCCGAAGTTGGTTTGATCTCGACTGCACACGGCACCGGATTGTTCCAACGCGGTGAGACACAAGTGCTCAACGTCTTGACAATGGCAATGCCGAAGATGAACCAGATGATCGACTCGATCACACCTGAGACATCAAAGCGTTACATGCACGACTACAACATGGCTCCTTGGGCCAACGGTGAAACCGGTCGCGTAGGTAGCCCAAAGCGCCGCGAAATCGGACACGGTGCACTCGCAGAGCGCGCATTGTTCCCAGTTGTTCCAAGTCAAGAAGAGTTTGCATACACATTGCGTCTCGTCTCTGAAGTGTTGTCGTCAAACGGCAGCACCTCAATGGCGTCGGTTTGTGCATCAAGCCTTTCGTTGATGGACGCAGGTGTTCCAATCATCGCCCCAGTGGCAGGTATCGCGATGGGTCTGATCTTTGATCAGGGCAAATACACCGCGCTTACCGACATCTTGGGTGCTGAAGACGCATTCGGCGACATGGACTTCAAAGTTGCTGGTACTGCAGACGCAGTAACCGCATTGCAACTCGATACCAAGATCGAAGGAATTCCAAGCGAAGTGTTGGCAGCAGCATTGCAGCAGGCCAAAGAAGCACGCTTGAAGATTCTTGATGTGATGAACGCAGCAATTGCTGCACCACGCGCAACGGTTGCCGAAAGTGCACCGAAGATCGTGACGTTCACCATTCCATTGGACAAGGTCGGCGAAGTGATTGGGCCAAAGGGCAAAGTCATCAACACGATCCAGCAAGAGACCGGCGCAGAGATCAACGTCTCTGATGACGGTGCAACTGGAATCATCACCATTGGTTCACCAGACAACGCCAAGGTGGAAGACGCAAAGGCACGCATTCTTGCCATTGTTGATCCACCAACAGCAGACTTGGGTGCTACTTACACGGGCCGCGTTGTCAACATCGCGCAGTTCGGTGCATTCGTCAACATCCTTCCTGGACGTGATGGCCTCGTGCACATCTCCAAGTTGGGCAACGGACAACGCATTGCCAAAGTTGAAGATGTCTTGAACATCGGCGACGAAGTGCAAGTGCGTGTCGACGACATCGATGACCGTGGCAAAGTAAGCCTCTCGTTGATTGGTCCAGACGGCGAGCCAATGAAGGGTTCCGGAAGCGGACCTTCTGAAGGCGGCGATCGCGGAGATCGTGGCCCGCGTCCAGAGCGCAGTGGTGGAGATCGTGGCGGTCGTAATGATCGTGGCGGTAACAGTCGTGGTGGAGATCGTGGCGGCAATAGCCGTGGCGGTAACAGCCGCGGTGGAGATCGTGGCGGCAATAGCCGTGGCGACAACAGTGCACGTCGCGAACCAAATCGTGGATCACGCCCAGCAGAGCCAGTCAGCGACAACGCTGTTTCGGTGAGCTTCGAAGAACAATTCGACAGCGAATTCAACGGCTAATTACTAGAAATTGAGTTCATGCTGTTTTTGTTAACGGCTAACCTCGTTTCATGATCAAAGTAGGAGTCATCGGCGCCGCAGGGCGCATGGGCGCAACAGTCTGTGCCGCAATTGCGGCCGCCGATGGTCTTCAACTTGTCGCAGCAGTTGATGCTGCACCTGGCGTTACCGCTGAAGGCATCACCATTTCAAAAGAGTTACGCGCACTTGCCGACGCGCATGTAGACGTCGCGGTCGACTTCACTGTTGCCGCTGCTTCACGCATCAATTTGCCTTGGCTTGCAATGCACAGCATTCATGCCGTGGTGGGCACGACGGGCTTCACGCAAGAAGACCTCGATACGTTCAAAAAATCATTCACAAATAGCAACTGCATTGTTGCTGCCAACTTTGCCGTTGGGGCAGTGTTGATGATGCGTTTTGCCGAGATGGCAGCCCCGTTTTTTGACACTGCCGAAATTATTGAAATTCATCACGACGGCAAAGCAGACTCTCCAAGTGGAACTGCAATTGCAACTGCGCAGCGCATGGCTGCGGCCAGCAATGAGTGGGCGAGCGACCCAACGAAACACGAAGCCATTGCCGGTGCGCGTGGGGCAAAAGGCCCAGGTGACATTCCGATTCATGCTGTGCGCATGCGCGGCACTGTGGCCAATCAAGAAGTCATTCTTGGCACGCAATCACAAACACTGACTATTCGCCACGACACAATTGATCGAGCAAGTTTTATGCCGGGTGTTGTGCTCGCGTGCAAAAAAATTGCCGAGCACAAGGGCTTCACCCTTGGACTTGATTCGTTTCTCAATATCTAACTGGTTTGAACCAGTTAATCGCAAGTACCACCAGAGGTTCTTGACTTTATTTATAGCGTTCTATATATTTTGGACGTGAAAAATTTTTACAAAGTGGCAGTGAAGCATGCGTGTACAGCCATAATCGTTGGATCGGTGTTAGCAACGTCCGCACCCCTTGCTAGTGCAGCAAATTCGGCAGGTGGCAAATGCACAAAGGCGGGTGCAACAGTAAAGTCGGGTAAATCCACATTGAAGTGCACCAAAGTTGGGAAAAAACTTGTATGGGTCGCCCAAACCTCGACTGGCAGTGGCAGTGCGGGTTCGGCGAGCTCGGGAACGCAGCCAACCTCCCAACGAGATATCCCGGCGATTATTCAAAACTGGGGATTTAATTTCACTGACTACTCCACAGCAACAGGCAAAGCAGGAGACATGTTGATTAAGGGAGTGACCCCACCAACGTTTACTGGGCCGACCGCAGCATCAGATAATGCGATGTATCGAAAACTCATTGGACCAATTGGAGATGTAGTTCAGGGAATGGTGGAGCCTCAATATGGTTTCTATCTTCCACTTGGAACTCCTGTTATTTCGATGGTCACAGGAACAGTTTGTGATGTTTCAAAGCTCTACAGCAACGATTACAGCGTGCGTGTTGCTCCACCAGGTATGGCATGTATGCAGGGTGGCGCATACGTTTTGTACGAACATGAGCACATACTTAACCCAACTGTGAAGGTGGGTGACAAGGTAACTGCTGGCCAAAAGCTCGGCATCGTCGGTGATTACAACCCGCACTGGAAAGCCAAAGGACTTGGTGTTCTGGAGACGGGCGTCTTCTTTTCCAAGAAGGGGTCTAATGCACCTTGGCACGCATGTTTGTCCAGTTTCCTTGATCCAACGAAGAAGTCAACGATGCTTGCAACCCTGAGCTCCGCCTTCGCTGCATGGGAAACTGAGTTGGGTGACAATACGTTGTATGACGAAGCAAAGATGTCGCCAGTTGGTTGTTACACCACCGCCGAGATGACGGATAGCAATAACAAAAACACCAGCAATAATGGCGGCTAACGAGATTTAGCGAAGAACGCTGATTGCTGCTTCGTAGTTTGGCTCGTTAGCAATCTCGCTCACGAGTTCTGCGTGCAGAACTTTGCCATCTGTATCAGCGACCACTACCGCGCGTGCCAAGACGCCCTTGAGTACTCCGCTGGTGAGGTTGACGCCAAATGCTTCGCCGAAGTTGGAGCGGAAGGATGAAGCTGTCTTGACATTTGCCAGGCCCTCAGACCCACAGAAGCGGCCTTGCGCAAACGGTAAATCTGCTGAAACACAGTAGACATCGGTGTTGTTTAAGCCTGATGCGATCTCGTTGAATGTGCGAGTCGAAGTTGCACATGTTGGAGTGTCAATTGAAGGGAAGATATTGAAGATGACGCGCTTGCCCTTGATGTCAGAGTTGCCAATCTCGCTCAAGTTTCCAGTGGTGAGTGCAAACTTTGG
>ENA-UOYL01000241-UOYL01000241.1-marine-metagenome-genome-assembly--contig:-NODE-241-length-20411-cov-3.754451_pt1 | contig 20411 bp, 21 predicted proteins | sample MGYA00238173_ERZ767189 | MGnify/ENA primary metagenome ERZ767189 (study PRJEB28943, sample SAMN06267163) | marine metagenome | isolation source: Columbia River Estuary | place: USA:Columbia River Estuary... | reverse complement strand
TAAAGACTTCAAGGTTGCATTAAATGAGAATGAATACCAACACAGCAAAAAAAATATTGCCAAACTATTAAAAGCTGAAATTGCGCGCCAAATTTGGACTGAAGAAGGTTTTTATAGAACTATAAATCCTCTTGACAATGAATTAAATACTGCGTTAAAAGAACTTAAATAAGTCTAAAAAAGATTTTCTTAGGATTTTATTTGCGATTTTCGCAACTAAGATGCATTGATTTGTGAAATCAATTTTTTTTTCTTCATTAATTGTGTTTACTTTTGCTTATAACTCAAAATGAACTCAAAATGAAAAAACTACTATTAATCTCTTTCTTCTTTGCTTTATTCATAAAAATAAATGCACAAAAAGATCAAGTAACCTTGAAGACAGGTGAGACGCTAACAGTCAAAATATCTGAAGTTACACCAAGCCAAATAAAATTTCTAAAAACATTAGATGGTCCAGTTTATTCTATGAATAAATCAGAAGTTTTTATGATTTTATATGAAGATGGTAGAAAAGAGTTGTTTAATGAGCAAATAGTCATAGAAAAATCTAAGACTAAACAAGAAGATGAAGACGATGTGCTTAGTCCCTCAAAACGATATGGTGGACCGCGAATAGGACTTACCTATTTATCTGAAGGTTTTATTAGTGATAAAGTTGGGGCACAATTCATAAGTCAATTTGGTTGGCAGTTTGAAACACGTCTATTTAAACTTGCTGATGGTTCCGGAGCATTATTTGAAGTTATCCCAGTGATTGGTGGACTGGATCGCGGTATGTTTCTCCCAAGTATTTCTACTGTTTTTGGCTATAGACTAGCGAATGGGATTGAATTTGGTATTGGCCCTAATCTTTCCCTATCTGGTGTTGGTCTAGTATATGCTATTGGCTTTTCTTTTAAGTCTGGTGCAGTTACATTTCCAATTAATTTGGTTTTTGCGCCTTCATCTAGGAATCCGTATTATGAGGAATTTAAATATGGTAATAATGGCACTTTGATCCCTTCAGGTGAATATGAAAAAACCGGTTCTAGGTTGAGTTTATTAATCGGATTTAATTCCCGTAAAATGTAATTTTTATGAAAAATCTACTTCACTTTTTTACAATCTTATTATTTACATCAAAATTGTATTCGCAAGATACGCTTGTAAACAAAAATGGTTCAATTGTTTCAGGAACAATAATTGGCTCTGACTCCTTATTTCTTTCATATAAATCAAATGATTCCCTTTCAAGTGAAGTGAATCTTGTGAATAAATCCACCATTCTTTTAGTTAAATACAGTAATGGAAGGGTTGATCAGCTTTACAAGAATGATACTTTATTGACAAAAAATGGAGATAAGATCATTGCGAAAATACTAGAGATAGATTCTGACATGTTGAGTTATTTTCGTTTTGACGGGAAAATAAATTCTGTTCAAATAACTCCTTTGGCTTCACTTTTTATGTACCAACTTTCTAATGGTGAAAAAGTAGTCATCAATGAAAAACCTCAAGACATTACAGATTATAGAGCTTTAGGGGAGGCAGATGCTAAAAAATATTATAAAACAGCTCCTGGATTTAAAGCAGGAGAAGTTTTTTTAGGTGCTACATGGTGGCTTTTTGGTATTCCTTTAATAACCGGTATAATTCTTCCCTCGATAAAACCTGTTAAACTTGAATCATCAAGTAATCCAAATAATGCTCTTTTAAAATCAAATCCTGCTTATAAGAGTGGTTTTGAAAAAAAAGCATCTGGGAAAAAAATGGCTGCAGGTTTTACTGCCTTAGGGGCTGGATTTGTTGGATCGGTAGCAGCCTTTGTTACAATAGTAATAGTAGCTTTTAGTTATTATTAATTTATCTCCACTGCAATCTCGTTTTTTCTGCCAATAACTTTCCATGGAGGATTGTACCCAAGATACTGAAATGTACCAACCTTAGTTAATTTTTCACGAGAAATTAAATTTTGAAGTTCTTGACTTTTCTCTTTAATTTTTTCGTCAGAAGCATAACCAGAAAATTTTATTACTGCATATTTTTTTGGCTCAATTACAATTAATTGAACATCCAATGAATTGGGTTTTGGGAGCGCCTCTAATTTGTAGTTCTTTGGCATTACAAATGCCATTTTTGTATTGTCCCCCATTTCCATAAAGACTGGAGCAGTCATTGAAATAGATTCATTTTTATCGTTTCCACCAAAAATATAAGATGCCACACGACGAAATCCCATGCTTGAAGAAGCATCATAGGATGATGAAGGAAGAATTGTTTGTGCAATAATCATCGAGTCGTATTGCCGAATTTCAAATTCATCGTATTTTTTTAAAACGGTATATTTTGGTGTTTCGATTTTATCGGATTGAAAGGACATAATTAATTGTGAAATAAAGAAAATACCAATTATCACTGCAAGAATTATAAATACTTTATTCATTTTTATTTGTTTAAGTGTTTCTTTTTAAAAGCGTTGAGTCTGGGTTTACTCACAGAAATAACATATGGATTATCGGGGTTGTCTCTTTCAAAATTTTGATGGTAGGCCTCAGCCTTATAAAATTTTTCGAAGGCAATACATTCAGTAGTGATGGACTTAAATTTTTTATTAGCCAACAATTTTTGAATATATGCTTTTGCCTTCTCTTTTTCTTCATTTGTAGAATAAAATATAACCGAGCGATACTGTGTTCCTTTATCTGGTCCTTGCTGGTTTAAAGTTGTTGGATCGTGAGAGTTGAAGAATACTCTTAATAAATCATCATAGGAAATCAGTTTAGGATCATACACTACTTTTACAGTCTCGGCGTGACCAGTAGTTCCAGTACAAATTTGATTATAACTTGGATTTTTAACTTTCCCGCCTGAATACCCCGACTGAGCATATTCAATTCCTTTAACACTTTCAAAGATTGCTTCAACACACCAAAAACAACCACTTCCAAAATAAGCAACTGCAAATTTATCTTGCTTTGTTTGGCAATATGTTATTTGAGAATAAGCAATTAATAAAATCACAAGACTATACTTCATATTTAAAACTACAAATAAAAAGTATAATTGTTCTATTTATTAGGTTCTTTAAACATTGCAATTGCAACAACAACAAATATTACAACCCCAGTCCCCACAGCAATTAACATAGTAACATCAACCACAAGAAAAAGATTATTCATGTCCGACCAATTTAATTTTTAAGAAAGCTAGTAATTAACAATTTGAAAAACAGCTATTTATGTTCATAGCTGCATTGTTAATTATTAAACGCAGACTCTCAATGAAAATTTAATTGTATCAAAATCCTTTTGGGGTTAATTTATTACTCGAAATTTCTTGCAAAAAACTGCATTTCATTTAATTTACTGTAAGCACCATTTTTTTTCAGAAGCTCTTTATGGCTTCCAAGTTCCACAATTTCACCTTTTTCTAATACAACAATTCTATCTGCTTTTTGTATTGTGGACAAACGATGCGCTATGACAATAGCAGTTCTACCTTTAGTAAGTGCTGCAGTAGCTTTTTGAATTAATTCTTCCGATTCATTATCAACACTTGATGTAGCTTCATCCAAAATTAATATATGTGGATTGTATACATAAGCACGAATAAATGCGAGTAATTGCCTTTGACCTACGGAGAGAACGCCTCCTCTTTCGCCAATTTTATAATCATAATTTCCTGGTAGCTGCATGATAAAATCATGAGCCCCAACTGCTTTAGCTGCTTCTATTACTTGGTTTCTACTAATATTTTCATCCGTTAATGTAATGTTGTTGTGTACAGAGTCTGAAAAAAGAAAAACATCTTGTAAAACAATTGCAATATTACTTCTTAAGTAAGCAATGTCTATTTCATTAATATTTGTTCCGCCAACAGAAATTATACCTTTATCATATTCATAAAAACGTCCTAAAAGATTTACGATTGTAGATTTTCCTGCACCTGTTGCACCAACAAAAGCGAGTGTTTCTCCTGGCTTTATTTCTAAGTTAATGTTTTTTAGTATACTATTTTTTGAATCATATCCGAAATAAACATTCGAAAAGATAATTGCTTGATTAAAGTCAAGCTTAGTAATTGAACCCTTTGTCTGTACATTTTCTTTTTCATCTAAAACATCAAAAATACGTTCTGCTCGAACGGTTCCTCTCTGTAAAACATTAAATTTATCTGCTAACTGTCGAATTGGCCTATAAAGTTGGTAAATCCATAAAGTAAAAGCAATTATCTGCCCATACATTAAGCGAATCTCTACTTGTGTTTTTCCACTTACGTTAAGTGCTCCCCAAACTAAAAGAAAGGCAATAGATAAGGAAGATAAAAGCTCAACTATTGGGAAAAAAATAGAATTTGCCCAAACTGCATTTACATGTGCCTGTCTATGGCCTTTATTTATCTCTTCAAAGTTTTCAAACTCTTTCTTTTGCCTGTTAAAAAGCTGTACAATCGACATGCCAGTCAAGCGTTCTTGAACAAATGTATTTAGCCGCGTTACTTGCTGTCGCTCAAGCTTAAAAGAGTCTCTCATAGCGCGCGCAAAAATGCGGGTAGCAATTAATAAAAATGGAATTGGGATTAATGTCATTAAAGAAAGTTGCCAGTTTGTAATAAACATTAGCGTTAGAATAAAAAACAATGAAATAATGTCTCCAGCAATTTCCATTATCCCTGCGGAAAATACCTCCGTTATCGCTTCAAGATCTGAAACAACACGTGTAACCATAGCTCCAACTGGATTTTTATCAAAATAACGCATACGAAATGATAACAAATGCTGGAAAATCTTTTTTCGTAAATCGCGAATGACAGATTGGGCTAATAAATTAGATATGTACGTGGAGCAAAGTTGTAAGATTCCCTCGAATGTCAAAATTAGAACTACAATCATTGACCAAAAGAGTAATTTATTTTGATTTTGACTTTTGATAATGTATTTGTCAACCATATCTCCAATAATATATGGCCTCAAAGGCCCTAAAATTGATAAGGAGAGGATACAAATGACGGAAATCCCGAAAAAGTATTTGTACGGAAGGGCATACTTAATTAAGCGCCCAAAGAGAGAATAAGGAATGGTTTTTTTGGTTGACATCACCACAAAATTAGTCTAATTGTCCAAAACTCAAGTATTACTTTTGCTTATTTAAAAGCTTATTAAGACTATGATTTTTTTATAAAAAATAAAAACCTTAATTTTGCAACCTTATTAAGAAAAAAAAAGTGGGCGTAAAAATATTTTCAGGTAGGGCATCTTTAAAATTGGCGAATAATATTGCCAAAAATTTTGGTGGAAAACTTGGAGATGTTAAAGTTACTGTCTTTAGTGATGGGGAATTCCAGCCTTCATTTGAAGAAACAGTTAGAGGACAAGATGTATTTATTGTACAATCAACAATGCCCCCCACTGAAAATCTTTTCGAACTTCTTTTATTAGTAGACGCAGCAAGAAGGGCTTCAGCAAGAAAAATTATTGCTGTTATACCTTATTTTGGCTTTGCAAGACAAGATCGAAAAGACAAACCTAGAGTTGCAATTGGCGCAAAATTAATTGCAAACATGCTAATGGCTGCAGGAGTTGATCGTGTTATTACAATGGATTTACATGCAGATCAAATTCAAGGATTTTTCGAGGTCCCAGTAGATCATCTTTATGCTTCTACATTATTTTTAAAGGAAATTTCTGCAATTAATATTGATAATTTAGTTGTTGCTGCACCTGATGTTGGTGGAGCTAAAAGAGCTAATTCCTACGCTAAAAATCTAAATTGTGGACTTGTTCTTTGCCATAAAAACCGCAAGAAAGCCAATGAGATAGCAGAAATGACTGTCATTGGAGAGGTTAAGGGCAAAGATGTTATTATTATTGATGACATGTGTGATACAGCTGGCACACTTACCACAGCTGCAGATTTATTAATTGAAAAAGGCGCTAAAAGCGTTAGGGCTTTTTGTACACATGCAGTTTTGAGTGGTCCTGCATATGATAGAATATCAAACTCTAAATTAACGGAACTAATTGTTACTGATACAATTCCATTGATGAAGCAGAATTCTAAAATCAGAGTCGTTTCTGTTTCAGAATTGTTTGCGGATGTTATCAAAAGATTGGTAAATAACGAATCAATTAGTTCACATTTTGTAATCTCTTAAAATTAAATATAAATGAAAACAGTACAATTGAGCGGTTCGCTTAGAGCGAACGTAGGGAAAAAGGATGCTTCGAGTCTGCGCTCTGCGGGACTAGTTCCTTGTGTACTTTACGGACAGGGTCAACAGACACATTTTTCTGTAAAGCAAGTAGCGATTGAAAAAATCGTATATTCTCCAGATGTTTACCAAGTTGAGTTAAATATTGATGGAAAAACTGCAGTTGGAATTATCCAAGAATTACAGCAACATCCTACAAAAGATACCATACAACACGTAGACTTTTTAGAATTAAACGAAACTAAAACGATTCGTATAAAATTACCTGTTAGACTTGTTGGTTCTTCTCCTGGTGTTATGGCTGGAGGAAAATTAATGCTTGTTTTTAGGAGCCTACAATGTGTTGGTCTTTCCAAAGATTTACCAGAAGCAATTTTATTAGATATTTCTTCAATAAATATTGGTGGTGCTATTCGAGTAAATAGCATAAATATACCAGGAATTACATTTCTAGACCCTGCAAATGCAGTTGTTGTCTCTGTAAAAATGGCTCGTGGAGCGGTTAAAGGAGAAGAAGCTGAAGGCGAGGGAGAAGAAGAAGTGGCTGTTGCAGCAGAAGTTAGCGAGGCGGCAGAAAATACTGAGAATTCTACAACTAGCCCTGAGCTTAGTGAGGAAGAAGCAACTTCAGAAGAAGCTTAATCTTTTAATATATTTTAAAAAAAAGCCCGATTTTTTTAAAATCGGGCTTTTTTGTGCCTCTCTGATTTTTTAAAAAGCTATGGTCATAATATATTTTGATCTTTATTGCTTAACTTCGTTTTTAAGATGCTAGTCGACACATTAATTATAATTCCAACATACAATGAAATTGAAAATGTTTCATTAATTACAGAGGAAATAGTAGGTTTAAAAGAGGGCTACCATATTCTTTTTGTTGACGATAATTCACCAGATGGAACGGCTCAAGAGATAGAAAAATTGCAAATAAAATTCCCGGGACTTGTACATTTAGAAAAAAGAAGTTCTAAAATGGGTTTGGGAACTGCTTATCTTCATGGCTTTGAGTGGGCATTAAAAAATGATTACACCTATATTTTTGAGATGGATTGCGATTTTTCGCATAATCCAAAATATTTAAAAGACTTAAGACAGGCGTGTATTGAAGGTGTAGGACTTGCGATAGGATCGCGCTATTGTAAGGGAGGAGGGGTAAAAAATTGGCCTATGAAACGCATTCTAATGTCCTATTTTGCAAGTGTTTATGTCCGATTAATTTTATTAATAAATATCCGCGATACAACATCTGGTTTCAAGTGTTACCATAAAGATGTTCTTAAAACAATTCAATTAAAAAATAATCCCTTTAAAGGCTATGCCTTTCAAATCTGTATGAAATATGCTACACTAAAACATGGTTTTAAAGTCAAAGAACTACCAATTATTTTTATTGATCGTTTATATGGCTCATCCAAAATGAGCAGTGGGATTTTTAAAGAAGCAATTTTTGGAGTTTGGAAAATGAAAAAAATGAAATTGTGAATTATCTACTGAAAAACGGAACTATTATAAATGAAGGCCGAGTATTTACCTCTGATATTCTAATAAAAGAGGATAAAATCGAAAAAATTGGTGGCATCATTGAAAATAACTGTGGGGCAGTTGAAATAGATGCAAGCGGGAAATTAATTATTCCAGGCTGCATTGATGATCAAGTTCATTTTAGAGAGCCAGGACTGACACATAAGGGAACAATTTTTTCTGAGTCTAGGGCAGCTGTTGCCGGAGGAATAACTTCTTTTATGGAAATGCCAAATACAGTTCCAAATGCATTAACTCAAGAATTATTAGAAGAAAAATATGCGATAGCATCAAAAAGTTCAATAGCTAATTTTTCTTTTTTTATGGGTGCATCAAATGATAATTTAGATGAGGTTTTGAAGACGAATCCTACAAATGTTTGTGGAATTAAAGTTTTTATGGGCTCCTCTACAGGAAATATGCTGGTTGACAATGAAAAAGCACTTGAAGGTCTTTTTTCTCAAGTGGGAATGTTAATTGCAACTCATTGTGAAGACGAAAATACGATAAAAGCAAATTTGGAAAAAGCAAAAACACTCTATGGTGAACATATTCCGATACAAGAACACCCTATAATTCGCAGTGAAGAAGCTTGTTATAAGTCGTCTGCATTTGCTGTTTCTATGGCACGAAAATATGGGAGTCGTTTGCATGTTTTACATATTTCTACGGAAAAAGAAACACACTTATTTGACAATACAATTCCTTTAGAACAGAAGAAAATAACTGCAGAAGCGTGTATTCATCATTTATGGTTTACAGAAAAAGATTACAATTCAAAGGGGAATTTCATTAAGTGGAATCCGGCTGTAAAAAAAGAAAGTGACCGCTTAGGAATATGGAAGGCCTTGCTTGATAATCGTATTGATGTGATTGCAACGGATCATGCACCACACACTTTACAAGAAAAAAATCAATCCTATTTTAATGCTCCTTCTGGAGGCCCATTAGTGCAACACGGGCTACTCGCAATGTTAGAAAAAGTAAAGCAAGGTGAAATTAGCTTAGAAAAAATAGTAGATAAAATGTGTCATTCTCCCGCTATTTTATTTAGAATAAAAGAGAGGGGTTTTATTAGAGAGGGCTATAAAGCAGATTTAGTAGTTATTTCCCAAGAGAAATCGCCGATCGTTACAAAGGAAAATTGTTTGTATTCTTGTGCTTGGTCGCCTTTTGAGGGAATACAATTTTCACATACCATAGAAAAGACATTTGTTAATGGCAATATTGTTTTCAAAGACAACACTATTTATGATGACAATTTGGGGCAAAGATTAATTTTTAATGATAAATTATTATGAGGTATATTTTTATATTTTTTTGCCTTTTCTTTTTTTTATTTGCTTGTGAGCAATCACAAAACTTGCCGGAAAATGAAATTATTAGACAGGATAAAATGATTAATATTATGGAAGAGGTAGTAGTTATTGAAACATATTATAAATCTGCGCCTGGAAATCCAGCAGCAAATAAACATGCTCTTGACTCAACTGTTAATCTTATTTTTAAAAAAGAAGGCGTAACAAGAACTAGATTTGAAAAAAGTTATCTCAATTATTCTAAAAATCTCCCTGAATTTCAGAAGATGCAAGAAGAAATAATGAGACGCTTAGAGAAGAAAGCCCTTTAATTTTATAACTCGATGTGCTGTGCATTTATTTCCTCTCCCAAAAACTGCGAAGCTTTCTTATTAAAAATTATGGCGTTTTCGGTTGTTCGGTAGCTGCATGTTCCTCCTCTAGAAATTCTTGCTTCCATGTCTGTGTTTCGGTCTAAATAAAGACTTAATTTTTCTGCAACTATTGGTCCTTGAGAAATAACCTTAACTTTTTCTCCAACTATTTTTTGAATTTGTTCTTGTAGAATAGGGTAATGTGTGCACGCTAATATAATAGCATCAATTTTTGGATCTTGCCGCATTAGTTTTTGCACATCGTTTTCAATAAGCATTTTTCCTGCAGAAGTGTCATAAGCATTATTTTCAATTAATGGAACCCACATGGGACAAGCGTGTTGAGAAACAATTATTTCTGGAGCATACTTTTGTAATTCAATCCTATATGAATCAGATTGTATTGTTCCATTTGTCCCTAAAATGCCAATATGTTTAGATTCTGTTAGAAAACCTATTTCTTCAGCACTTGGTCGAATTACACCTAAAACACGTTTTGTAGGATCGATCTTTTCTAAATCTTTTTGCTGAATTGTTCTCAGGGCTTTTGCTGATGCTGTATTGCATGCTAATATTACCAATGGACAACCTTGAGAAAAAAGATAGTTTACGGCTTCCAAGGTGAAATCATACACTAATTCAAAGGACCTATCTCCATATGGCGCTCTTGCATTGTCTCCAAAATAGATGAAATCATAATTTGGCAACGATTTTCGTATCTCAGAAAGAACGGTTAAACCTCCATATCCAGAGTCAAAAATTCCAATAGGAAAATCGTTTTTCATTGAGTAAAACTAAATAAAAAAGGCAACCGAAAGATTGCCTTTTACTAAATAAAAAAATTATTTATTTTTTTTTAATTGCTTCTGTATCTAGTCGAACTAATTCAATCATTACTTCTGCTGTACAGTCAATTCCTCCTTTTGAGTAGAGTGTGGCACTTTCATCAATAATATAACTTAATTTTTTGCGGTCTGCAACAATTTCTATTGCCTTGGTTATTCTATCTAAAATCGGCTTATTAAGTTCTTCATTATAAATTTGAAGACCTTTTTCTAATTCCTGCTGACGGGACTCTAGTTCTTGTTGTTTACGCCCCAATTTTTCTTGTTCCATTTTTAATAGAACTGGAGAGTAATCTTTTTCCTTCTGCTGAAAAATAATATAGGCTGCTTCAAACGCTTTATTCATTTCTTGAAGTTCTTTCATTCCCTCTAGTTTAAAGTCGTCAAGTTGTTTTATCGCTTGTTTTCGTGATTCAAGAGTATCAAGTAATTCTTGCGAATTAACATGCCCGATTTTAGTCTGTGCAAATGAACTTACTGAAATAATGAACGTAATTGCAATTAAGATGTTTTTCATATTATTATTTTATATTTATTTACTAATTCCCATTTCTTCTAAAACATCATCACTGATATCTGATTCCTTTGAAGCATAAACTAAATTACTTTGGTTCGCTTTATCAAAAACAAACGAATATTCATCTCGTTTAGCAATTTTTTTCATCGCAGTATAAATTCTGTCTTGAATAGGTTTTATTAATTCTTGTCGTTTTTGAAAATAATCTCCGTTAACGCCAAAATGTTGTGTTTGTAGTTCAATAGTTTCTTTTTCTAGTTTTTCAATTTCCTGCTTTCTTTTTTCTTTTTCTTCTTTGGGAAGAAGTACTTCCTCACGGTCAAAATTTCCCTTTTTTATTTTAATTGCTGCAGTTCTATCTTCAACTTCTTTGGTCCATTTTGTTGCTAAACCATCTAATTTTTCTTTTGCTTGTAAATACTCAGGAATATTTTTTAAAATATATTCTGAGTCAATATATACGAACTCTTGCCCGAAGGCAAAATTTATACCAAGATTTAAAAAAAGCAAGAAAATGTATTTTAACATACTTTATATTTTTTTAAAAGAACGACGAAGATAAACAATTATTGTTAATATTTACTAGAGTTCTCCCAAGTTCATTCCAATTGAAAAACTTAATTTCGGATAATACCCTTTTGTTTTTATTGACTCATCACTTACTCCTCCAAAACCTGTTGCCCACGGATCTAATTTATCAAAGCCTAATCCGTAGTCTAAACCTAACATTCCAAACATTGGCAAGAAAACTCTGATTCCAATTCCTGCAGTGCGTTTCACATTAAACGGATTAAATTTATCAAAAGTAGGGAAGGTGTTTCCGCCTTCTAAAAATGCTAAGGCAAAAAATGTTGCTTGTGGGTTTAATGAAATAGGATATCTTAATTCTAGTGTATACTTAGCTACGATCGGATCCCCACCTCTTGAAGAAATTGCCTGGTCTTCATAGCCCCTCAAGGCAAGAATTGAAATTCCCCCGATTTGGTTAACTCCAGACAAACCACTTCCACCCATAGCATACCTTTCGAAAGGACTAATACCCTTAGATTTATTGTATGAACCCAAGTATCCAAAACCTATTCGCGGCATTAGAATAAGTTTTTTGTCTTTACTTAATGGAAGAAACCATTCAGCAGTAAACTTTAACCTATAATATTCTAAGTATTTATATTTCTCTTGGTCAGAAGCATTAGTATAATCCTTATCAGAAAAAAGAGAATAAGGAAGGGTTGCTTTTGCTAAAAAAACAAAATTGGACCCACCTTGAGGGTAGGTAGGAGCACTAACAGAAGTTCTCTGTATTGTTTGTTGCAAGGAGATGTCATTTGCAAATCCCTTAGAAAAAATAGGAAACCTAGTGTCGTTTACTACGTCATAATACTTATATCCAAGTTCGTAATATGTTGAAAAATAGTCGTCGGGCCACTTATTTCTTTTTCCTAATCCAACACCAATTCCAGAGATAGATAATCCTGCATATCCATCTTCTGACTTAAGTTTACCGTTGGCGGATAAGGCAGTATGATTAAACCAAAAAGAAAGAGAATTAGGTTTTTTACCGCCTAACCATGGTTCAGTAAAGGAAGCTGTATAACTCTGATAAAACCGACCATTAGATTGTGCTCTAATTGATAGGCGCTGCCCATCTCCTCCTGGTAGCGGTGTCCAAGCATCTTTTTTGAAGAAATTACTTGTAGAAAAATTATTGAATGTTAAACCAAGTGTTCCAATAATGCGCCCTGAAGAAGTTGGTCCAGCACCGCCGTAGCCTCCTGAAAGTTCTATTTGATCAGAATTTTTCTCTTCTAGAATGTATTCAATGTCTACTGTTCCTTTTGTTGGATTTGGCAGTGGATTTACTTGAAATGCTTGTTCATTAAAATACCCAAGTTGCGCTAATTCCCTTTGAGTTCGCATGATATCGGCTTTGTTAAATAAATCCCCGGGCTTGGTTCTTATCTCTCTTAAAATAACATAGTCGTTTGTTTTGGTATTCCCCTTGATAGTTATTGTTCCGTTCCTGGCTTCTTTTCCTTCAATTATTCTAATTTGATGATTTATTTGATTATTAGCAACATTTAATTCGACAGGCATAACTTGAAAAAATAGATATCCATAATCCATGTACAAAGATGTTATATCTCGTCCATCACCTGACCCATTTATGCGCTGAGCAAATAGCTCTTTGTTGTACAAGTCCCCCTTTTTAATGCCTAAAACGGTGTCTAGATAACTTGATCTGTATTTTGTATTTCCAATCCATTGCATTTCTCCAAAATAATATTTATTTCCCTCAGAAATTTTGATTTCAATAACAAGATTTTTAGAATCTACTTTATAAACGGTATCAAAATAAATACTAGCATCTCGTAAGCCTATTTTATTAAATTTTGATAACAAGGACAGCTTATCTTTCTCATAACTAGATTCTGTATATTTTGATCGCTTTATGATTCTTAATATCCCTTTTTGTTTTGTGTCTTTCATGGCCATCTTTAATTTCCATGTTGGGATTTCAGTATTTCCAGATAGTATTATTTCTTTTATGCCAATTTTATTTCCTTTATTGATGTTTATTATGAAAATTTCCGAGTCATTAATTAGCGTATCTTTAACTCTTACTATATTTACTTCAGTATTATAAAAGGCTTTCTCCCGAAAATAACCCCTTATCTTATTTTTTGTCTGAGAAATTAGATTTTCTGTAATGGTTTTTCCAGTGAATAATTTTATTTCTTCACGCAATTTATCTGCATCTCTTTTAGTTACGCCTCTAAAACTGAATTTAGATAACTTCTTTCTTGCCTCAAGTTCAATTGTCAAATAGACAACACCTGCGATTTCTTTTGTAGCGTAAATTGCTACGTTTGAAAAAATCCCTTCATTCCATAAATTTTTTATGGCATTTGAAATATCATTGCTAGGTAAAATAATTTTCTGCCCCTGCCTTAACCCTGCAATTAATTTTATTGCTTGATGATCAAAATTATCTGCTCCAATTACACGAATAGGACCAAGTTCATATTCTTTTGGTTGGCTATAACTGAAATCTATATCTCCTACAGTTATTCCATTTTGTCCGAAAAGGAAAAATGAACCAAGGATATATAAGGACAAAATATACCTCATTTTTTTGCTTCTAGTTGAATAGAAAGTTTTCCAAATCGCCTTTCTCTATTTTGATATTCTATCACTGCGCTAATCAAATCATTTCTCCTAAAATCTGGCCAATGCGTATCTGTAAAGTAAAGCTCTGCATATGCAATTTGCCAAAGTAAAAAATTACTTATTCTTCTTTCTCCACTTGTTCTAATAAGAAGTTCAGGATCAGGAATCCCTTTAGTTGAGAGATGCTGACTAACCAAGTCATCGGTAATTTCATTAGTAGTGAGAGTTCCATTATTTACAGCATGAGCAATAGATTTTATTGCCATTTTAAGTTCCCATTTTGCACTGTAATTTAAGGCAAGAATTAATGTTAAGCTCGTATTGTCTTGTGTTTCTATAATTAAGTTTTTTAGACTTTTAGCACAATTTTCAGGAAGGCCGTCAATATCTCCAATCATTAATATCCGCACCCCATTTTCCATTAGTTCAGGTGCTTCTTTCATAATGGATGCGACCAATAAATCCATTAATCCGTCAATCTCATCTTGTGGGCGACTCCAATTCTCGGTAGAGAAGGCATAAAGCGTTAAAAATTTAATCCCTAATTCTTTCGCTGTTTTAATGCTGCTTCTAACAGATTCTACCCCTTCACTATGTCCGAATAGTCGATTTTCTCCCCTCTCTTTAGCCCAACGACCGTTACCATCCATTATTATGGCAAGGTGTTGTGGGATTTTTTCAGGAATTATATTTGCTATTAAATCAGTCATAAATTATCTGAGGATAACGAAAGTAACTAAATATTCTTGCCCAATCAACTAAATATTGTTTTTACAACAAAAATACATTTATGAAAAGCTAGCGTTAAAATAGTATTTCGACGAAAGATAGTAAAGTTATTCAGCAAGAACAATTAACTTATTGTCAATTAATTCAACCACGCCACTATTAATGGAAATTGAAATGTGATTAGCATCTATTTGTTTAATCATAGTATTACTTCCAGACTCTTCAAATTTTTCTGCTAATTCCACAATAATTTCTCCTGTTTTTAAGGAAGAAATAATAGGTGTGTGGTTATTTAATACTTGAAAAGTTCCAGCTTGCCCAGGAAGTGAAACTGACACGACTTTTCCGTCAAATATTTTGTTCGTAGGCGTGATAACGTTTAATTCCATGATTTAGGCTTCAGCTAACATTTTATCTCCTGCAGCAATTACATCTTCAATTCCTCCTTTTAAATTGAATGCAGCTTCAGGATATTTATCAAATTTTCCGTCTAGGATGTCATTAAATGCTTTAATCGTATCTTGAATATCAACTAAAACACCTGGTATTCCCGTAAACTGTTCTGCCACGTGAAAGGGTTGAGATAAGAAACGTTGAACTCTTCGTGCACGATGAACAATTAACTTATCTTCTTCAGATAACTCGTCCATTCCAAGTATCGCAATTATATCTTGTAATTCTTTGTAGCGTTGTAGTGTTAGTTTTACACGTTGTGCACAATCGTAGTGTTCGTCACCAACAATTTCTGCAGTTAGAATCCGAGATGTAGAATCCAAAGGATCCACAGCGGGATAAATTCCAAGTTCTGCGATTTTACGAGAAAGTACTGTTGTTGCATCTAGGTGAGCAAAAGTGTTTGCTGGTGCCGGATCTGTAAGGTCATCCGCAGGAACATAAACCGCCTGAACAGAAGTAATTGAACCACTTTTTGTTGAGGTAATTCGTTCTTGCATTGCGCCCATTTCTGTTGCCAATGTTGGTTGATATCCTACTGCTGAAGGCATTCTTCCTAGTAAGGCAGAAACTTCTGATCCTGCTTGTGTAAAACGGAAGATGTTGTCAACGAAAAATAAAATATCTTTTCCTTGCTCTTCGCCGTCTCCATCTCTAAAATATTCTGCAATTGTTAAACCTGAAAGAGCAACTCGGGCACGTGCTCCAGGAGGCTCATTCATTTGTCCAAATACAAATGTCGCTTTTGATTCTTTTAAAACTTCTAAGTCTATTTTTGTAAGGTCCCAGCCTCCAGCCTCCATTGAGTGCATGAATTCATCGCCATATTTTATAATTCCAGACTCGAGCATTTCGCGCAACAAGTCATTTCCTTCTCTTGTTCTTTCTCCAACACCTGCAAAAACAGATAAACCTCCGTGTCCTTTTGCGATGTTGTTTATTAATTCTTGAATCAAAACTGTTTTTCCAACTCCAGCTCCTCCAAACAAACCAATTTTCCCGCCTTTTGCGTATGGTTCGATTAAGTCGATAACTTTAATTCCTGTGAGTAAAACTTCAGTTGCTGTTGAAAGTTGGTCAAATTTTGGTGCTTCACGGTGAATAGGAAGTCCACCTGTGCTATCCATAACATTGATTCCGTCGATTGCCTCACCAACTACATTAAATAAGCGACCTTTAATTTTATCTCCAGTTGGAACTTTTATAGCCATTCCGGTAGCAATCACAGGCATTCCGCGCATGAAACCATCAGTTGAGTCCATGGAGATTGCACGTATAGAATTTTCGCCAATATGCGATTGCACTTCTAAAACAACCCTTGTTCCATCAGCTCTTCTTACTTCAAGCGCATCATAAATATTTGGTAGAGAGACTCCGATTTCAAATCGAACATCTACTACTGGTCCGATAACTTTTGAGATTTTTCCTTCAATAATTGACATCTTTACTATGGATTTTAATTTTGCGCAAAGATACATATTTTTTTAAGTGACTCATATTTTTGAGAAACTTTTTAAATCTTATTTCTGCAAATTCTTTAGTAAAAATTTTACAGGGAAATACGAAAACAAAATACTGAGTGTGCTCACTGAAATGAGTATTAAGAAAAAATCCTTAAGCGCTAATTTTACAGGAAATGGCATGCCAGCACCAGGAATCTGAAGTAAACCAAATTCTTGTTGCACTAAACAGACGGTATATCCAACGAGCAAGCCTAAAAAAATACCGGCTCCCGAAATCAACAAGCCCTCTAAGAAAAAGATTTTAAAAATATTCTTCTCGGTGAGTCCCATGCTTTGAAGGGTCTTAATATTTTCTTTTTTTTCTACAAACAACATTGTTAGAGAGGCAACTAAATTAAAAGAAGCTAGAATAAAGATAAATATCATAATGAAAATAACTATTAATCTCTCTGACTTACTCGTTTTAAAAATCAACTCGTTTTTTTCATAATTTGTTTTTACAACGAAGTTATCTCCAAGGATGCCCATGATTTTAGTTTTCATTTCATCATTTGATATCTTGGGCTGCACATCAATATAAATATGAGAAAGTTCGCTAGAATAGTTTAATAAGTTTCGGGTATTTTCTAAGGGCCAGAGTATTTTTTCTTGGTTGATTTCAGTGTTGTAATTCATAATACCTGCTATCGCAATCTGTCCACTGTAAAATGGTGTTTTTCCAAATCGTATTTTTATATTTCGTTTTGGTGCATAAATTAAAATTTGCTCGTGTTCACTTTGGAAGCCTTTTTTCGCGTTAAGCTTTTGCATAAGTTCCACTCCAATTATTCCATAAGCAGCACCATTTTTTTCTTTAAATAATTCATTTCCTGCTAGTAAATGGGATTTAATTTTTATAGACTTTAGAAAATTACTTTCAACTCCTATTAAGGTTGCGTTTACCCATTTCTTTTCGTGCCTTAAAACGACAACTTCTTCAAGCCCTTTTGAAATACTTGAAACTCCCTTACATTTTTTTATTTCGCGCCAATTAATTTCACGCTCATCAAATGTTTTTCTTTTTTTTGCGGTAATCGTTATATCCGGTTCAAATTCACTGTAAAGTGATTCAATCATTGTTTCTATTCCATTAAATGCCGAGAGCAAAATAATCAATGCTGCAGTTATTACAAATACACCAACAATAGATATTCGCGTAATTAAGGTAATAACATTCTTCTTTCTTGAAGAACGGAGATACCGAAACGCTATGTAAAAAGGTATATTTATGATTATTTTTTTAGAAGCTCATCGATTTTCATTGCATAATCTATTGAATCGTCAATATGGAAGGTGAGATTTGGTATTTTTCGCATATTTTTTAGGCGTTTCCCTATATCTAGTCTTACTTTGCCTTTATTTAAGTTTATATTTTCCAACACAGTTTGTTTATCCGGGCCGGTAAAAATACTGAGGAAACACCTTGCGTGAGAAAGATCAGATGTAACGCGCACGATTGTAACTGTAACCATTGCACCAAGGCATATTTCTGCACTGTGTCTTTGGAAAAATACAGCAAGCTCAGTTTGAATTACTGCCTCAATTTTATTTTGACGAATTGATCCCATAAAAACAAAGTTAAAGAATTTAGACGGATACAGCTCTATTTGCTTTGGAGTTGAGCGCATAATTGCAATAAACTCACATGCTAACTTAGTGATTACTCTCTTTTTCTTTCATTTTTAGGGATTAATGTATCTTTGCATCATGAATACCATTCGTCAAATTTTTAATTATTCGTTTAAGTATAAGAAGCTTGCTTTTTTAACTATAATTGGGAATTTACTTTTCACCTTTTTTAATCTCCTTTCCCTAGTTTTATTTATTCCTTTTTTACAACTTATTTTTAGTTCTGAAAAGCTGCAAACAGTAATCCCAAAGCCCACCTATTCTGGAGATATTTCCCTGTTGCCTGAGTTTATAATAAAGAGTTATAATTTCCAGATGCATGATATGGTTATTCACGACCCTAAGCAAGCATTATTTTCCGTTTGTATTATGGTATTCTCAGCTTTTTTTCTGAAGAATCTATTCAGATATATGGCAATATGGTTTCAATCGGAATTGCGTTTTTCAGTTGTACGAGATGTCCGCGATGAATTATTTGAAAAATCCATTCACTTACCCTTATCTTTCCATACGCAAGAGCGAAAAGGAGATTTAATTTCTCGAATGAGCAGCGATGTTGGAGAAATAGAAAATGGCGTAGTTGCACTACTTGAAATACTATTTAGAGATCCCATCTCAATTTTTATACATATAGTTTCATTATTTTATATTAGTCCAGCTTTAACATTAGCATCTTTTTTCTTACTTCCTATTTCTGCATTTGTAATTTCTCGAGTAGGAAAAAGCCTAAAAAGAACAGCCCAACAAAACCAAGAACAGCTCGGCTTATTAATCTCATCAATAGATGAAAGTTTAAGCGGGGTTAGAATTATAAAATCTTTTAATGCAAGTGGATTTATTTTTAATCTGTTTAAAAAACTAAACCTGCGCCACCAAAAGTTACATACTAAAACAATGCGTAAAAAAGACGTTTCTTCTTTGTTGAATGAAACAATTGGAGCTGGTGTGATGATGTGCTTGGTTTGGTTTGGAGGGCAAGAGATTTTAGATAACACGAATAATGGCTTGACGGGAGAATTATTTTTAACCTTCATTATTATTTTTTCACAATTATTACGTCCAATTCAATCAATCTCTAATGGTATGGCATTAATGAATAAAGCTAAAGTTTCTTTAGATCGAGTGAATGAAGTGCTTCAGACAGATGAGAAAATTACAGAAAAACCAAATGCGAAAACGATTGTGGATTTTAAGTCAAAAATTAGTTTTGAAAATATTTCTTTCAAATATGCTGAAGAAACCATAATTTCTTCATTTTCTTTAGAGGTTAAAAAAGGAAAATTAATTGCTATTGTTGGTGAATCAGGAAGCGGAAAATCTACACTCATGGATTTACTCCCTCGGTTTTACGATGTAAATGAAGGGTCTATTCTAATTGATGAAGTAGATATTAGAGACTATAAAATTGCGGATTTAAGAGGATTAATTGGAATTGTATCTCAAGAGTCTATTCTTTTTAATATTTCTGTTTTAGAAAACATTGCTTTTGGCGACCCAAATCCAGATAGAAATAGAGTTATTGAGGCTGCTAAAATCGCAAATGCCCATGGTTTTATTTCCGATATGGATGAAGCTTATGATTCAATAGTAGGCGAGCGAGGTAATAAATTGTCTGGGGGACAAAAACAAAGATTAAGTATTGCTCGAGCGGTATATAAAAATCCAAAAATTTTAATTCTAGATGAAGCAACATCTGCTTTAGATACAGAATCAGAGATGTTGGTTCAAGAAGCTCTTGAAAAATTAATGCAAAATAGAACCTCTTTTGTAATTGCCCATCGCTTAAGTACAGTAAGAAATGCCGACGAAATAATTGTATTAGCAAAAGGAAAAATTATAGAACAAGGCACACATGATGAATTAATTAAACTAAATGGCAGCTATTATACCTTGGTTAAAAATCAATTAGAATTAGGAAATTAAAATGGAAGAACTTAACGATGGTTTAAAGTTGGGGCAAAAACTTAAGGTGCCTTTTGCTGTTGCGGAAGTTAATGAAAGCGATATTGTTTCAGAAGTATATACTGATATTATTTCAGAATTTGATTCAAGTATAACAAAGCTTTCTGATTCATTAATAAGACAAGATATTTATAATGTAGCTTTATTGTTGCCGTTTTATGTGAGTATGAATGATACTATTGAGTCTAATAAGAAAGGGTATGATAAAGAAATAGTTTATA
>ENA-UOYL01000236-UOYL01000236.1-marine-metagenome-genome-assembly--contig:-NODE-236-length-20632-cov-3.213038_pt1 | contig 20632 bp, 20 predicted proteins | sample MGYA00238173_ERZ767189 | MGnify/ENA primary metagenome ERZ767189 (study PRJEB28943, sample SAMN06267163) | marine metagenome | isolation source: Columbia River Estuary | place: USA:Columbia River Estuary... | reverse complement strand
CGCTTATCTTCTGAAGCAATATAGGAAGCTCTCCAATTATAAAAAGGGTCAATAGAATGCACGTGCAGATTTACATTGGGATGTTCATTTCTTACAAATAAATTAAAAATAAAATAATTTTTGGAAATGTAACTTATTCTATTTTTTTTATTAAAGAATTATAAACCACAGGATTTATTTAGCGAAATCTAAACACACTTTTTTTAATTATAATCTTTTGTTTTATATTTTATTCTCAAATATTCTATTCAAATTTTTCTTAAATAAAAACTTTTATATCAACCACTTAAAAATTAAGCCATGAAAAAGTTATTGTTTGTCGGTACAATTTTGTTTATCAATTTTGTATTTTTTGTTATTATTAATTATACAATAAACCCACAACTCATTCTATGGAATGATGCGTTCACTGTTTTAAAAACAAATGGACCAATATGGTTTTGGAATTGCTTAATGCCTAGAGGAACTTTAAATATTACATTCTTTTGGGGAAGTTTATTCGGACTAATTGTAATTAATAGGTTTGCAAGTAAAACATTAACTAATAAAAATGTAGTATATTAAAAATAATTAAGATGGGCTATTACAATCAGGTCTGTAATTATCAATTTATTAGTCTCTTCAATTATAATTTTGAATTGTAACTTATTCTATTTTTTTTATTAAAGAATTATAAACCACAGGATTAGTTTAGCGAAATCTAGGCACACTTTTTTTATTAATAATTTTTTTGATTAATATTTTATTCTCAAATATTCTATTCGTCTTTTTTTAAATATAAAATTGTATATCAACAACTTAAAAAATAAGCCATGAAAAAGTTAGCATTTATTTTAGCATTAGGTTTCATTAGCAATTCTTTTAGTCAAAAAGAGTTATTTATTAGTAGTAGTATCATTAAAAAATTCAATGAACCTAGATCACAATTAAATGTTGTATTAGCAAATGGAGTCAATACATTTACTCATCAAATTGACATTCATGTTACCCAAGTATTAATCAATAAAGTTACTTTAGAGGTCAATTCGTATTATTCAATCGATTTAGATAATAATACACTTAATTTTAAGTGCTTATCAGACGGTAGAGATATTAGTAGTGATATTATAAGTAAATCGGAAAACAATGGCGTTATTACTATAGTCATTGATGATGAAAGTGAGTTAGATTCAAATGTAAAATTAACGCCAATCTTTACTATTGATAAAAATAATAATTCTGTAACATTTTCCTCTCTAGAAGATGGCACAAATTTTATTTACAAATTTTTAGAATTTACCATAAATATTCAATAAACCCAAAAAATATATTTAAAAATCGCTACCGACTTTTATACTAATCAGTTAATTTTAGGTAATAACAATGATCTAGAATCTATATATAAAAAATTCAGAATTAATATTGTAAGTGTAGAAGTTTATCCGGTTAGATATTTAGGGGAAGAAATATGGAAAGAACAACTTCAATATATTATCGATGCAGAAACTGATAATAATTTACGTATAAATGACTCCTATTTTTATCGTTGTATTACAGTTAAGAAAAACAAGTTCGATGAATATATAACAGTTGTAGCATATGGAACAAAAATGGCGATATGTCACAGGCCAGCTTATTCAGTAGATTTAAAATAAGCCATGAAAAAGTTATTTTTTATCTTATCAACAACACATTTTGTTAGTTGTTCAGTTCAAAAAGAATTCAGTGTTAAATACACCACACCGACTATCCCTAATTTGGTTAATAACCATACTATTACAAAGTCAAGAGTGTTAGAATCTCAAAGAAGACTAGCGGATTCAATGGATTCTTGGTCACAAGAAAGGATAGACACTTTTAAAAGGGACTATGTTTATTCAGAAGTTAATTTTTTCCTTAAAAATGGTGATACTTTAACAGTAAAATAAAAAATTAAACTTTAACTCCTTTAGGTGTTAATTCCTGTGCAAATTGATCCGTAATGTCAATAAATTTAAACTAATATTTATTTGGAAGAGAACTATTAAGATAATTAATTAATAAAAATTTCTTCATTAAATATTCGATTCACATTACTTAAATTTGCATTCTAAATAAAATAGTAGTGGGGAAAGATAAATTAAGACGCTTTGCAGCGATAAAATCTTTTGAAAATGTAATTGAAGCAAAACCTGAAGTTGATTTTTCACTGAAGGGATCTTGGCGAAAAAACTTTTTTAAGAATACTAATCCGATTGTTTTAGAATTAGGGTGTGGAAAAGGTGAATATTCCCTAGGATTGGGAAAACATTACCCAAACAAGAATTTTATTGGACTTGATTTAAAAGGAAATCGAATTTATATTGGAGCCAAAGAAGCTTTAGCATTAAATATGAAAAATGTTGCTTTTTTAAGAACTAGAATTGATTTTATAACTGATTATTTTGCGGAAAATGAAGTGGATGAAATCTGGCTAACTTTTTCAGATCCTCAGAGAAAAAAACCTAAAAAAAGATTAACCTCTCCATTATTTATAGAGCGTTATCAGCAGATATTAAAGCCCGGAGGACTTATTCATCTTAAGACTGATAGCGAACTTTTGTTCGAATTTACACTAGATGAGATAGCGAAAAATAAATATACTTGCCTTGAAAATACATGGGATTTATATGGTGAATTGTCTGCTAAAATGGATGAGGAAACTCAAGCGATTTTTCATATAAAAACACACTATGAAAAGTTATTTACTGCAAAAGGTTTCACTATAAAATACTGCAAATTTCAGATTAATTAATTCTTAATTACAAAACAAATTAGTAAAAGTTATCACCTTAAGCATTTGGACATAGAAAATTAGAAAAAAAAGCTTATTTTTGCCATCTAAATAATTAGAATATGGATAATTTAAGTTTTGAGGAGATAAAATCTAAATTTAGTTCAAATAAAAAATTTAAAATTGCAAGTTTTGCCCTTGGAGGTTTAATTTTATTGGCTTTGCTTTATTTTTTATACCGACAGTTTATATGGATGCCGAGTAATGAAAAATCTAACGATAGTTGGTGGGCAGGACAGAATTTTATTGCAAAAGATTCAACAAATCAAGCAATTAAAGCGCTAGAGCCTGTCGTAAAAAAATATGATGGTAAGTCAGGTGGCGAAATAAGTCAATTCCTTTTGGCTCGTCAGTACATGGAAAAAAAACAATTTCAAAAAGCTATTAAAAACTTAGAAGGTGTTGATGTGAATGATACCTATATTCGAATTTATTCAATTGGTTTACAAGGAGATTGCTATTCTGAGTTAAAAAAATATGACACAGCAATAGAAAAATATTTAGAAGCTGCAGATGAAGAAGACAATGAGTTTACAACACCAATGTATCTTTTAAAAGCAGGTTTGTGTGCTGAAAAAACGAAAGATTACGAAGCAGCAACAACTTATTACACGCGTATTTTAGATGATTATCCTGCCTATGGATCTCAAAAAACTATTGAAAAATACATTGCAAGAACGAGTACAATTAAAAAGAAATAGGAATGGCGACAGCCAGTAAAAATCTTTCAAAATATAATAAGGAACTTGTTCCTAATGGTGCCGATTTTAAAATCGGCATTGTTGTTTCTGAGTGGAATGAAAGTATTACATTTAAACTCTTAGAAGGGGCTCAAAAAGCTTTGATTGAAAATGGTGTTGCTAAAGAAAATATTCATATTCAATACGTTCCAGGAGCTTTTGAACTTGCATTAGGTGCTCAATATTTTTTTAAAGAACAGAAAATAGATGGTGTAATTGCAATTGGCGTGGTTATTCAAGGAGAAACAAAACATTTTGATTATGTATGTTCTGGAACTACAAATGGAATTATGGAGGTGATGTTAAAATACAATAAACCTGTAGCATTTTGCGTGTTGACAGATGATAACATTCAGCAATCGATTGATCGTTCCGGAGGTATTCACGGCAACAAAGGTACAGAAGCGGCAATTGCGTGTCTTAAAATGATTGCAAATAAGCAGCGTTTCATTAAATAAGAAACAATGACATTAATAAAGTCTATTTCTGGTATTCGAGGAACAATTGGAGGAAAGGTCGGCGAAGGACTTACGCCCTTAGATGCAGTTTTATTTGCTGCAGCTTATGGAAGCTGGCTAAAAACACAAAACCCCTCAAAAAAATTGAAGGTCGTTATTGGAAGAGATGCACGTATTTCAGGTCAAATGATTTCAGATCTTGTATCCTCAACCTTAATTGGCTTGGGCATAAATGTTGTAAATTTAGGTTTGTCTACAACTCCAACTGTTGAAATTGCAGTTCCCATGGAAAATGCACAAGGTGGTATAATCTTAACTGCAAGTCACAATCCAAAACAATGGAATGCACTAAAGTTATTGAATGAAAAGGGAGAATTTATTTCTGGAGCAGAAGGCGAAATGCTCTTAGAAATAGCAAAAAATCAAGATTTTGAATTCGCAGAAGTCGACGACTTAGGTTCAATAAGAAAAGATGACTCCTACATGCAAAAGCACATTGCCGCAATTTTAGCGCTGCCTCTTATTGATTCAAAGCTTATTAAAGAAGCAAATTTTAAGATTGTTGTAGATGCCGTGAATTCTAGTGGTGGGATTTTTGTCCCAGCTCTTCTAAAAGCGCTTGGTGTTTCACAAATAACAGAAATGTACTGCGAACCAAATGGTGATTTCCCGCACAATCCTGAACCTTTACCTGAAAACCTGAAAGATTTGTCACAGGCAATGAAAGTTCAAAAAGCTGCTATTGGAATTACAGTTGACCCTGATGTTGATCGCTTAGCATTTGTCTGCGAAGATGGCTCTATGTTTGGAGAAGAATATACCTTAGTTGCAGTTGCTGATTATGTTTTAAGTCAAACACCAGGAGCAACAGTTTCAAATTTATCTTCCACTCGGGCTTTACGAGATATCACTGAAGAAAAAGGACAAGTATATGCTGCGGCGGCAGTTGGAGAAGTAAATGTAGTAGCTAAAATGAAAGAAGTAAATGCCGTAATTGGTGGAGAAGGAAATGGTGGCGTAATTTATCCAGATTTGCATTATGGACGCGATTCCTTGGTTGGGATAGCCTTATTTCTCACTCATCTTGCTAAAGAAAAAAAATCGATGACTGCATTACGAGATAGTTATCCAAAGTATGTTATTTCCAAAAATAAAATTGAATTAACTCCAGAGATAGATGTTGATTTAATTTTAGAGAAAATGGCTTTAAAATATGCTGAGAACGAAGTTGATACAACAGATGGTGTAAAAATTTACATCGAAAAAGAATGGGTACATCTTCGAAAGAGCAATACTGAGCCTATTATTCGAATTTATTCTGAAGCAAGCGATGAAGAAGCAGCAAACAAACTAGCAAATCGAATTATCTCAGAGATAAAGGCGCTAATTTAATTTGGGTTATTAGCCAAAAGATTAAGATGAAGCAAGGCTTCTCCAATTTCAGCTTCATTTATTTCGATATCATAAACGGCAGATCCAATTCCATTTAGTAAACTACATAAAATTTTTCCTGAATGATTTTTTTTGTCTTGATACATAAAGGAAATTATTTCTGGCACCTCATCGAGTTCAATTGACACCATCGGAAAACTTGCTGTAATTGTTGCTTCAATATCCCTAAATTCTTCTAAAGAAATAAATTTTCTTTTCATGGAAATATGTGCTTCCGCGCACATTCCTAAAGCTACTGCGTGACCATGAGAAATTTGTCTTTTATTTAATTGGTAGCCCTCAAGCGCATGACCAATTGTGTGACCAAAATTCAATATTTTTCGCAATCCTCCTTCTAATGGATCTTTGTCTATAATCTTTGTTTTTATCAAAACAGAACTATGGATAACATCAAGTTGAATTAAATCATTTTCAGAATGAATTTTTTGAATTTTCAACCATAAATCCTTATCTTGAATTAGCGCATGTTTTAGCATTTCAGCATAGCCATTAAAAATTTCCTCGCCGGGAAGTGTTGCTAAAAATACTGGATCGATAAAAATATGTGAAGGATGAGAGAAAGTACCCAATTGATTTTTGTACCCCTCTAAATCGATGCCATTTTTACCCCCAATTGCCGCATCAACCATTCCAAGAAGTGAGGTTGGAACATTTATAAATTTTAATCCTCGTTTGTAAACTGAAGCAATAAATCCACCCATATCTGAAACCATCCCGCCACCTAGATTGATGATTAAATCTTTTCGAGACACATTGTACTCTGTAAGTGCTTGCCAAACTTGAAAACACACTTCCATGACTTTATTTGTTTCGCCAGTTGGCAGCAAAACAATTTCTGCGCGCTCAAGTTCGTTGAAAGAAGTAATTAAATAATCTAAGCAATTATCATGGGTGTTCTCATCAACAATTATAATAATTTTATGCCCTGAGAAGGCAGATAAGACATTGGAAAATGAACTTTCAAGAATAGAACCAATTTCTACCTGATAATTAGTAGCCTTTATAATTTTCATGTACTGATTTGACATCAAAATTAATTAAACTTTTCTGAACGCAACTTCGTAATAAAAAAGCAATTACTTTTGTGCCATGTTATCCTTCGAAAATACAGAAATTGCCTTTAAGAGTAGATCTACTCCTGATTTAAAAAGAGCATATTGGTTGTTTAAGATTGTTTCGTCTCCTATCATTGTAAAAATTGGAAAAGTAGCGACTAATTTTGCTCTAAGTTTGCGTTTCCCGATTCGTAAAATTGTTAAAGCAACCATTTTCAAACAATTTTGTGGTGGAGAAAGCATTGAAGATTGCAGAAATAAAATTGAGGAATTAGCAACTTTTAAAGTTGGGACAATTTTAGATTATTCTATAGAAGGAAAAACGACAGATGAAGATTTCGAGCAAACAGTTGAAATAATTATTCAGACAATTCAAGAAGGAAGAAACAATAAAAATATTCCTTTTGCAGTGTTTAAAGTGACAGGAATTGGCAGTATTATTCTATTAGAAAAGGCTTCTGATCAGAATTGTATTCTCAATGAATCACAAATACTTGAATTAGAAGGAATAAAGAATAGAATTGAGCGAATTTGTGCTGCTGCTCATACTGCAATGATTCCTGTTTTCATTGATGCAGAAGAATCGTGGATTCAAGCAATAATTGACACTTGGGCGCTGGAAATGATGCTAAAATACAATCTTGAAAAAGCAATCGTATACAATACATTGCAAATGTACCGTCATGACCGCTTAGAATTTCTTTCAAGTTGTTCTGAAAACGCAAAAAAGCATGGAATAAAATATGGAATAAAATTAGTGAGAGGCGCATACATGGAAAAAGAAAGAGCGCGCGCTCAAAAACTAGGATATCCATCACCAATTTATCCAGATAAAAATGCAAGTGACGATGCGTACAATACAGCTTTAAAATTCATCCTGGAACATGAAATGCTTTTTGCGCTTTGTGCAGGCACACACAATGAAGAAAGTTCATTGTTGTTAACCCAAGAATTAGAGAGAAAGCAAATTTCAAGAGACAATGACAAATTTTATTTCGCCCAATTGCTTGGAATGAGCGATCACATTTCTTTTAATTTATCGAATGCAGGTTTTAAAGTAGCAAAATATGTTCCTTTTGGACCTGTAAAAGAAGTGATGCCCTATTTATTGCGGCGAGCAGATGAAAATACTTCAGTTGCTGGACAAACAGGCAGGGAGCTTTCTTTGATAATCAAAGAGTTAGATCGAAGAAAGAAGAATTAATTTACCTTGATTATTTTTTTATAAAATTGATCTCCTAATTTCACAAAATAAGCGCCTTGACTCAAATTACTAGTTTCAATAGTTGTTTCACCTAAAATATCAAACTGTAAAACCTCTTCTAATAAAGCATTATAGATAATTCCCTGAATAGGAATTTCAGAAGCTATTGAAATGGTTAGTTCCTCATTAAAAGGATTTGGCGAAATTTTAGCTTGGATTTTAATTCCAAGACTTTCGATTTCAACCAACTGGTTAAGTGTATTAACATTGTATGTGATTGGAAAAACATTATTTGCTCCCACTTTCATCACAAAAATATGTGAACCTCCATTACTTGTATTTGCAAAAAGTCCTGTTGATGCATTTGTTCCTACAGTTATGTATGTTCCATCATTTGTGGCTAATACCTGACCGGCTTCATCCAAGCCTTCATTATTGATTGCACGAAACTGATCTAACCAATAAAGGTCAAGGTCATCAAAAAAATTAGCAACGATTATGTCATAATTATCTTGAAAAGTTCCCTGATTTAATGTCTGATAAGCAATTGCAATTTTATTTTGACCTGGCAGAAATGCAACTTCACTAAAATAAGTAGATGCTACTTGTGCTAAATCTTCTTTTGTATACTGAAATATTAAATTTCCATCTAAATCAAATGTACCTGCATAATCATCAAAATTTTCAGGATTTACTTCTCTAAAACCAATTGTATAAATTTTATCAAGCCCCAGAGATAAATCGCTTACACCGTATTTTCCTGCTAAATCACTTACCATATTTTCCCAAATAATAGTTCCTTGGGCATTCATTTTTAAGATAAATCCTTTTACAAGATTTGAGTCAGGGATAAACATTTCGCCACCAATAATAAAAAGAGAATCCGGCACACTAATAATTGAATTTGCACGATCTTCACCAATGCTACCAAAGGTTTTTGTCCACAAAGTATCACCATTTTTATCAGCATGAATAATAAGAATATCAGATGCTGCACCATTTGTAGCTTGAACTTCTCCAACCATTAAAATTGTTGAGTCTTTCGTCCAAATTGCGTCATTAATTCGTTCCCAATTGCTTGGTTTTCCGTAGGTTTTTTCCCATAATTTATTCCCGTTAAGGTCAGTTTTTACAAGATATGCATCAAAATCTCCAGACCCAAAAGAATTTGAAAACCCTGCGATATAGAATCCTAAATCAGCATTGTACAAAACCCTTTTCCCTTCTTCTGATTCTGGACCGCCATAACTTTGACTCCATAAATAATTTCCTGCCGTATCAATTTTAAGTAGAAAAGCTTGTGAACTTTCTCCCCAACTACTTGAACTTCCTGTAATAGCATAACTTGAATCTTCTAACTGAACAATTCCTTCACCACGGTCGTAACCTGACCCAGAATATAATTTAAAAAAACTATTCTGTCCATAGCTAAACCATGAAAAACTAATAATAAGAAAACTTATTAAAATGCGCATTGTAGACGAAGTATTATCGATTCACCATTTTTACTTATTAAATTTTCACTCGCCAAAGCAAGATTCCAATTTCTAATTTTTAAAGAAGAGTACATTCCTAAGCGATAAGAAGTAAAACCACCATAACTTCCATTTAATCCTATATTTAAATTCTTTCCAACCCGATAGTTTGCTCCAATGAATAACATTGGTGTATAAATAGAAGAAAGATACATTCGTATGCCATAAAATTCTTGCAAGCGGTTTTTCGAGTTTTCATTTATTAATTTAGATACTTGAAGAAAACCAGGAAGAAAAAGAATAGATTTTTTTTCAGATTTTGTAATTCCAACAGAATCTAAGATATTGGCCGGCGAAGAAAGAATATCTCCATTGTTTAGTAATTGATCGAAAGTAAATCCGGTAAAAGTATAAACTGAATCAGCTCTATAGATTGTTTGTGCTTGAGTTAGCGAAACGAGCCCTAAATTGCGCCCTAGAAATTGAATGTAATTTGATTCATCTGATTTATAAGTCATGGGAATACGAATATCGAAATCGAGTCCTAAGCCCAAACCATTAGAAAAACTTTTTGAGTTTATAAAACTAGCTTCCCCATCAAAAAGAACCATTAAAGTATCTCCCTCATTTGATTGGTATATTCCTCCAGTATTAATTTTTGCAGAAAGTGTATTTGTCAAATTAAAGACATTTAAACAAACGGATGATTTAGATTTTTTATCTAGCCAACCAAAGCCTAATTTCTCAAAAGAATAAGATGAAATTTCAGTTCCTGAAAAGGAAGCAAGCTGCCCCTGGTACATATCATTTCCATAAAAAGTCACTCCGAATAAATCCTTTGAATATTGCGCAGCAAGAAAAGAGTAATACCCTGCTTTTACGACAAAGCCCCAATTTTTGTGCTTTAATAAATTGACAGAAAAGTTTCTGTATTCAATTTCAGCACTTATATCAGTCCCAAACCTATTTAAATCGCCATGTAATTTAAAACTTTTGTCTTTAATAGCCTCTGTGATTTCTCCACCATAGAATAATTTTTTTGTGAGAGAATTATTCAATGACGTTGAAGAATAATTTGCACAACCTGAAAAAATAATTTCATTTTTACTTTGAATCAATGTGTCATGTTGAACCGGACACCAATGTTGGGCCTTAAATAGAAAGACGACAAAAAGAAAATTAAAAAGAAAAATATATTTCATTAATAGACAATTTCAGCATTTAACTTTAATCTCAATTTTACAGCTAAAAAAGCACCAAAGGGAATAGATTGTGCTTCATTCCATCCTGTGAGTGGATTTGGTGTATCAAATTTAGCTTGAACAACAATTTTTTTAATTTTATCAAGATTCTCAACAATATCTTCTGTTAAGACAAACTCAAGCAAAGAAGATTTTTCAAATAAACCAGATTGAGTATTTAAAGAACCCAATAAGCTGGAATAAATTTGACTTGTTGCATTAATTGTATACAAAATAGATCCATTTTCATTGAGCAAATATAAAATCGGCTCGCAGGCTAAGGGAAAAGCATTCGTTGCACTTAAGCTTATTAGTCCAGATTTTGCATGTGTCTTATTAGAATTCTGCTTTAAGTCTATGTTAAAAGTATCTCTAAGTGTTAAACCGTCTGCACCAACTATTAAAGGAATTTGTGATTTAATTTTGATTTTAAGTCGACTATTTGCAAAAATCTCATCATTTCCCCCTGAAACATTTCCCCAAGGATTTAACTGTAATTGATATGCCAATTGGTGGGAGGACCCTAAATTTTCTAAATAACTTTCAATGTTGCTATTTGCCGCAGAAAAAATCAAATGTTGACTTGAAGTTTGTAAACTATTCCAAGCGCCTGTTGCCGGAGAAATCAAAAAATCATTTCCCAAGTTAGAGGAAACCAATTGCGAAGTGTTTCCACTAGAATTTGTATTTTCAGCGCTAATTATCTTGCCTTTTATCCCAAATTTCATCCCATTTTCAATTTCAAAATCTAAATTAGCACTTGGTAAATCCAAATTTCCCGCAACGATGGAATTAAAATAGGGAACAAGGAATTCTGCAGTTTCAGAAATCAAAGTATTTCCAAAATACCCTTTTGCATAGCTAAATTTCAAACCACTCAACTCAGCTGAAAAAGAAAAATCATTGTTTGAAGATATTGCAACTGATGGACCAGTTGGATCAGAGGTAATAATTAATTGTGATTGAAGTTTATTATATCCTAAACCATTTACTCCTCTTAAGTCAAATGAGTATCCAGAAATATCTAAGAGTTCCTCTGCGCTTCCTGGTTGGGCATTTGTGCCAGCATTAACGAAAAAAATCTGCTCAAAAGCAAGCCCATTTTTTGTAATTCCGGGTAAAATAATTTTAAAATAAACTTTGGTGGCAATAGAATTAAAAACCTTCAACTTTATTGAGCCGGAGGAAACATCTACTTTTTTTAATTGTACGTCATTCAAATCAAAGGAATGCTCTTCGATTGTATTTGCAAAAGTATAGCCAGCAGGGACATTGCTTAAACTAAAATTCAGATTAAAACTTTGATTAATTGTTGTATCTGGAAAACCGACAAGGTCAGAAAGACCAAGATTTAAAATAGTTCGACTTAAATCTAAATCAATTGTAGTTTGATTACTCGAAACTAGAGTTGAATCATTGTATAAATTGGAAAGACTAATTGTATCTGAAATAATAGGTGCAGACCAATCGGTATTCCAAGTCGTCTGTTTCTTTTTACAAGAACAAATTAGAATCGTTAAAAGTAATAAAATGAAAAACTGTCTTTTCACCTCTAGATTATCATTAAAAATTAAGTTCTTTCTAGTATCGTAGCATAACCTTGACCAACTCCGATACACATTGTTACAAGAGCATAACGCTTTGAGCTTTCTTGAAGTTGCCTTGCCGCTGTCAAAAGTAAACGAGTTCCCGACATTCCAAGTGGATGACCTAAAGCAATAGCACCTCCGTTTGGATTGATCCGTGGGTCATTATCTGCAATTCCTAGCGCACGAGTGCAAGCTAAAACTTGTGCTGCAAAAGCTTCGTTTAATTCTAAAATATCCATGTCTGCTAAGGTCAACCCTGCTCTTTCTAGTGCTTTTTGGGATGCCAAAACCGGTCCAATTCCCATAATACTTGGTTCTACACCAGCAACTGCAGCACTAACAATTCTTGCCAATGGTTTTAAATTATGATTAATGAGTCCTTCGCCAGAAGAAATCAACAATGCGGCTGCACCATCATTTAAACCAGAAGAATTTCCTGCTGTCACAGATCCATCTTTTTTAAATGCTGGTTTTAATCCTGCTAAACTTTCTAAGCTCGTATTTGCTCGCGCAAATTCATCTTTTTGAAATATAATTGATTCTTTTTTCTTTTGGGGAATAGTTAAAGTAGCGATTTCGCCATCAAAAAAACCATTTGCTTGTGCTTTTGCCACTTTTTCTTGCGACCAACAAGCAAATTTATCTTGAGCTTCTCTTTCAATACCATATTTTTCTACCAAATTTTCTGCTGTTATTCCCATAGAATCAACGCCATAAAGCTCCTCCATTTTGGGATTTATAAACCGCCAACCAAAGGCAGAATCATACATTTGCGCATCTCTTCCAAATGCAGTTGAAGTTTTTGAAATCACCCATGGTCCACGAGTCATATGCTCAACACCACCAGCAATGTACAATTCGCCAGCTCCATCTTTGATTGCTCTTGCAGCATTAATAGTTGCTGCCATTCCAGATGCACACAAACGGTTCACTGTTTCGCCAGCTACTCCAACTGGAAGTCCGGCCAACAATCCAGCCATTCTTGCTATATTTCGATTATCTTCACCAGCTTGATTTGCACAACCAAGAATTACATCTTCGATTGCATTAAGATCTAAATTAGGATGACGATCGATTAAACTTTTGATAGCAAAAGCAGCTAAATCATCTGCTCGCATTGTGGCCAGTGTTCCACCCAAACTACCAATTGCTGTTCGAATTCCGTCAACAATATAAACTTCCTTGGACATCTAATTTTAATTTTGCCTTAAAATTACAATTTTCGATTGAATTGCATCAATTCGTAGCGAATTGTTATTTTTACAGAATAACTAGTACAAAAAATGCAAATTAGCATTAACTCCACTCAGATTGAACACCTCACTACTCTTTTAAAAGAGAAAGCATTTGTTCTTTATGATACGCTTGTTGAATATGGGCATGATGAAACAGAAGATTTAAGTTATCCGCCTGCAATAGTTTTAAAGCCAACGAGTGTATCAGAAATATCTGAGATTATGCGTTATTGTCATGCAGAAAAAATTCCAGTAACACCTGCAGGTGCACGCACAGGACTTAGTGGAGGTTCACTGCCAATTAATGGAGGTGTTTTGCTTTCAATGGAAAAGTTTAATAAAATTTTAAAAATTGACGAAAAAAATCACCAAGTTATAACCGAACCTGGCGTAATTACTCAAGTTTTACAAGATGCAGTTAAGGAAAAAGGACTTTTTTATCCACCAGATCCAGCAAGTAAAGGTTCTTGTTTTATCGGTGGAAATGTGTCTGAAAATTCTGGCGGTCCTAAAGCAGTAAAATATGGCGTGACAAAAGATTATGTATTAAACTTGGAAGTTGTATTGCCTACCGGCGAAGTTATTTGGACTGGCGCGAATGTCTTAAAAAATGCCACCGGTTATAATTTAACACAATTAATGGTAGGCTCTGAAGGAACACTTGCAATTATAACAAAAATAGTATTGAAATTAATTCCGCATCCAACACATGATTTATTAATGCTAGTTCCATTTTTTGATGCTCAAAAAGCATGCGAGGCAGTTGCTGCAATATTTCAAGCTGGAATTACACCAAGCGGACTTGAATTTATGGAACGGGATGCTTTAATTTGGACAAAAGAATTTATGGGCGAAACTTCAGTTCCTGTTGCCGATAATCATCAAGCACATTTATTAATTGAAGTAGACGGATTTGATCACGAGCAATTGATGAAAGAATGCGAGAAAATATTTGCGGTTTTAGAAAATTTTGAAACAGACGAAATATTATTTGCCGATTCAGAAGCACAAAAAACAACACTTTGGAGCTTGAGAAGAAAAGTTGCAGAAGCTGTAAAAGCTCAATCTATTTACAAAGAAGAGGATACAGTTGTCCCTCGATTTGCGCTTCCAGAATTGCTTTATCAGGTGAAAGAAATTGGCAAAAAGTATGGTTTTAAATCTGTTTGTTATGGCCATGCGGGAGATGGAAATCTACATGTAAACATTATTAAAGGCGATCTAAGTGATGAATTTTGGGAAAAAGAGTTGTCCCTTGCTATTCGAGAAATATTTACTCAAGTGATAAAACTTGGAGGCACTATATCTGGAGAACATGGCATAGGATTGGTTCAAAAACAATATATGGATATTGCCTTTCCGGAAATCACTTTAAATTTAATGCGTCAAATAAAAGCTGTATTTGACCCCAATAGAATTTTAAATCCAGGAAAAATATTTTAATAAAAGATCTTATTTTGGAATGTAAGATTTTAATATAGTTTGTACTTTTATTTTATGGGACTTAAATTTCAGTTTAAAACATTTCACGAACTCAGCACTTCTGAATTTCATGATATTATTGCACTTCGTATAAAGGTTTTTGTTGTGGAACAAAATTGTCCATACCTAGAATTAGATGGAAAAGATAAAAAATGCTATCATGTGATCTGTAGGACTGGAGTTGGAGATATTGTTGCTACTGCACGAATTGTGCCTCCCGGCTTATCGTACAAAGAAGCATCAATTGGAAGAGTCGTTATGACAGAGGCGCTCAGAGGAAATGGAAACGGACATGAACTTATGAAGCAGTGTCTTGCATTTTCAAAAGCTGAATTTGGTGCTGTTGCAATTCGTATTTCTGCTCAAAAACATTTAGAGTCTTTTTATATGGCTCATCAATTTGTCTCTACCGGCAAAGAATACTTAGAAGATGGAATTCCACATGTAGAAATGCTTTTTAACCCAAATCTAAATTGAGTTATTAATGTAGGTATTTAATTGCACAATCCAATAGAATCATATTTCGACCAGTAGCATCATTAGTTGCACTATCATTATTTTCATATTTCTTTTCAATAGTATTCATGTAGCAATCAAAGCATTTTTTTTTATTTTTTCCTAAAATAGCCAAAGAAGAGGTGAATTTTTCTACTTCTTTTCGAGCTTTTTCCTTGTCAGAGGAAGTCCAAGAACCTTTTTTGCTTTTGCAAGCTACAAATACTAAAGCAAGGCAAAATAGTAAAGCAATTTTTTTCATTTTGTTGTTTTAAAATAATTAATAAATGAGGCCTTATCCATTAAAATTTGTTTACCAGACTCCATACTTTTTAATGTAATTTTTCCAAGCTTCATTTCTTCTTCTCCAATAATTGCAACAAATTTTACACCACGATCATTGGCGTATTTTAACTGCTTTTGCATTTTTGAAGGAGATGGATAGACTTCACAATCAATTGAATTAGCACGAAGCGAAACTGCTAATTTTAATGCTATTTCAGACTCTTTTTCTCCAAAATTCACAAATAAAACCGTCAATCCTTCAGTCAAGTATTTTGGGAATAAATCCAATTCTTTTAAAATATCATAAATACGATCTGCACCAAATGAAATACCAACTCCAGATAAATCTTTTAGTCCAAAAAGACCAGTTAAATCATCGTATCTTCCACCACCACAAATACTTCCCATTTTAACATCGTGGGCAAGCACTTCAAAAATTGCCCCAGTATAGTAATTTAAACCCCGTGCTAATGTAATATCGAATTCAATTTTTTCATGATTAAATCCAATTTTATCGAGTAGTGAAAAGATACTTCTCAACTCCTCAACTCCTTTTAAGCCAATTTTTGATTCAGAAAGAAATGTTGACATTTTATCTAACTTTTCTTCATTTGTTCCTTGTAAATCGAATAAAGGTTGAATAGAAACAATCGCTTTACTTGAGATTCCTTTATTTTCTAATTCAGTTATTACACCTTCTTTACCAATTTTATCCAGCTTATCAATAGCAACTACGATATCAACTAATTTTTCACTTTCTCCTATTAATTCTGCAATCCCTGTAAGTAGTTTGCGATTGTTGATTTTTATCGTGAATCCTGGTAAATTAAAACGACTTAAAACAGCATCAAAAATTTGAATTAATTCTAATTCACAGAGCAATGAATCGCTTCCAACAACATCAGCATCGCATTGAAAAAACTCTTGATAACGACCATGTTGAGGTCGGTCAGCACGCCAAACCGCTTGAATTTGATAACGCTTGAAAGGAAAAGTCAATTCGTTTTGATGCTGGACTACAAAGCGTGCAAAAGGAACAGTTAAATCATAGCGCAAAGCTTTTTCAGAGAGTGAATTTGCAAATCGTGGTAAATTATCTTCTTGAAGTGCTGAAAGATCTGCGCGTTTCATCTTTTCTCCAGAATTTAAAATCCGAAAGATCAAGCGATCACCTTCTTCGCCATATTTCCCCATTAAGGTTGAGGATAATTCAAAACTTGGAGTTTCAATTGGAGCAAAACCATACACTTTGAAAACGGATTTAATTGTATCAAAAATATAATTCCTTCTTGCCACATCCTGTGGTAAAAAATCACGAGTTCCTTTTGGTATTGCTGGTTTTTGTATCACTATTTTTCTAATTCTTCTTTGTGCATGGCATAAATCATTCCATCTGAAAGCCCAATATTTGGAACCTGTAAGGTACGAATATTTAGTTCTTTTAAAATATAAATATAAATATCTAGAGCTGGAACTAGCACATCTGCGCGTTCTTCCTTAATTGAAAAACGTTTCATCCTTTCGGTAAGACTCAAAGGTGCCAATTCAGCCTGAAGTTTTTCAATTTCTATTAAAGATAGAGAGTCGTTCGCTTTTTGAGCAATAATATCATGGGCTTTTTGGATATTTCCACCCGTTCCAAATAGTAAATAATCCTCTAAAACATCAACATTTTCCTTAATCCACATTGTTAAATCGCTCCAAATTTCAGGGCTAGTTTTTCCTTTTAATATGCGAATTGTTCCTAATTCAAAAGACTTTGATGCGATGCGATGACCATTTTCAAAAACGCTAATTTCTGTACTTCCTCCTCCAACATCAATTACGATAAAAGCTATTTTTTTTGGGATATTTAGCAATGAAAATCCTCCTAAAATCAATTTTGCTTCTTCATCTCCAGATATCACTTCAATCTTCACACCAGTTTGTGCATTTATTTCTGCTATAACATTTTTACTGTTTTCAGCAATTCTCATTGCAGAGGTTGCAACGGCTCTTATATTTTTTACATCATAAATTTGAGCTAAAAGAGAGAATACAGAAATCGTTTTAATAAACATTTCAAGTTTTGTATATGAGATTTTTCCATCTTCAAATACATCATCTCCTAAACGCAGTGGTATTCTTAGGTAAGTGATTTTTTTTACAGAAGATTGTCCTTTATCTTCAATAAGCTCTCCAATTAAAAGTCGAGCGGCATTTGTGCCAATATCTATTGCTGCGTATTTCATAAGTTTGCAAAGATAAAAAAAGAGAGATTATAATAAACAAAATAGAATTTAGATTACATTTTAATTTAATCTGTTTATTGCGCATGAATATAGGAATTCTAAAAATTATATAAGAAAATTAAAAGGCATTAATACATAGAGAAAAAATCTATCTGTTTTCTTTAGTTTATAAAATAATTCACTATCTTTGCACCCCTTAATTGTGGGGTCAACTCTCTACAAAAGACCTTTTTACTAATCTACTTTCATTCGTGTAGAGGCGATGAAATACAAAACTTATAAGCCAAATGGCAGAAACAATTAACCCGCAGGGAACTGCAGATTTTGATTGGGAAGCGTTGCAATTAGACGGTTACAATCAAATCCAACGTTCAGAAATGTCTGATCGTTACGAAAAAACCTTAACTTCAATCAACGAGAGAGAAGTAATCCAAGGTACAGTTGCATTAATCACAAAAAAAGAAGTAATCATCAATATCGGATATAAATCCGAAGGAGTGGTTGCAGCAAATGAATTTCGCTATAATGCTGATTTAAAAATTGGTGATTTAGTAGATGTTTATGTTGAATGTCGTGAAGACAAGACTGGTCAATTAGTCGTTTCACACAAAACTGCACGCATGCACAGTGCTTGGTTACGTGTAAATGATGTTTTACGTACTGGAGAAATTATTACTGGCTATGTTAAATGCCGCACCAAAGGTGGACTCATCGTTGATGTATTTGGAATTGAAGCATTTTTACCAGGATCTCAGATTGATGTAAAACCTATTCGCGATTACGATGTGTACGTTGGAAAAAACATGGAATTCAAGGTTGTAAAAATCAATGAAGAATTTAGAAATGTCGTTGTTTCTCACAAAGCATTAATAGAAGCTGAATTAGAAGAACAGAAAAAACAAATTATTTCTGGACTTGAAAAAGGTCAAGTTTTAGAAGGTATTGTAAAAAATATCACTTCCTACGGTGTATTTATCGATTTAGGAGGTGTTGATGGTTTAATTCACATTACAGATTTATCTTGGGGACGTGTTTCGCATCCAGAAGAGATGTTAGAATTAGATCAAAAAATAAATGTTGTAATCTTAGACTTTGATGACGATAAAAAACGCATCGCTCTTGGATTAAAACAATTACAACCTCATCCATGGGATTCATTAGATACAAACTTAAATGTTGGTGATAAAGTAAGTGGAAAAGTTGTTGTAATGGCTGACTACGGTGCATTTATCGAATTAGCAACTGGTGTTGAAGGTTTGATACACGTTTCAGAAATGAGCTGGTCTCAACATTTACGTTCTGCACAAGATTTTATGAGTATTGGAGATACTGTAGAAGCAGTTATTTTGACTCTAGACCGTGAAGACCGAAAAATGTCCCTTGGAATTAAGCAATCAATGCCAGATCCATGGAATGATATTGAATCAAAATATGCTGTTGGCTCCAAGCACTCTGCAAAAGTTAGAAATTTCACCAATTTTGGAGTTTTTGTTGAACTAGAAGAAGGTGTTGATGGATTGATTCATATTTCAGACTTATCATGGCAAAAGAAAATCAAACATCCTTCTGAGTTCTGCAAAGTTGGAGAAGGAATGGATGTGATTGTTTTAGAAATAGATCGTGAAAACAGAAGAATTTCTCTAGGCCATAAACAATTAGAAGAAAATCCATGGGATGTTTTTGAATCTACTTTCGCAGATGGATCTATTCATAGCGGTACAATTATCGAAATGAAAGATAAGTCAGGAATTGTTTCATTGCCTTACGGTGTTGAGGGAATTTGTCCTGCAAAACATTTAAAGAAAGAAGATGGTCAGAATGCTAAAGTTGAAGAAACACTAGATTTTAAAGTAATTGAGTTTAACAAAGAATTAAAGAAAATCGTTGTTTCTCATACACGTACTTTTGAAGAAGGTGAAGATCGACCAAGCTCAAGCGCTAAGCCAAGTGCTGCTGCAAAAACAGCTAAAGCTCCTAAAAAGGCAGCTGTTTCATCTACAGATCAAGCAGTGAAAGCAGTAAATGAGAATACCGAAAAATCTACACTAGGTGATTTCGATGCACTTGCTGAATTAAAAGAAAAAATGGAAAAAGGCGAATAAGCATTTTTACATATAAATAATTAAGAGGTCCCAAGGGCCTCTTTTTTTTTGCTTAATCGTTCATAAAGTGTTGATAAAGTTGCTTTGTGATTTTAAAGCATAAAGTAGTAAAACTAAATAAATACTTAAATTTGTTTTGCTAAATGACAATTGAAGAATTACAAAAAACCGTAAAGGATATTTTTGCAGCATACCTAGAGCAAAATATGCACCGAAAGACACCGGAACGTTTTGCCATACTCGTTGAAATATATAACTATGAAGGGCATTTTGATATTGAGTCCTTGTATATTAAAATGAAAAATCATAATTACAGAGTTTCCAGGGCCACTTTGTACAATACTATTGATTTATTACTTGCTTGTAATCTTGTCCGAAAACATCAATTTGGAAAAAACATAGCGCAATTTGAAAAATCGCACGGATCAAAGCAACATGACCATGTTATCTGTACAGATTCAGGTGAAGTTTTTGAATTTTGTGACCCTCGAATTCAACAAATAAAAGAGACAGTTGAAGAACTATTTGATCTTAAAATTCAACATCATTCACTTTATTTTTACGGGATGAAAAATAAAAAACAATAAGATGAGTGTTATATTTAATGTAAAAAAAAATACTTCATTCATTATTTTTCGGTTTGAAGGGAAAATCCTTTCAGATGCTGATTTAATAATAGCAAATGAGGTGTTATCATCTAATAAAAACTGGAATATAGTCTTTGACCTTAGCGAACTTTCTCATACGAATTCAAGTGGAATAGCATTTATGGTAAAAACTTTAACAAAAGCACGTAT
>ENA-UOYL01000232-UOYL01000232.1-marine-metagenome-genome-assembly--contig:-NODE-232-length-20759-cov-3.362102_pt1 | contig 20759 bp, 19 predicted proteins | sample MGYA00238173_ERZ767189 | MGnify/ENA primary metagenome ERZ767189 (study PRJEB28943, sample SAMN06267163) | marine metagenome | isolation source: Columbia River Estuary | place: USA:Columbia River Estuary... | reverse complement strand
CCATTTCGGAACTTTGTATTGTCGGCAAACCAATTTTATTGATCCCTTCTCCGAATGTTTCCGAAGACCACCAAACAAAAAATGCGATGGTTTTGGTAAATAACGCCGCCGCGATATTAGTGAAGGATAGTGAGGCGAAGGAAGTACTCTTCAAACAAATTGTTGAAGTATTAAACGATGCAGATCAAATCCACCAGCTATCAGTGAACATAAAGAAAATGGAGCGCCCTAATGCAACGCATGATATTGTGAACGCTTGTCAAAGTATTAGGTCTAAATCAACTCATTAATATGAAAACTAAGTTAATCGATTTTCATAACGTGTACTTTTTAGGCATAGGCGGTATTGGGATGTCGGCCTTAGCTCGCTACTTTCTATTACATAAAAAAAATGTGGCTGGCTATGATCGTATAGCCTCTCCATTGACATTGGAATTAATTCGCGAGGGATGTAAAATTGATTATTCGGATGATCTTGCACTCATTCCAAAGCCATTTTTATCTAAAAAAGAGGCGCTAATTGTTTATACACCAGCCATTAAATCAGATAACTCTTTGCTTAGTTACTTTAGGGAAAATGGCTTTACGATCATGAAAAGAGCGGAAGTTCTTGGATTGATTTCTCAAATGTCTGACTGTTTGTGCGTAGCTGGAACTCATGGTAAATCAACAACAAGCTCGCTTCTTGCATATATTTTAAGTTGTTCTACTACAAAATTAACTGCTTTTCTAGGCGCGATTGCCACCAATTTTAATTCGAATTTAGTACTTCAAAACGATGCTGAATTTGTCGTGGTTGAAGCGGATGAGTTTGACCGTTCATTTCTACAATTGACACCGTTTGCTGCTATTATCACTTCCTGTGACCCCGATCATTTAGATATTTATGGCTCTAAGGAATCATTCATAGCTGGTTTTCAGGAGTTTGCTATGAAAATTAATGATAATGGCTTGCTCGTTATAAAGGAAGGGATCGACTTGCCAGCTAAGGCAAAGAAAATTACCTATGCTTTGTTTTCTGATACTGCCGATTATGCTATTACTAATTTGTATTATGAAAATGATGTGGCTTTTTGTGATGTCCGCTTGAAAAATACGGTTTGGACCAAAGTAGAGTTAGGATTGCCAGGTATACATAATGCTGAAAATGCACTAGCCTGCATCGCGCTTCTTGCCGAATTAGGTATTCCGCATCATTTTATAATCGAAGGTCTAAAGACTTTTCTTGGGCTTAAAAGAAGGTTTGAAACAATAATCAAAACAGATAATATTATTTTTATCGACGATTATGCTCACCATCCTACTGAAATTGACGCGCTGATTACTTCGATCAGAATGCGTTACCCAAATAAAAAAATTACTGGGCTATTTCAACCTCACTTGTACTCTCGAACAAACGATTTTGCCGATGAATTTGCTAGGTCATTGTCGGCGCTTGATGAGGTAATTCTATTGCCGATTTATGCTGCAAGAGAATTGCCGATGCAAGGTGTTACCTCTGAATACGTGCTGAATTTAATGAATCATAGTAATAAGAAATTAATGTCGAATGAGGAGGTGCTTGACCACTTGAAAGTATTTAATGATGGGGTCTTTGTGACGATTGGAGCTGGAGATATTGATCGACTCGTTGCGCCTATTAAAAATTTATTATTGACCAATTTAGAACAGCTATGATGAAAAAGGCATTAGTAATAGTTTTTTGGGTGGTCTTGGGAATTGCACTTGTCGCAATACTGATTCTTGCTAAGAATCAAAATGAATCTCAAATTGCGAAAAAACCAAACATTTCTATTCATGTCGAAGGTGAAAATGCTTTTCTTAATGAAAAGGAATTAATGGAAAGATTAGAATTAAAAAAACTCTATAAGGTTGGAATGGCTGTTGATAAGATTGATATAAAAAAAATAGAAGCTTTCATAAGGGCCATGGATGAAATAAAAAAAGTGAAAGTCTTTAAAAATATTGGGAATACTTGGGATATTAACGTGGAACTCAGACGTCCAATTGCTAGAATTTACCCGGTGTCTCAAAATTCATTTTATTTAGATGATGAAGGGTTTACCATTAATCGAACTCATTTACATACTGCTCGTGTATTAATAATTTCTGGGGAGATTACTGAAAATCTCTCAAAAGTTTCCGTAAAAGAAATTATTAACAATGATTCTTTGAAAAGTATTCGAAAAATAGATGATATCTATCGAATTTCCAATTATGTTTGTAAGGATTCATTTTTTAAAGCTTTGATTGGTCAAGTTTACCTGGAAAAGAACGGAGATTTCATTCTAATTCCTATTGTTGGCAAGCAAACTATATTATTTGGTTCAGCATTTTCTGACGAGGAAGTCAATGATAAGTTTAATCGTTTGAAGATTTTTTATAAGCAAGGAATGCCTTACGAAGGTTGGGATAAATATAATACGATAATAGTTAAATATGATGGACAAATCGTTGGAAGGAAATAACCATTCGGAAAATAAGGTGAAGCGAACAAAGATTGTTGTAGGCTTGGATATTGGGACTACAAAAATTGCGTGCTTCGTTGGAAAGAAAAATGAGCATGGAAAAATTGAAATTTTATCCATGGGGAAAAGCGAATCGCTGGGCGTGATGAGCGGTGTGGTTTCAAATATTAAGCAAACTATCGAATCTATAAAATTGGCTATCCATGAAACTCAGTCTAGGGTAGAAGGTGATTTGATTATAAAAAATGTTAATGTCGGTATCGCTGGACAGCACATTAAAAGTTTGCAGCATCGAGGAATTTATACGCGGAATAATTCCGAAAATGAAATTTGTCAAGAGGATATTAATGCCCTTGTGAAAGATATGTATAAGTTAGTGATTAATCCAGGGGAGGAAATCATTGACGTATTACCCCAAGAATATATCGTTGATAGTCAACATGGTATAAAAGATCCTATTGGAATGGCTGGAGTTAGACTCGAAGCTAATTTTCATATTATCACAGGTCATGTTGCGAATGTCCAAAATATACGAAGGTGTATTGAACATGCTGGCCTAAATATTAAAGGGATAATTCTAGAGCCAATTGCTTCTGCAGATGCGGTTTTAAGTCAAGAAGAAAAAGATGAAGGGGTTGTACTCGTAGACATCGGCGGTGGAACTACCGATGTGGCAATATTTTACGAGGGTATAATTCGTCATACTGCGGTTATTCCTTTCGGTGGCAATGTTATAACTGATGACATTAAAGAAGGATGCAAAATAATTCGACGTCATGCCGAAAACTTGAAAGTGCGCTTTGGAAGTGCCTTTGCATCAGAGAGTAAAGAGCACGAAGTGGTATGCATACCAGGATTTAGAGGAAAAGACCCGAAAGAAATTACCCTGAAAAATTTGGCTAAAATTATTCAGTCGCGAATGGAAGACATCATAGAATTGGTGCATTATGAAATTGAAAATTCAGGATATAGTAAAAAAGTTCTAGCAGGAATTGTCCTTACAGGAGGAGGTTCGCAAATGAAACACCTGACTCAATTGTTCGAATATACTACGGGTTTCGATACACGAATTGGATACCCTACCGAGCACCTTGCTAGTACAAATCAATTGGAAAATTTGGCTAGCCCAATGTTCTCAACGGGTATTGGACTTGTTTTAAAGGGTTTCGAAAGAATGGAAATGAATGATACTGCAACTGATGATGCGCATCAAGGAATAAAACCAGTAACGCACAATGACCCCAAATTAAAAGAAAGTTTCTTTAATAAGATTTTAAATAAATTTCCGCGTTTGCTGGAAGATGAATAATAAATTAACCTAAGTTATGATAGAATTTGATATACCAAAAGAAATGTCCTCAATTATAAAAGTAATTGGAGTTGGTGGTGGTGGCAGTAATGCTGTTAACCACATGTTTAACCAAGGAATCGTAGGAGTTGACTTTATCGTTTGTAATACAGACCGACAAGCACTCGATATTTCTCCAGTCCCTAATAAAATCCAACTTGGACTCAATCTTACAGAAGGTCGTGGAGCTGGAATGATGCCTGAAGTTGGGATGAATGCAGCAATAGAAAATATTGAGGAATTACGAGAAGTGCTTTCTAGAAATACCAAAATGTTATTCGTTACCGCAGGAATGGGTGGGGGAACCGGAACAGGTGCAGCCCCAGTTATTGCCCAAGTTGCCAAGGACCTTGGTATTCTTACAGTTGGTATCGTAACTATTCCATTTGATTTTGAGGGTAGAAAGCGTAGACTGCAAGCGGAAGAAGGCTTGGAGAAAATGCGCCAAAATGTAGACACGCTCTTGATTATTAATAATGAGAAATTAAGGGAGTTCGGAAAAAATATGTCGCTGACAAAAGCATTTGCTGAAGCAGATAATATTTTAACGGTTGCAGCTAAAGGAATCGCTGAGGTTATTTCTGTTACTGGTTTAGTTAATGTCGATTTTAATGACGTGAATACAGTTCTTCGAAATAGTGGTCACGCCATTATGAGTAGTGCCTCGGCTGAAGGAGAAAACCGTGCTGTTGATGCTGTTCAAGCTTCTCTGAATTCGCCGCTTTTAAATGAAAATGACATAAACGGAGCTAAATACGTCTTGTTGAATATCACCTACGGAGATATGGAGGTGATGATGGATGAAATTACAAGCATTACAGATTATATTCAAGATGCCGCTGGTGCAAATGCTGATGTTATTTGGGGGCATGGTTATGATGCTAGTTTGGGAAGTAAAATTAGTATTACGCTAATTGCTACAGGGTTTGCATCAATTCCATACACCGGGTTTGAAGCCTTACCTGAACGTACAATTATTTCATTGGGCGATGATTCGAAAAAAGAAATAACCAGCATAATGTCCTCACCAATTGAAAATGAACCAATTGAAAATATGAGCGATGTGCTTGCAAAAGAGCCATTTTTAAAGGGTAGTGATACAATTATCGATTCTCAAATTGTGGAAGAGGTTTCTCCATCCGTATCTTTTGGAAAGGAGGAAGAAATAACTACTCCTGTTCTCGAATCTACGGATTCTTCACCTGTTTCTTTTGATTTATTTGATTCTGAACAATACTCGGATGACGATTATACTGAAAATGCGCTAAGTGAGCAAGAGAATTCTGTAAACCTTGATCTTCCTTATGGCGACAGTGGAAATGATAACATTCTTGATGCTCCGCTTGTTTTTAATGACTTGTCTGAAAGTAGAGAAGGTTCTCCTGTTGGATCTTCTCAAATTGAAAACCCTGAAATAGTTCGTCATATCTTAGAAGATGATGGCGAAACAAGTTGGAACACATCAAGAACTCAATCGGTGCTTTCCCCAGAAGAACAACAACAAAAAACAGATGAGCGTAATGCTAAAATTCATGCTTATACAAATAAATTGAAAAGAGCTGAAGGTATTGCGGAATTTGAAAATGAACCGGCTTTTGTTCGACGAAATATTCAGGTGAATTTAGATACGCCAAGCAATGAAAATCCAATTTCTAGATTCGGATTGTCTGATGATGACGCTGGCTCAGGTTTGCGTAATAATAATTTCCTTCATGATAATGTTGATTAAATGAGTTTAGCAACGGATATTAATGATGCGATAAAAAGCGCCATGCTAGCCCGTGATAAAGATCGTTTGTCGGCATTACGGGATATTAAATCAAAAATTTTAATGGAAGCTACTTCTGGTGGTGGTACCGAAGTTAGTGATGAACTCACCATAAAAATATGCCTCAAGCTGTATAAGCAGCGCATGGAAACCTACGAATTATATATCAATCAGAATAGAGAGGATCTCGCTCATGACGAACTCGTACAAGCGAAGGTGATAGAAGAATACTTGCCTAAAATGCTGAGTGATGATGAGGTGAAAAAAGAAGTTGATAGTGCCATCGCATCTACTGGCGCAAAAGGATTGCAAGATATTGGCAAAGTAATGGGAATTCTTTCTGCTAAGTTAGCTGGAAAAGCCGACGGTAAACTTATCGCCGTATTTACTAAGGAAGCGCTCGCAAAGTTATAAATGAAGGCCGATTTAACGATATGTATTCGTCAACTCCACGATAAAGGCCATTCGCCAGGCACTTCTACTAATTATTCGTATAAAGATGTTTCAGACCAAATTTGGGTGACGCGCTCAGGGATTGATAAAAGTCATATATCTGAAGATGACTTTATTTCCTTGGATCGAAACGGTGAGCCAAGCCAACAATATCAAGGGGTGAAACCTTCTGCTGAAACAGGTATTCATGTTGTTTTGTATGATCTCTTTCCGGAAGCAAAGGTTGTTTTACATAGCCACGCGGTCTATCCAATTGCCTTAACTTCTTGCCATAAAGCAAATCACTTAAGTTTTTCTGGTTACGAAATGCAAAAGGGATTTAAAGGTGTTGATACTCATGAAGGTCTTATTCAGATTCCTGTTTTTGAGAATGCTCAGGATATGACTTTTTTTATGCATGAACTAAGGTATCGTAAAACGGAGCTGATGCATGGTGTATTTATGATCCGTAAACATGGTTTTTATGCTTGGGGAGAAAATTTATTTGACGCTAAACGACACCTCGAATCCTTCGATTATCTTTGTCAATGTGAATGGTTAATCTATACTAAATAATAATGGCGCTATTGTCAATTCCTGATGAAAATTTTAACTCGGTCGATGCCCAGGTAATTCGTGCGTTTATGAAGGATAGGGGGATTTTTTTCGACCAATGGACTTGTGACCATGTATTTAATGATGACGCTAGCACAGAGGAAATAATCGCCGCATACCAGAAGGACTTAGCGCCTTTTATGGAATCGAATGGCTACTTGACGGCTGATGTTATTTCTATTAACGCCTTAACGGAAAATTACGACGCTATACGAAATAAATTTTTAGCCGAACATACCCACAGCGAGGATGAAATTCGTTTTTTTGTCGATGGATCGGGTAAATTCTGGTTTAACTTGGATAAAGAACCTGTTTTCTATTTGCTTTGTGAAAGGGGAGACCTGATTAGCGTTCCGGCAGGAACCAAGCATTGGTTTGATGCTGGGGAGCAGAATCCTTTCGTGAAAGCTATTCGGATTTTTATTGACCAAACGGGCTGGATTCCCAATTATACGGGTTCCGGTATCGATCAACGGTATTTGTGATGTCTTACTTAAACGGAGTTCGTTGTATTGTTACTGATATTGAAGGCACAACCACTTCTATCTCTTTTGTAGTAGATGTCTTGTTTCCGTATTTTCGTCTGCATGCCTTAGAATGGTTGGATGATGATTCGGATTCATTCAAATCTATTTTAACGGAAACTCAACATCATCTTCAGTCTCAAGAGGGCATCTCCATTCTCGATAAGCAAGCGCTGATTGAAACATTGATTCAATGGTCTCTTGAAGATCGCAAAATCACACCGCTCAAGAATTTTCAAGGTTTGGTTTGGGAAAAAGCGTACTTGACTGGTGAGATCCGTGGTCATGTTTACTCGGATGTAGAACCTAATTTGAGGAAATGGAACGATTCGGGGATTTCTTTGGCTGTATTTTCTTCGGGTTCTGTTCAAGCGCAAAAACTTATTTTTGGATTTTCAGAAGCAGGTGATCTGTGCCCTTATTTCAATGCTTACTACGATACTCAAGTTGGCGCTAAGCGCGACCCTGCTACCTATGTCCGAATCGCTGAGCTTCAAAAATTGGATCCACACTTGATCTTATTCCTCTCTGATGTTCCTGAAGAATTAATCGCAGCGGACGCTTCCGGTTTTAAAACGATACAGTTGGTTCGCCCTGGAAATACGCCCAATTGGCCACATGTTGTTGAGAATTTCGACCAAATAACATAAAAAAAGCCCTCCCGGATGGAAAGGCTCTTCAATGTTTAATCTAATATTTATCTCTTAATAATTAGTTTTTGAGTATTGGTTTGTGACCCTTCTGTCAAACTCACTAAGTACACTCCGTTGACTAAGTGTTGGCTGGAAACGTTCAAATTTAATCCGGTCATTTCTGACGAATAAATCACTTTTCCCGATAAATCACTTACGGTAACTTGGCCATTGAAGGTCTCTTTTGTTTGTATAGTGAATTCGCCTGAGCTTGGATTAGGCGTGATCTGAAATAACGCTTCTTCTTCGATGTTATCAAGTCCTAAGGATTGATCGAAGTTCATACGAACCATACAAGAGGAGCTTGTGTAGTACCAAGTTTGATCGGTGTAATCGAAATAAAATACGGTTGAAGCAGCTGCTCCTCCAGAGGTAGCGATGACCAAATCGTTGGTCGCTCCTCCATCACCATAAGAACCTACAACTATTAAATAAGATTCGCCAGCAGTTAAGGCTTGTGGGGATTGGAGGCCAAACGTGTGTTTTTGCCCTAGATCTCCTGCCATAATGATATATGGAAGTGATTCATCCATAAAGTCAAAGTCTCCTGTGCTTGGGTTTATAGCATACAACTTAGCGAAAATCTCTGCCCCTTCTACTGCGGTTAGACCGATGTACCCATCTATACCATAAAGTGTTGAATTGGTGAAAATATCAAAAACAGGTCCTGCTTCAAAACCTTGTCCTGTATTGAATATACCGCCCAAAATAACACCTTTATCGCGGGCATAAATGTCATCGTTAACCACCACGTTGATATTGGGCTGGGTGTTATTACTTAAGTCAAGTTCTGTCTGCGAGGAAGAGGTTCCAAATTGTATTGCGTGGCTTGCATTTACTGCTGTAGGGGTAAAGGTTGTAGTGCACCAAAGTGTATCTCCTGCGGCGGCAGCAATAGGACTCGGACTTGATAGTCCGGAGTATAAAGCATTTATGTTGGCGGTGAAAATAGCATCTGTAATATTTTGCACGCCAATATTTTGGACAACACCACCAAAGTATATCGGTGCAACTTGGTTGTTTGGAATTTGATAATAGGCTAGTCTTTCACCGAAAGGTCCATCGGTTCCCCAGGTGATACTTTGAAGTTTTAAGTCGTATTGATCGGTTTCTATGATCTTGATGTCGTCAATGGCCCAATACCATCCCCAATTCCCTTGATAGTTTAGTTGGACCATCACGCTGGCTTGGCCTCCTGCTACACTTGAGATATTTATTGAAGCAATGTCGGGATTGGCTGTATTTTGTGCGGTTGGTTCTGTTCCATCTGTAATAATAAAGTCTGTCCAAGAGCTACCTCCGTCGTTGCTAATTCTTACGATTCGGGTGTCAAGGTAGGTTCTATACGACTGCTCGAATACCAAACTGACATTGGGATAGGCGCTACAATCGATTGTGCCAGTGTAGGTCATATTGGAATTTTGGGCGCCGTTTTGACCTTGGGAATCGGAATTGATAAAAGCGAATCCGTTGTTTACGGTAGTGAACAAGGCTGGATTCAGTCCGGTTACTGGAATGGTATCAGCCGCAGTGGTAATTTCCCAGTTCAGGTATGGAGTAGATGTATTGTCATAGGTCCATTCTGAATTATCTGAAAAGTCATTCTGCCAAATGGTAATGCCTTTTGGGACCACTTTGTTGGTTTTGGCTGCAGTATATTCGAACTGCACACCCTTATTTTTCTTGGCTATGTCTGTCATTTTTCCTTGCGAAAAGCCAAAGGTTAGACACATAAGAAATGCCGCTAAAAAAGGTATATTTTTCATAATATTATTATTTTATAAGTTTAAATATACAAAAAAAAGGGACCGAGGCCCCTTTTTTTATTTTTAATCAATGGATGATGATTAGTTTTTTACAACCAATTTTTTAGTGACAGCAGAACCATTTGAGCTTACTGTAACCATGTAAAGGCCATTACCAAATTTCTGAGTATCAACAGAAATAGTAGCGGAACCGTTTAATGCACTTAATGCTGTGTTGTATACTTCTTTTCCAGTTAAATCAACGATAGAAATAGCAACTTCAGCACCACTGTTTCCAGTTAAAGCAATTGTTGCATTTCCATTAGCAGGATTTGGACTTACATTAAATGTATTAATCGTGTTATTCTCTGAAATAGAAGCATTCGAGAAGTTCATTCTCACCATTGGTGTTGAAGTGGTATAATACCAAGTAGTGTTAGTCATATCATAATAGAATGAAGTTTGCGTAGCAGAAACACCAGCAGTACCAACTACTAAGTCGTCTGTAGCGCCACCGTCACCATTAGAGTATGCCACTACTAAGTACGGCTCACCAGCGTTAAGGGCAACAGCTCCTCCTGCCAAAGGCAATGTAACAACAGCATCTATATCATTTCCTGTAACTACATAAGGGCTTGATTCGTCTACAAATACAAAATCTCCCGTTGCTGGGTCGATTGAATATAACTTAACAAACATTTCAGTTCCAGGGTTGGTGTTAGGGTGTAAATACACATCAATTGCAGATAATTCATCAGCGCCGAAGATATCGAAGATATTTCCAACTTCAAATCCCATTCCTTGGTTGTAAGAACCACTTGCTAGTGTACCTAAATCTCTAGCGTAAATACTATTGTTTACTCCAATAGTCGCCGCATTAGCGATGGTGTTATCTGCCGGGTTGGCATCCGTATTCGCGGATTGTACGCCACAACTCACTGTGTAATTTGTTACAGTTGCTGCAGGGGTAAAGGCTGCCGTACACTCTAAAGTATCAAATGTACCCGCAACGACAAGAGTGGGAGCAGATCCTGAAGTATATGGTGTAGCTTGAACACCAAACTGAGCGGTCTGGTTTAGAGCACCGAAATTAGATATAATTCCACCAAAGTTGATTTCAGTAACTTGGGCTGTAGGAATTTTGTAGTAAGGCATACGCTCACCCCAAGAACCTGTTGAACCCCAATAAACACCAGTCACAGCTAAATCGTAATCATCTGGCTGCATAAGTTTCACATCGTCAACTGCCCAAAACCAGTCGTATTGACCAGTGTATTTGAATCCAATTCTAACGCTATCTTGCCCGCCAATTTGGCTAGAAAGATTAACTTGAACTGTTGCAGGATTAGTGGTGTTGGTATTAACGGTCATACCTGCATTTACTTCAACTTCTTGCCAGGTGGTTCCACCGTTGGTCGAATATACCACATAGGTGCTTTCAGCATACCTTCTGTGTGATTGTTGAAATACCATCACGACCAATGGCTCAGCACTTAAGTCTATGTTTTGGTTAAAAACAATTTGGGCATTTTGAGTTTCAGTAGCGCCAGCACCATCTGAATCGATATGTGCGTAGCCATTTGCAGCGGTTGTATGCGCTGCTGGCACTAATGCCGGTACAGGAATAGCGCTCAAATTTGTTGTAACGGTCCAATCTCCAGCACTATGTGGTGGCGTTCCACTAGGGAAATTTGAATTCGACCATTGTGTTGGGTTCGAAAAATCATTTTGCCAAAGTGTGATACCTTTGGGCTCAGAGATAACGCCATGGGGCGCTTTTTTGTCAAAAGAGACGGAATGTTTTGGAGCCATAGTTGCCGTATTTTTCTGACCAAAGGCCATTCCAAATACCAACATGCCGCAAAAACTAAAGTAAATTTTTTTCATCTTAGATTTTTTTAAGTTCGTACAAATTTAATAGAATAATAATAAAATACAAACACTTTATCTAAAATTACTAGGAACAAAAAAGGATTAATATTCCCTGTTGAATAAATAATCAGAAAGGTTTACCAAAAGGGATTTGTTTGGAGAATAATCAATCGTTTCTAGCGCTTTCATTGCTTTTAAATAATAAATTTCTTTTTGTTTATGACAATGTTCATAGACCCCCAAGTTTTCAAAGATATGGCGCGCCAATAAAATCTTTGTCGAATGGTCTTTTTCTGCATACATTTCGGTTAATCGATGTTTATTTGGTTCATCTGCAAGTTCATCCGCAAGAATGCACAATAAGGTTTTTTTATTCGCAATGATGTCCCCACCAATTTGTTTGCCTACTTGTTCTTGTTCACCATATAAGTCTAATAAATCATCTTGAATTTGAAACGCGATGCCCAGATTGATTCCGTATTGGTATATGAGCGCTTGATTCTGTTTTGAAGCGCCTGCGATAATAGCTCCAAATTGAAGGGCGCATCCCAGAAGAACAGATGTTTTTAAGCGAATCATTTCGATGTATTCTTCTGTGCTTACTGCTGTTTGCTGTTCAAAATCCATATCCATCTGCTGACCTTCACATACTTCAATAGCCGTCTTATTAAACAAGTTTATTAAATCGTAGAGTTGTTCTTGCGATTGTTTCGCAAGTTGTTGGTATGCCTTCACAAATAATACATCGCCTGAGAGTATGGCAATATTAGTATTCCATTTTTCGTGAATCGTTGCTTTACCTCTTCGAATGGGAGCCACGTCCATAATATCATCATGCATTAAACTGAAATTATGAAATAATTCAACGGCAATGGCAGCTGGTAATGCATTTTCTTTTGTTTCGCCAAAATATTCAGCCGATAATAAGGTTAAAATTGGACGAATTCTTTTCCCCCCAATTTTCATGAAATAATGAATGGGATCGTATAAGTTTTTGGGAGAAGATGGTAGGTCGAGTTGATTCAGTTCCGTTTCTATGAAACTAAGGTAGGTCTCAAGTTGTTTCATTTTCGCTTTATCAAATTGAGTAGGTAATTACCATAGCCACTCTTTAGCAGGGCTTGAGCAATTTCTTTAAGTTCCTCTTTACTAATGAAACCATTCCGATAGGCAACTTCTTCAATGCATCCGATTTTTAAACCTTGTCTTTCTTCAATTACTTGGACAAATTGTCCAGCTTGCATAAGCGAATGGAATGTGCCAGTATCTAACCATGCTGTCCCACGATCTAATCGGGCAACTTTTAATTTTCCTAATGCTAGATAAGCGGCATTGATATCAGTGATTTCGTATTCTCCTCTGATGGAAGGCTTAAGATTTTTCGCAATATCAATAACAGAATTATCATAAAAATAAAGTCCTGGTACTGCAAAATTCGATTTTGGTTTTTTGGGCTTTTCTTCAATGGAAATGGCATTCATCTCAGCATCAAATTCAACTACACCATAGCGTTCAGGATCACTTACGTGATAAGCATAGACAACTCCGCCAACAGGATCGTTGTTTTCTTTTAGCAAAGCATCCATTCCTACACCGTAAAAGATGTTGTCTCCAAGAATTAAAGCGACCTTATCTTTTCCAATAAATTTCTCACCAATTACAAATGCTTGAGCTAAACCATTTGGCACTTCTTGCACAGCATAAGAAAATTTACATCCCAAGGATTTCCCATTGCCTAAGAGCTTTTTAAAATTCGGTAAATCATGAGGTGTTGAAATGATTAAAATTTCTCTAATTCCCGCACTCATCAGAATGGATAGCGGATAATAAATCATTGGCTTATCATATACCGGCATTAGCTGCTTACTCACTGCTAAGGTAATGGGATGTAACCTTGTGCCAGAACCTCCGGCTAAAATAATACCTTTCATCTGTCTTTTTTAAACGTAACTACAAAGCGTTTATAACCATCGAAACAAATCGCCAAAAAGTCTTTTCCCCCAAGGCGTATTGCCATATTCTTTCTCAATTTTTGCTCTAAATTCTAACATGGTATAATATTTATTTTTTCCTAGATCAATTTTAAAGGTTTCTGCTGGAATACTTTCTAACAACTCCACTTTTTTAGCGAAATAAATTATTCCGCCATCTTCCGTTGCAATACCCATAATTAGTCCTGGCAATCCACAAAACCCTTCTGGACCAACTGATGGGGTAATTGAAGTTGTATACCAAGCATAAATACGTGTCGAATCATTTTTTTGGTAAACAGCTTTTCGACAATTATATCCGTTTATAACTCGTTTGCTATCGGTGATTTTCCATGGTCTAGCGGGCAAAGAGTCTCTGATATAAATATCCTGACCAAAAATGGAAAGGATGGAAACTTGTTTTTCTTGATTTAAAAATTGATAATATTGATTTTTAGTAGTCATCCAAGCCATTTCATCAACGGTATTAGTTGGAACGGGTTTAAAATAAGAAATGCTATCGTTAAAAGTCAAGGTAAATTCTTCGTTTTTTATCTTATTGTCCTCGTTGACAAATCGTTTCATCCTAGGATCGTTATACCGTTTCATTAAATTGGTTCTTCTTTCGTAGGTAATTTTTCCTGTGGTATTTACTTGTGCCCATGAACTAACATGAAACAGACATAAAACCAAGAAAACTAATTGCTTAATGCCAGCCGGTGAAATCATCTTCTTTCGTTTTATTGTTATTGAATTTATACGTTAGTTTCATCAGGAAATACCGCGATATAATTTTAGTAAAGTTATCGGTAATGATGTTGCCGTTTAATTGTCGTTGAACCGTTAGGTTTTGGTTGAGTATATCATTGGCTTGTAAAGAAAGAATGGTATTTTGTCTTGCGCCAAATTCTTTCTTTATCTCTGCATTAAGGATAAACAGATTTTTATTATAGCCATTCGCGCGCTGAGAATTAATCGAATATTCAGCATCAAATTCAACAATAATGTGCGCTGGCAAAGTCCATTTGAAATCTATAGCATAATTTTGAGCGGAATAGGGTAGGTTTGAAGAAGCTGATAAGGAACTGACAGGATTGTTATAACTGTAGGATTGGCTGATTTCAATTTCAAGGGAGTCTAATTGAAATTCAATACTTAAACCACCACTCAAAGCGGTATTCTTGGTAATATTTTGTTGACTATTTATAAAGTTTGAATATTTGGTATACGATGCATTTACATTTGGTGAGAATTCTATTTTTCGATTTAAAATAGGAAATCCAACTCCTGCAAATACGTTAGCAAATAAATTACCATCGACATTTTCTGTTTTAGAAGTCTGCCGTCCAATACTATCAAAGTCAGTCGAATTAGCAAAGGCATTATTCGTTAAGGTGGCATTGGCCCCCGACCAAATGTATTTCCCTGTCATCGCTTGCCAGGAATTAAAATTAATGCGTAGGTTGTGAACGTAATTTGGTTTTAGATCGGGGTTACCCACTTTTATTCTGTTGGGGTTGCTGTTATCTTGAACCGGTTGAAGGTCTGAAATGCTAGGTTGTGAGGAGTTGGTAGTATAAAAAATACCTAGTCGCTTACTCATACTTGGCTTAAATTGATAGCTAAATCGAGGAAGGAAATTATAGATTTGCTGATTGATGCTGGTATCGCTTACTAAATTATTATTGTTAATCGAAATCGATCGAAAACCAAGGCCGCCGATAATGGTTTGGATATTGGTCTCATAAATAAGTAATGCTGTTCCTCTGTGCTGCAAGCGCTTATTGTCAAATTCATTACTTAGAAACGAAACGTTTTCTGTGTAAGAACTATCAAGGCCTCTATTAAAGGTTTGCTTGTCTTGTTTTGAGGTGCCATATTCAAACAAATATTCTACTTGTCCTTTCCAGTTTTTGTTAAAGGGCTCTGTGTAGGTTAAAAAACTGTAATGACTGATGCTTGAATTATCATTTATCTTTTTCTGGTCAACGGAATCAATAGATTGGTTAAAAATGGATTGCGTAATCAGTTTTCCATCTGTTTTATTGTCAACAAGTTGGGTGACGTATTTGAACTCTAGCATTCTTCGTGGCAATCTGAATTTTCTATTGATTGTCATTTCATTTCGAAAATTAATTCCTTTTGATTCATTAACATTTTGAATTATGGTTTCAAAGGTTGGCGCAAAGTCTTCACTTAGAAATTTAGCTGAACTGGTATTGTCTGTATTTGCAATATCAAAGGAAACACTTGGTTTAATTTCAAAAGAGGTTAAGGAATCTAAATTACTACTGATGTTAAAATTAACTTTATGCGATTGGTTTTCAGAAACATTATTGCTTGAATCTCTCGTGTAATAGCTTGAATCCGCCAAAAAATACTGCGACAAACTATTTTCAATAGCCCTTAACTTGTTATTGTAAAAAGAGTAATTAAAGCCAACTTTTCCTGTTTTACCAAAACGATCTGAATAGTAAATTCCTGCTTTTAATGTCTGTGGAACTCCTCCGGTTAATTTTTGAGCACTTTGATCCCACATGCTCATCCCGCTGCTTTCTCGCTCATTTTCTAAGCCGAATTTGTTCATGTCTCCCCATCCAAAATTAGATCTAGGTGTATTAGAACTTAGAACGAAAACAGAAATCTTTCGTTTTTTATCAAATTTATTGAAGAGCAACTCCCCTTCATAAAAGCCATTCTCACCGATTAATCCAAAATCTGATGCGCCAGAAACTTTTCCAAAATAGCCCCGTTTAGCTGCATCTTTTAATTTTAAATCCAAGACTTGAATTTTTTCATCATCACCTAAAGCGGCATCTTCGTTTTTCTTTTCATAGATCTCGACAGATTCAACTCCTTTAGCGGCTAAGTTCTTGGTTGCGATGGTAGGATCTGAACCAAAAAATTCGTCTCCATCAACGAGTACTTGACTGATTTCTCTTCCTTGAGAGGTGATTTTTCCGTCTTTATCAATTTTTATTCCTGGTAATTTCTTTAACAAGTCTTCTACTACGGCATTTTCACCAACTTTAAATGAATCAGCTACATATACCAAGGTGTCACCTCGATAATAAATTGGATTTTTATTGGCATAAATCATGATCTCATCAAATTCTTGCACTTTAGTTCCTAACTTAATGGAGTTAACATTTAAAAGTGCATTTTCGATATTTCCAAAAATATAAATCATTTTGGTTTCAAAACTGGGATGCTCAATGTATAGGGTAAAGGTGTCGATCTCAAATCCTTTGAGTTCGAATTGACCTTGAAGATTAGAGTGGGTATAACTCAGTAATAGGGAGTCTTTAATTCTAACAGCGGTAATGGTTGCATTATTGACAGGTTTTGATCCCGTAGAATCATAAATTGCTCCGTTTATTTTCATGGCTTGCCCAAGAACCAGATTGCTGAGAGAGAGAAAAATGAACGAGAGCGTAAGGAAAAGGAGATTTTTCATAACGTTTGTTAGCTTAAAAGTCATCAAAGGTACGAAAAATCAAAGAATGATTACTCTTCTATGATTTCCAAACTTTCTAGGCCTTGCGCTTCAAATCCTTTTGCTAAAATTACGGTGCTAAATTGAATTTTTAGTAATTTATCAAGGTACTTCTTTTCATCATTTATCAGCATGTTGATGGTGCTATTTTCTTCATCTTTCAGGATTAGGGCAGAATTATACCCTCCGCTCCCCTTGGAACCAACTATGATGTATTTTTGATCTAAGAAGCCTTTAAAGCGAGTTTCAAAAGGTCCTTTTTGGTTGAGTATTTCTATGGCAGTATTTAACGGAACAGCTGTTTTTTTGGCTTTTATGAAATGAGCAGTGTTGATGCTATCTTCGCTTTCCGCGATTCTTTTTGCACTAAATACAACGCGTTCGTTTTGGTCGTAATATGATTTTGTTTCCATGACGCTACTTGTTCCTTTACTTGCATTTACAATTCTTTCAATCGTGCAAACAAGTTTTCGATTCTTGAAATAAAAGTGCCTTGTTATTTTTTCTCCTTCACTATTTTTAGTGTTTTCATGTGTTAGTTTTTGTGGCTCCCCTGATGCATTGACGAGGCCTTTCAGTTCATGACCTTCGTTTGAATTGTTGTAGTCAAGACTATTGAATTCGGTTAAATTCGAATCATTTTCAATGGATTGAATGGTGTTTTCAAATGCTGCTTCATTTTCATATAAAATAGCTTGCTTTTGATTAACTGGTTTCCCAGTTTTTGGATCTAATAATGATTCTGACCTTGAGTTACATGATAACAAGGTTAGAGCAGTAGCAGAAACAATAATAATAAGTGTGTTTATTCGCATCTTAGTTTTGAATTTAGTCAATACGTTTATTAATTTCATTAATCTAGCACAAAAATAAAGTTAATTTTAATGATTTAATCTTTCTTTCGGCAAAAGTAACACCCTTCTTAATTATAAAATAGCTTGCGACCAATTAAACATTAAGTATTTTTGTCAAATGGATAAAGCCATTGGAATTGATTTTGGATTAAAACGGACAGGTATAGCGATTACCGACGATTCGGGGATAATTGCTAGTCCATTAATTGCCATTGCATCTGAGAAACTCATGGCTTTTTTAATTGATTTAATTCCGAAGCAAAAAATTAAAGTAATTGTCTTAGGCTTTCCAACTTCTTTGGATGGCACCGACACGCATATAACGGAAAACGTTAGGTTGTTAAAAGAAGCTTTGGAAAAACAATTTAATTTACCGGTAGAGTTACAAGATGAACGCATGTCTTCATCTCGAGCCATGCAAGCGATTCATCAAGGAGGAAAGGCAAAACAAAAGAAAAATAAAGGATTAGTAGACACAATAAGTGCTACCTTGATTTTACAAGATTACATGGAAAGCTATGAATTATAAGCCTCTTTCATTACTTTTGCACTAAATAAGTTGACATGATTTTGCCTATTATTGCTTTTGGTAATCCCGTTTTAAAGAGGATTGCTGACGATATACCGGAAAATTTTGAGGGTTTATCGTCTCTATTGACTGATATGTTCGAAACAATGTATGCTGCTAAAGGTGTTGGGCTTGCTGCTCCTCAAATTGGCGAAAGTATTCGATTGTTTATCGTCGATGGATCGCCCTTTGCGAATGAAGAGGGGGAAGAAATTGATCCAAAAGCGATTGGAATAGAGGGATTTAAAAAAGTATTTATTAATCCGATAATTGAGGAAGAATCTGGTGATTTATGGCCTTTTCAAGAAGGGTGCCTTTCCATTCCCAAAATTCGTGAGAATGTGAATCGAAAGGAAAGAATCTGCGTTTCTTATTATGATGAAAATTGGTCTTTTCATCGCGAAGAATTTGATGGCTATAAGGCACGTATAATTCAACATGAATATGACCATTTGGAAGGGATTTTATTCACGGATAAATTATCTCCGCTCAAAAAGAAGTTGCTTTCAAAACGATTAGGTAATGTTTCAATAGGAATCGTTGAAGTAGATTATAAAATGAAATTTAATAAGAAAAATTAGTATCGATGATTAATAAAGTTTTATTCTTGTTTGCATTTTTGTTGCTATTAGCATCTTGTAAAAATCAAACGGCCACTAAAAAAACAGTTTCGTCAAAAAAAAACACGCCTCTATCGAGAAATGAATTAGTGGCTTCTGTTAAGCAAATGGAGGATTCTATTATGTCACTTGTAAACTCCCCTAAACCAAATGCTAAAATTCTAAGTTTGTCAAATGTCGAATTAATAAACCGCCTTGTCAGCTTTTATCAAGCCTTTCCTAAGGATCCTTATTCTGCGGAATGCCTCTTTAAAATTCATGAAAAATATTCAGAATTGCAAGCACATAAAAAAGCCTTGGATTACGGTGATACGTTGTTGGTTAATTTTTCTAATTATCCAAATCGAGAATTTTTATTAGAAAGCATGTGCGCCATTTATGATGTTGAAATTGCTCCTCGTGACACAACTAGTTTACGAAAATATTATACTTTATTATTAAAAGAAGCAAAGGTAACTCCCGAAAAACGTAAAGAAATCCAAATGAGGTTAAAATATATTGGAATGAATTTTTTCGAATACGCCGAATTTAAGAATAAGCAAACATCAAACGTCAATTAACAGGTGCTTGAATCTTGTTAATGTTCTGTTAATTTTTTAAAGAATGGAATTAAGCACGTATCTTTGAAAAAAAAACTAAACTTATGAAAAAATTAATTCTATCTTTTTGTCTTTTATTTGTTGCTGCGACAGCTACAAATACACTATCTGCCCAAATTGAAAAAGGTGCAAAAATCGAATTCTCTAAACTATCCCATGATTATGGTTCGATAAAATACGATGCTGACCCGTATTGTACATTTGAATTCAAAAACACAGGAAATGAACCATTAATTATTTCTAATGCTAAAGGTTCATGTGGTTGTACAGTTCCTGAATGGTCTAAAGAGCCAATTGCTCCAGGAGCTACAGGTTCAATTCGTGTAAAATACGATACGAAACGTCCTGGACCAATCAATAAAAGCATTACAATTGATTCAAATGCAATTAACGAACCGATGAAAGTTCTAAAAATTGTAGGTGAAGTAGGTGCTGCTCCTGAAAGCGTAAGTCCAGTAAATAATTCTGGTGCTCCAATCGGAAACTAATAAATCAAACGTTTTATTTAAAGGTCGCTTGAAAAAGCGGCCTTTTTTATTGCTCAAAAAATTGCCATAAAGAATCTACGGGAACCGGAGCTATTACCGTGATCGGTTCTTTACTTGTGGGATGATTAAAGGATAGTTCGCGTGCATGTAGACAGATGGAACCATCAGGATTAGATCTTTTCGCACCGTACTTCAAATCTCCTTTTATCGCGCATCCAATCGTGGATAATTGTGCACGAATTTGATGATGACGGCCAGTTTCTAAATGTACTTCAAGTAAATGGTAATTATCGGATGATTTAATTAAGCGATAACTAAGTTTAGCCTCTTTACCACCCAATGTCTTTGGGGTACAGACGTAACTTTTATTTTGCTTCTCATTTTTTTTTAAAAAATGAATAAGCTCTCCTGATTTTTCTTTTGGTACGTTTTCTACAATAGCCCAATATATTTTATGGGTATCTTTTTCTCTAAATTGTGCATTTAATCGTTCCAATCCTTTGCTCGTCTTTGCGAATATGACCGCTCCACTGGTCGGGCGATCTAAGCGATGCACCACCCCACAAAAAACATTTCCTGGCTTATTGTATTTTTCTTTGAGGTATTCTTTTATGCCATCAGGCATCGTTTTATCGCCTGTTTTATCCCCTTGAACAATCTCTGAAGGTAATTTATTCACGACAATTACATGATTGTCCTC
>ENA-UOYL01000231-UOYL01000231.1-marine-metagenome-genome-assembly--contig:-NODE-231-length-20818-cov-4.408852_pt1 | contig 20818 bp, 18 predicted proteins | sample MGYA00238173_ERZ767189 | MGnify/ENA primary metagenome ERZ767189 (study PRJEB28943, sample SAMN06267163) | marine metagenome | isolation source: Columbia River Estuary | place: USA:Columbia River Estuary... | reverse complement strand
CAAGTCCACCTTGCTGCGCTGCATTAACTTGCTGGAATCTATCGATGATGGGCAAATCTTTTTAGATGGCGATGAAATCTCTGATCCGCTGATTAACGTGGATGATGTGCGCCGCCGCTTAGGTATGGTTTTTCAATCATTCAATCTCTTTCCACATAAAACTGTTCTAGAAAACATCACCCTTTCTCCAATCAAGGTGCACGGCAAGAGCAAGGACGAGGCAAATACCGCTGCAATGGAATTGCTCAAGCGCTTTGATCTTTCAGATAAAGCTGATCAATACCCAGATCGCCTAAGCGGGGGACAGCAGCAACGTGTTGCGATCATTCGATCATTAGCTGTTAATCCACGTTTGTTGCTACTGGATGAAGTCACATCTGCACTTGACCCCGTATTAGTTAATGAAGTTCTATCTGCTGTTCGAGATTTAAAGAGCGATGGAATGACAATGGTTTTGGCAACCCATGAAATGGGCTTTGCAACACAGGTTGCCGATGAGGTTTGTTACTTGGAGTCCGGAAACATCATTGAGCGCGGATCAGCAGATCAAGTGCTGCATAACCCTCAGAATCCAAAGACTCAAGAGTTCTTAAAGCGCGTGCATCAAGCGGGTCGGTTGTAACATCAGCGGTATGAGCGCATTTAATCAACGTATTGAGCCACTTCGTGATCTCATGAAGGCTAAGGGATTAGATGCTTTTGTCCTGCGTCGCAATCCAAATTTAGCCTGGGCAATTGCAGGACGTGCACATGTGCCTTCAACCATTGATGCAGCATGTTTTGATTTGATTATTACCCAGGATTCAGCAACTGCAATAACAAATGTTGTTGAGGCACCTCGACTTATTGCAGAAGAAGTTCCCAGTGAAGTGAAAGTTAAGTCTATTAAGTGGTCTGAGGGCCGAGACCCACAACTGCCTACAGGTTCAAAAGTCGGTAGCGATCAACCAGGTGGGGATCGAATTGATCTGGGAACTGAAGTTGAGATGATTCGAGCATCACTGATTGACTCAGATGTTGCGCGATTTAAAGATATTTGCGGCGATGCTGCCGTTGCCTTAGGAAATGCCATGAAGCAGGTGGAAAGTTCAGACCGTGAAATCGATGTTGCAGGATTTATTGCTCACTCGCTGTGGCAAGCTGATTTGGAAGTTGCCTTCCTAGGAGTTGCGGGTGCTGATCGAGTTCATAAATTTAGGCATCCATTGCCAACAGATGCAGTTGTTGGCAATCGCGTCTCTGCATCTATCTGTGCAAAACGAAAAGGTCTAATTGCATCGGTTACCCGCATTGTTACCTTTGGCGAAGTTACTGATTCGATGATTAATGAGTACACATCAATTTATAAAGTTGAAGCAGCGCTACTGGATGCCACCGTTGTTGGTAAGCCATTTTCAGATCCAATCAATGCAGCCATCGCTGCATATCCCGCTAATGGTTTTGATGCCGATGAGTGGACCAAGCACCACCAGGGAGGGCCAACAGGCTTCCTGCCGCGTGATTGGCCAGCTAATCAGGGCTCAACGCGCCTGATTGCGCAGAACCAACCCATCGCCTGGAACCCAACAGGTAAGGGCTGGAAAGCAGAGGACACCATCCTGGCTACTTCAGCAGGCGTAAAGATGCTCACGAACGACCCAGATTGGCCGACTTTTGAGGTCAATGGTCGGACCAGAGCATTCTTGCTTCAGCGATAAGGATCATCACAGTCTCATAAAGAAGCGCAAAATTGCCCTTTTGGCATTGACTCGTCTCTATTCCAGTGGCACGCTCCTCCAAGAGGTCTTACCACTGGAGGTAGAAATGAGCACCGTTGCTCTCGTTGCGTTAGCACGACCAACCTTTGACCTCGGATGCGCACAAGCAAATTTTGATAGCGCTCGCGCTTTGCTTGAAGAGTTCGGTGCCACAGTGGTCGGACCAGCTGAATTGGTAATGACTGTTGATGACGTTGCAGCTGTAACTCTTCCTGAAGCAGATCTTCACATTTTATTTATGGCCTCTTTTTCAGATGCATCACCAGCTGTTGAATTATTAGGAAAAGTTAAGGGACCTGTTCTTGGTTGGTCCATGCGCGAACCAGGAGAAGTTGGTGAACGACTTAAGTTGAATTCAATGTGTGGCGTCAATCTTGCAGCACACGCTTTGATGAATGTTGGTCAATCAATTCGCCATATTCATGGAAATGCAGATGAGCCACAAGTGCGGGCTGCAATTAAAGATGCGCTCGCAGGAAAGATGCCAGAAGCCACAACACCAAAAAATGTTGTCGGAGAACTCGGCACTGAAGCTGATGCACAAAAAGCATTTGATTGGCTAAAGGGAAAGAAGATTGGGGCAGTAGGCGAAGCACCAATTGGATTTACGCCTTGCGTCTATGACGCACAACAGATTCGTTCTCTCTTTGGATTAGATATTCGCCAAATTTCAATTGATGATGCCTTTGGAAAGATTTCAGAAGTTAAAGAAGAAGCACGTGACATGGCATATGCGGGAGCAGTGGCTGCGCAGCCTTCACTTGCATCTGTGAATGTTGATGAAGCTAAAAAAGTTTATGGAGTTGAAGTAGCCCTAGATAAATGGCGCGAAGATGAATTACTTGATGCAATTGCGATCCGTTGCTGGCCAGAGTTCCCAACAGAAATGGGAGCGTGTATTTGCTCCTCTTTAGGTCGCTTGTCAGATCGTGGCACAGTCACAACATGTGAGCGAGACGTATTAGGTGCAGTAACAATGATGATGTGTGAATCACTTGGTTCAGATGAAAACTATTTGGTAGACATCGTTGATCTAGATGCATCACAAGGTTTAGTGCGCTTATGGCACTGTGGATCTGCAGCAACAAAACTTGCAGCAGATCCAAAGAATGCAACACAAACAACACACTGCAATCGCAAACTTGGCGTTGCAGGTAATTTTCCGCTCAAGACCGGACCAGTAACGCTGTTCCGCATTGATCGGGATGTAGATCCGAGCAATCGCACGGGTTTACGCATGGTTGTGAGCCGAGGGGAATCAATCCCTGCTCCCAATCACTTCCAAGGCAATACCGCAACGGTTATCACTCAACCTGATGCTGCTGCGTTAGTAAATGGAATAGTCACTGGCGGATATCCGCATCACTTGGTCATCTCGTGGATCGATGTGCGACCAGGTATTCGTCAGATGGCAAAGATGTTAGGGATACCCCTCACAGAATGGTAAACAACAACAACCAACCCTCGAAAGCAAGGATAAAAATGAAAACTAAAGGACACAAAGCCTTTGCTTCACTCCGTGCTGGTGTAGTTGCAACAGTTGCTGCGGCACTTGTTATCACTCCACTTGCAGTTGCTAACTCAGCCGAAACTCCAGTATTCGGTAAAGTTTGTACAACAGAAGGTGTAAGCACAGGAACAAGCTCAAAATCACTCATTTGTGCAACAACCGCAAGTGGAAAGCTTACTTGGCAGCGCGTACGTCTAGCTGCAACCAATGCAAATCCAGTTGGTGCTTCAACTCCTCCAAAAGGATCAATTGAATTCTGGCACTACCGCCCAGAAGATAAGGCACACTTCGAGTTAATCATCTCAAACTACGAAGCACGCTACCCTGGCACAAAAATTACTCAGGTAATCAAGACAACAACAGATTACAACGCAACTGCTCGTGTACAAATCTTGGCAAATCCTCGTGCTGCATTATTTGCAACTGCACGTGGATCAATTTTCAACGATTTCGTCAACAGTGGTTTAACGCTAAATATTACAAATGAACGTTTCGTTAAGCAAAACCTTGTCTCTAAGGGACTTGCTGCAGGAACCATTGATGGAAAGGTTCTTGGAGTTCCTTACCATTACCTATTCAACAACCCTGTATATAACACTGAAATCTGGGCTAAAGAGAAGTGGGCTTTTCCAAAGAACCTAACTCAATGGACAGCTTGGTGTAAGGATGCAAAGGCCAAGGGATATGTTCCACTTGCATGGCCAGGAGCAACTCGAGGACAAGCAGCGCAGATCTCAAACTCTGCGTTAATGAACTCTGCAGGAAGCTATGCTGAAATTTCAAAGAATCTTGCAGACCTCAACTCTGGAAAGATCGATCTAACTTCACCATGGTTCAAGGGTGTTGCAGATATCTACGTGAAACTCCGTACAGCGGGTTGTTTCCCTGATAGCCCAACAGGAGTTACAGAAGCTTCTGCACTCAACTTATTTGCAACTGGAAAGTCACCAATTCTTCCAACAGGTACTTTCTCAATGGGAGCAGTAAAAGCACTAAATCCTGCCCTTACCGGAAAGATGAATTTGATGAGCATGGTTCTTACAGATGGCAAGGTAATTGCTGAAGGAATCATGAACAACACATTTAACCTCAGCGTGAATGCTAAGTCGACAACCCGCGATCAGAAGATTGCATTGTCCTTCTTGTCATACCTAGCGACTGGTCCTGTTGCAGCAATCTATGGAAATGCAACAACGCAGCACGTGAACGTGCTCGATGTTGAATACACAAACATTGATCTGCTTAACACCTCTCCTTTCCAAGGAAAGAACACAATGCTCGCACCTCGATTCTTGATTCTGAACACAGCAGTTTCAGATCTGACTCAAGATGCGCTCATTCAGATTGTCGGTGGAAAAAATACTGATGAAGTCCTTGCCGACTTCTCGAAACAGATCAAGCAAAAGCTGGCTGGGTAATTAACAAAATAGCCCTAACAAAGACCACTCCCACATCAAGTGGGAGTGGTCTTTGGGGTACCCGCAAAAAAAGAAAAAAGGATGCCCTGACTTACTATCTAATGGGTCTTCCTGCATTGGCTTTATTTTTAGCTTTTTATCTATATCCAGCTTTACAAAATCTACAGTTCGCTACGCGCCGGTGGGATGGAATAACAGAGCCTGAGTTTGTTGGCTTTAGAAACTTCACAAACCTTCTGACCAACGATGATCTCTTTTATAAGACACTTGGTAACAATATAGAATTTACTTTTCTTGTCGTCATTTTTCAAACAGTGTTCGCATTGTTATTTGCAGTTTATTTGGTAAATAACTCTAAGGCTAATATCGCTCTGCGAACGCTTTACTTCTTTCCAACTATTCTTAGCTCTGTTTCTGTGGGAATGATTTGGCTATTCCTCTATGACCCAAATTTTGGAGCCATCAATTTATTCTTCAATAAGATTGGACTTAATTTCTTAGCTCTCAACTGGCTTGGCGATGAGAAGAGCGCCCTATACGCCGTTGCATTTACGCAAGTGTGGTTTCACACGGGACAGATGATGGTGGTTTACATAGCTGGCCTTCAACAGATCCCAAAGGAGCTATATGAGGCTGCTGAAGTCGATGGCGCATCTCGTTGGAAGCAGTTTAGAAATGTAACGTGGCCCATGGCTATGCCTACAACTCTGGTCGTCATGGCATACACAACAATCCAGTCATTCCGCGCATTTGATTTGATTATGGTGATGACTAATTCAACTGCCGGGCCAAATAATTCCACTAATATTTTTAGCACACTAATTTATCTAACACTCTTTAATGAATTGAGATTGGGGTACGCAGCTGCACAGACCATATTCATGGTCATCGTGATGGTTCTAATTACTTGGTTGCAACGTCAAACTTTTGGCAAGAGGTATGAAAAGTGAGAAGGTCTTAGAATGTACAAAATATCAAGGGTAATAGCCCTAGGCACATTTGCCTTAATGATTATTTTGCCTTCACTCATCGTGGTGATGGGTTCCTTTAAGACTGATGCCGAGGTCTATAACAAGCCACTGTCACTCCCTGATGCCTGGAGCTTAGACAATTATCGTCGTTTACTGAGTGACAGCGACTTAGATGTCAGTTTTCGAAACAGTGTATTTGTGACGATTGCTTCTGTTGTTTTAACTTTAATTTTTGCAAGCTTGGCCTCCTTTGCGATAGCAAGAATGATTACTGTCTCAGGAAAGGTATTGGCGGTTCTTTTTGGTTTAGGATTGGCAATACCGGCGCAGATTAACCTTGTGCCGATCTATTATATTTTCAAAGATCTAGGTTTAACCAACTCATTTATTGGTTTGATTCTTATAAATGTCACAACAACTCTGCCTATTTCAATATTTATTCTCAGTGCATTCTTCAAGCAAGTTTCAAAGGAGATGTATGAGGCCTCTGAGGTAGATGGAGCTTCACCTTTGAGAATTTATCGCTCGATTGCATTGCCACTATCAAGACCTGCAATGGGCGCAACAGCCATATTTTTATTTGTGATCAATTGGAACGACCTGTTGTGGCCGCTGTTGTTGATTCAGGAATCTGGTAAAAAAACTCTACCCCTAGCCATGCTGGCATATCGAGGAGAGTATTTTGTTAGTTTCTCTATGTTATTTACCGCCGTAATGGTTGCATCACTTCCTATGGTTATCATGTACCTGTTCATGCAACGTTCGTTCATCGCAGGATTAACCGCTGGTGCGGTAAAGGGGTAGCCATGAGTGCAGTAACACCACTAGCACCACAACGTGCCGCAAGAATTGCTACCCAATTAATGGAGTTGATTGAACTTCAAAAATTAAGCCCAGGTGATAAGTTGCCACCAGAGCGACAGTTAGCAGATTTACTTGAAGTCAGCCGTCCAAGTTTGCGTGAGGCACTACATATTCTTCAGGCACAAGGTTTAGTACAGATAAAGCACGGGCAAGGCACTTATGTTCAGGAGCCAATTGTCGCTCAAGAACTACGTGCATCAATGATGTCTAAGACACACGGTTTAAATGAACTCTTTGATGCGCGTGAAGTTCTAGAAGTTCCGGCGTCAAGGTGGGCCGCTGAAAAAGCAAGCAAGGAAGACATTCGACTTCTACGAGCAACCTTGAACCAAATCGACACGGTGACAGCAACTGATCCAATTGATTTCGTACAACTTCAGTCACTAGATGCAAAGTTTCACTTAACAATTGTTGGAATTGCTGGAAACAGATTTATTAATCAAACCCTAAACGTCTTGCAAGATGTTATGAAAATGTCTATGGAAACGACTTTGCGTTTGCCAGGCCGTTCAGATATTTCACGCAATGAACATAATGAAATTCTGACTGCAATAGAGAACGGCAATGGAGAACTTGCTTCAAAGTTAACGCTTCAACACATTACTGGAGCTCGCGCAACAGCTTTGGCTGATGCCAATAAGAAAGATAGCAATTGAGTTTAATTCAAGCTGTCTGCGTTGGTGTTATAACAATCGACACCATCGCTTTGGTTGATAAATACCCATCAGCAGATGAACGTGTTAGTGCTCAAGAGATTGCACGCGCAGGAGGTGGTCCAGCGGCAGTTGCTGCGGTTACCTTGAGCCGGCTAGGAATTAAGAGTGCGATAGTTGGAACAATCGGTGATGATGCCGATGGCAAGGAAGTTCTCCGCATATTTGAAAAAGAGGGTGTAGATACATCGGGTATTTCAATAGGAAAATCTGCAACCTCTGGCAGCGTAATAGTTGCTTCAAAAGAACACAGTGCCCGTGCAATAAGCACACGGCAACCAATGGTTCAGGCACCGATTAACGAAGCCGCCAAAAAGCTAATTGCACAGGCGCAGTGGGTTCACGTCGATCATGTTGGCATTACTCGTTTAACAGAACTTGGTATTTCACGTGGAAATGGACCACTCATTTCATTTGATGCTGGCTATGGGGTTGAAACTTTTGATCCAATCACAGTCGATCTGTTTGTTCCCACTGACCGTCAGATGGCGCTTCGCTATCCAGGAATTGATTTAGCTGTTGCTTTAGAAAATGATTCTATGAAAGCCGGAAATACAGTTGTTGCAACACAGGGCTCTGCTGGTAGCGCAGGGTTTTCTCCTGAAACAGGTTTAGTAACAGCACCAGGGTTCACAGTCGATGTGATGAGCACATTAGGTGCTGGTGATGTTTTTCATGGTGCATTAGTTGCCCAATTGATTCATGGCTTTCCGCTTCAGCAAGCAATGCTCCGTGCAAATGCTGTTGCAGCACTTTCTTGCACAGGACTTGATGGACAATCAAAGATTCCAACAACAACCGAACTTGATGTATACCTGGGGGCACACAAATGAGAGCACCGCTAACTAAATTGGCAAGACCATCAGGTGCTCTTGCAATGGTGGCTGTCGATCAACGCGAAGCACTCCGTGGCATGTTTGCAGCACATCAAAGCACTGCAGTACCGGATTCTCAGTTAACGCAGTTCAAAGTCGATGTTGCTCGTGAACTTTCTCCATATGCATCAGCGCTGTTAGTTGATCAAGAGTTTGGTATTGATGCAATCATTGACCAAAAAGCATTGCAGGGCTCTTGTGGCTTAATCGCTGCAGCAGATTTACTTGTTGGGCCAGCAGGAGGAGCGGCAACAGATACCGCAGTTGATCCAGATGTTGATCCACTTCGGATGCGAGATATCGGCAGCGTCGGTTTAAAGTTTCTTATTTTGTGGCGCAATGATGAATCACCAGATGTGCGAGCGAAGCTAGTTGATGATTTCAATCAACTCTGCAAAATTTCGGGGCTCCCTTCTATTATTGAAATCATTGTTAAGCCACCTACAGATACTTCCCGCAGCTTTAACCGCGAAGAAGAGCTAATTATCGCTGCTCGTGAAGCGGCGGCATGGAAGCCAGATCTCTATAAGGCTGAAGTTCCATTTCACGGTGAAGGTGATTTGAACTTGGTTACAAAGAACGCCGAAAGAATTTCGGAAGCAATTGGATCACCATGGGTAGTTCTTTCAAATGGCGTTAAGCAACCATTCTTTAATGATGCAGTTAAGGCATGTGCCATGGGTGGTGCAAGTGGATTCCTTGCAGGACGTGCAGTCTGGGCCGACATAGTTGGTTCACCAGATATTCCTAAGGCGCTTCGAGAAGTTTCTATTCCTCGCCTAGAACAGTTAGCTGAAATTGTTGATACCCATGCAAAGCCTTGGAGCAGTTGGAACTAGTTATTAATTGCAACAAAGTTCTTATCAGGCTCAAGCATTACTGAAATCGCGTTCAAGGCTAAACCTTGTCCCCATAATTGCATGCGATCACTGCGAATAACGCTGTAACCAAAAGGTATGAGCTGTAGGACTGTTCCTGCACTCGTGCGCGTTAATACACCTGAACTATCAACATAGGTAAGTGAAGCTGCAATTGCTTTTGTTCCCACTTGGCTCAGATCTTTCTTCAAGTCTGGAAAATGTCGGATCGCACGGATCATTGCTGCACCAAAGCCGGCAGTTGCAGAAGTCTCAAGAACACCCTTGTTCTCAACTTGATGATCAACAAGAACATCCCAAATTCCATATTCAGGAAGAAGGGGGATAAGTGCAAGCAATTGTTCTCTCAGAGCCTTCTTTACCACTTCAAGAGAGTTAGGTTTAATTCCTAAAACTTCACACGCATCTAGAAATTCAACTGCTGATAAAGACATCCAAGCATTACCGCGGCCCCAGTAGTTCCAAAGCGTTTCACCTTTATGTGAGCCATGAGCAAATAGTTTTGTTGTTGGATTTTGAAGCAATGCAATGTGTGCAACTAGTTGATCACCAATAAATTCGACATAAGAAGCATTCTTTGTTCCGACTCCATGATTGAGAAGGAATGTTCCCATCATGTAACAGGTATCTGCCCACACTCCACCAGGCCAGTGTTCAACAGCGCCATTTGCTGCTCTGGTCGCAGAATTTGGGTCCATTACCCACTTTTCTAGCGAACTGTTTACTTCTGATGAATCCATAAATCCGAGCGCATGAACTCTTGAGGCAGCAGCACCTGGAGCAACATTGTTAATGTGGCCTGAAGTGATTGCTCCACGACCGGAGTACCAATCAATTAATCGAGCTGGAATCTTTTGTCCTACGGTTTCGTGATATCGAACTTCAGCTAGTAGGTAAACACCTTCACCCCATGACCATTGTGGGAGTCCTGCAGCCCACGTCGCATTAATAATTCGTTCAGCTGTTTTCTTCAAGAAATCGGTGGTTAGTGAATCAGGGGATAGCGGAGCTAGGGCTGGTGCTTCTAAAAAGCTAGAAGTTGTATCTTCACCAGCCATTTTATGCCTGTGACTTTGGTTCGATGCGCTTACCCTTGATTACATCAATCTTTAACTTTTCTTTTCCAAAGGTTGCATCAAGAATATCTCCATCAGCCTTAAGTGTGACCGCTGGATTATCAAGACGTGGCGGAACTTCAGGAAGTCCGGCTACAAGTTGCTCACTCTTACCATCAACATGGAATGGTCCACTCCATGAGAGTTCAAAGCGCTTTTTGTGCTTCCAAGAGATAGAAAGATTCTTCTCGTCAAATGTTGGCTCATTTAATTTGCGGACAAATGATTTGAAATCTTTGTACTCTTTTTTATCGCCCAAGATTGTTACGTAGAGTGCGCCATTTCCATTCGGAATCCATTCTTGGTGCGCGGTATCTCCACTCTTTAGTGGAGTAAAACCACCTGGTGAAGCAACGGCGATATAGCCATCACCGACACGTCCAGCAAGCCATGAACCCTTTTGCACAAACTCATTCATCCACGGCGTTGGAAACCAAAGGTGTGTGAAATCTGGTAGCAATTGATCATCTAATGCATAAATTGCAAGTGCAACATTTTCAAATTGTCTAACGCGAGGCAGAACTAAGTGGCCCGCCCAAGCATTTGGTCGCACTGAAGTTGCATGACTAAAGGCTGCTGGATAACTAGCAAATACCTGCACTTCTGTTGAAAGAGTAGCTCCCCATACATGTTCTTGTAGTCCAGGAAGACCAGCTCGGTAATCTTGAACAGAGGAGAGCATTCCATCTGCAGTTCGCCAGACATGTAGATCAGATGCATATGGACGCTCTAGAAGATCGCTCGTGAATCGATACTTTCCGCGATAAACCTGGCGACCATGCCATGTCTTTGTTAGAGAGTGCGCGACCTTAACAATCATTGGAGGAAGTACGTACTTCTTGGAAGTGATCAATGTTGCTACAGGCAGAACTGCCAAGTTAAGTGCGCCCATTCCCCATAACGCCCACATGATTGGTGCAGTTTCTTCAAAACGAGATGAACGAAGTGTGGTTGTGTAGCTGCGACCATGTGCAGCGCCATGAATTCCGCGCCATGAGTTACTAGCAAGGGAAAGCATTAATTTATCTAGTAACGCTTCTGAATACTGGCGAATCTCTTTGTTAGGGGAGTATTCGATCAGTGAGACTAATGCCAAGGTATCAATTGCTAAATATGCATTCGAGTCATATTCGCTAAATCCACCTTCAAGTTTGCGCTTGAGCCACTCAAGTGCCATCTCGCGACCATGCTCAGAGTGTTCTGAACCTTGCAAGTTGGCATTAGGGAAATTTTCCTTCTCAAAGAATGTGCCAATTAAGTGTTCTGCGGTGTGCCAAACAAATTGATGGTTTTCGGTGAAATAACACATTGCATCTAGCCCGGGCTGATCAATCCAATATTTAAAGGAAATTAGTGCGCTCTTTACTTCTTCACGCAATCCTTTTTCCCACATCTTTTCTGGAAAACGATTAAGAATATGAACTAAGCCAACTGCTTCAAAGTCGGCGCAATCTGCACGAGAAGTAATCATAGAAAGTGCTGGCTTTAAGTCTTCATGAGTTACAACATACTTAGCGTTTTTGTCTTGACGGGCCAGCGCTCTCGCTGATGAGGCATAACTATCAGCAACATGATCGATGACCTCTTGACGCCAGACGGCAGGGGCACTCTTTGGAACAGAGGTACGCACACGCTCTGGAACATAGGCGGTTCTAAATGTCCGGAAAACAGGGGTTTTTGGTGAGTCAACGCGAAGCTCAAGGAAGATTTCGCCAGTATCTAACATCGTGGCGGTTACATCGCCATCAATTGATCCGTTCTTACCTTTTTCTGCTTTTTTCGCAGCGTTACGTATTTCTGTAACTGAAACCTTTGCCTTACCTTTCGTGAGGGTAAAGGGAACACCATCACCTAAAGTGTTTCGCTCCTTTACTCGAAGCTTTAAACCAGCAGAGCCAGAAAATTCAACTGTATCTGTGGTTCTGGCCCAACGCTCTAGTGCAATATTTTCCAATTCACGTTCTGCGATCTCTGACTCGTATTCATCTGCATTAGTAGATGGAATGACGATGCGTACAGGGAGACCTTCAATTTTTACTCTGATCGCATGACGGACTTCTCGCAAAGAAATCTGCCACTGCGAAATAATCAATGTGCTTATTCCTGACGGCAATAGAGTTGTGATTGAATTACTGATCGGTTGCATATATCCAAATGTTTCAGTGCTGAGCACTAACTCTCCATTTAACCAAACCTGAACAGGACCTTGGCTTTGCACAACAATATTTCGCCACTCGGGTTGATCAACTTCAATCTGAGTTGCCATCAATGAGTGGCGGTATTCAGGTGTGTATGAGAAGTGACTCCAGTCCGCATAACCGTCATAGCCGGTGTGAATACGAGTCCAGACATCTGAATCAACTTTGGCTGTACCCGGCGCTTTCCATTCAACATGCCCACCTTCAATTACAACTGGCATAGTTTGCTGCGCGGTGAATGGTCGGTTCTTAAATATTTTTCCCTTGAGTGGTGCAATATCTGGACCATTTGTAAGCACCCAACGCCCATCTTTACCAAATGGATCACCTGAATCCTTTAGGAGCTTTTCTAAATCATCAGCAGGGCAAATCCACGCCTTTGTAATAAGCCAGTCGCGAATAAAACCATTGTCATCAAGCAAATGAATGGTGCGATCGAAGTTATCTATAAAGCGTGGAATTTGCCTGACCTCTTCCTTTGTTGAATGTGCTCACAATACTAATGAATTACTTGATTCCAGTCTGAGCTATTCCTTGAATGATTTGGCGCTGCATGAATACAAACATAAATAGCACTGGAATGATTGACATGACAGACATGGCAAGAACGATGTTATAGGGGACTACTAGTTGTCCATTTAAGAGGGCTAAGGCAACTGGCAGGGTATAGAGCTCTTCTTTCTGCGCAATCAATAGTGGCCAGATGAAGTCGTTCCAGCGCCAGAGAATTGAGAAGATAGCAACGACGGCTAAAGCTGGACGACATAAAGGCAAAACGATTCTTGCAAAGATTCTAAACTCTCCTGCTCCGTCGATACGGGCAGCTTCAATAAGCTCATCAGGAATAGTCAACATATATTGCCTCAAAATAAATACACCAGTTGGCGTTGCTGCTGCAGGAATAATCATTCCCCAATAAGTATTAACTAATCCCAAAGATGAAACAACCAAGTAAATTGGAATCAAGATGACCTGCAAAGGAATCATGATCATTGCAAGCGTCATAACAAATAGGCCATCTCGACCTCTGAAGTTGTACTTTGCAAATGCGTATGCAGCCATCGAGTTAATTAACAAGGTTAATAGAGTTGCTACTGATGTGACTATTACGCTATTCATAAAGTAGCGCTTGTAGTTATACATCTGGAAGGCTTCGGTGTAATTCTCAAAAGCCCAGCGTGTTGGCAAGATCTTTGGAGGTCTTGCACCTAAGTCAGTTGCATCTTTAAAGGATGAAAGCACGAACCAAATAACTGGAGCTAAAATAATAAAGGTCATAACAAGTAGAAAAGTCGTTCTTACGATAGCCCCTGTTGACGGTGGCTTCTTTCCACTTATAGAGCTCCACTTATTTGCAGATGCACGCTCCTGAAGTTTGCTCATATCGCATCACGCTTTCTTCCAAGCAAGAAATTGAGCGCCGTGAAGGCAAATATGATCATAAAGAGGATTACTCCAGCTGCACTACCAAGTCCGTATTGAATTGGGGTTTGGAAAGCACGATCGTAAATGTATTGAACAATCAAAGTTGTGGCACCAAGTGGTCCGCCGCCAGTTAATGTATAAATAAAATCAAAGGACTGGAAACCATGAATGGTTGCCAAAATAAGGATCACTAACGTTGTTGGCTTTAATAGTGGAAGGATGATCGTGCGGATAATCTGGGCACGTGTCGCCCCATCCATAGCCGCGGCTTCTAGCAAGCTTCTATCAATTCCCTGAAGCCCAGCCAACAAAATAATCGAATAAAAACCAAGGTGAACCCATACGCCAACAAAGATAACCGCAATCATTCCGAGTTTTGGTTCAACTAACCATCCCGGACTTCCTCCACCTAATGCTTGCAGGAGGGAATTGAGTGGGCCCACTTTGCGATCTAGTACATCGTTCCAGATAAGACCGACGACAATGGGAGAAAGCATTACCGGTAAAAAGAGAATTGCTCTGAAAAAACCCTTTGCAAATACTTGTTCATTGACAATGAGTGCAAATGCAATTGAGAGCAAGGTTGAAATAATTACATAGAAAATAACGTAGGTCGCTGTGTTTTTAGCAACCTCTGCAACAGTTGGATCTCCAAAGATTGCGCGGTAATTGCCCGTGCCAACTGGGGTAAATGTTCGCCCATCAATACTGTCAAAAAAAGATATCTGGAAACCGCGTATGGCTGGCCAAATGATAAAGGTAATGAAGATAAACATATTTGGTGCAACAAACAGGTACGGCATTAACCGCCGGCGCCAGTTAATTACTGAGCGCCGGCGGTTAACCGTATTACTTGAACTATTCACAAGAAGTAATTAATACCCGATTACTTCTTGAGTGTTGCTAGCTGAGCATCAATGAAATCAGACTGAGTCTGAATGGCTTGCTTAGCTGTGATCTTTCCTGCCATGACTTCAGTCATCAAGTCACGTAGCTTGTTATAGATGAGTCCAGTAAGAGTTGGTACTGACTGGATTCCATAAGCTGCAGCAGGTGTCTTACCTGCATCTGCCTGGAAGACATCCATATCTGCTGCACGTGTTGCGTACTTAACGCCTTTAGCTACAAGGTCAGCACGTGTTGGCAACCAGAATGCGTTCTTGTCCATCTGCTCCATTTGAGCAGTATCAGCCAAGAAGTACAAGAAGTATGCTGCCAAGTCAGGGTTCTTACTTGCATTAAATGCAGTTAAGAACTTACCGCCAGGCCATCCACCACCATTTAGCTCCTTAGGATTTGGAACAGCAGCAAAGTCAAACTTTGCATCCTTAGCAAGTGCTGCGACCTGCCAGTTACCTGAGAAGAAAATTGGAGTCTGTTGCGCCAAGAAGATAGCTGTTGGTGATGAGTACTTTGTTCCAGTACCAATCCATAGATCGCGAGGAGCTTGATCTGCCTTGTAAAGGTCAGTAATTAACTTGACAGCCTTTTCCGCACGGAACTTTGAAGTTGGAAGAACGTTTCTTTGGTTCTTATCAACCATAAATGCGCCGAAGTGGCTCATTGCTGTAGATACACGGTGCCCTGACTTATCAATAGCAAATGCGTATTCAGATCCAGTTGCCTTTTGAACCGCCTTGCCTGCTGCAATTAGCTGTGCCCAGTTCCAAGAAGTTGGAACAGCGACTCCGGCCTTCTTGAACATGTCAACGTTGATAAATGGACCGTTGACTGTAAGGTCGTATGGAACACCAATTAACTTCTTAGTTGTTGGGTGAGTAACCTGAAGAGTTGATCCCTTTAGGAATTCAGCTGCATATTTACGGCCCAAGTACTTCTCTAGATCTAGAGAATCCTTGATGTAAAGACCTGGGTTGTTCAAGCGACCGACATCTGGTGCATTTCCTGCAGCCAAACGTGCCTGAAGTTGTGTGTCCAAGCTTGTGAATGGAATTACATCAAGCTTTACCTTTGCACCAGTTAGCTTTTCGAAATCAGCAATCTGTGCCTTTGTTGTATCAAGTTCTGCCTGGCTATCGTTGTAGAAGTAGTAAGTAATTTCCTTACCCTTCCACGCAGCTAGCTGCGCAGCTGTTGGTTGTAATCCAGCGGCTTGTGCTGAAGGTAGACCTGTTGCAACGAGGCCTGCTGTGAGCGCAAGAGAAACTGCGATTGCCAACTTAGAACGAAGTGTTTGAATCTTCATTGATTGTTAGAACCTCTCTGAGTTAGGAGCGACTATTTTACGAGGGTCGCCAGTGGCACTATTCAATTAGGTGCGCTATGTAATGGCAAGCCGAAAAGGGTCACATTCTCGTTATAAATACCCATTCATAACGTTTCTTTATACAAGGTAGGTGCTTTAGACTTTACGCATGGAATTACGAGCCGCAATCACACCCGAAGAAGTCCAGAGCAAAGATGCCGATTATCTACGCGGGAAATTAGTTATTACTAATCTCTTTCAAAAAAACGTCGTGACATACGTTCAGTCACATCATGATCGCATTTTGATCGGTGGCGTATCCCTACAAGGTGCGAAAGTTTCTCTAGATGCACCTTCCGAGCTAAGTGCTGAATATCTATTAGAGCGCCGCGAATTAGGTCTTGTCTGTTTATCAGGAAGTGTCACAGTCACTATTGATGGAACTAAGCATAGTTTGCAAGCTGAGGACATTATTTATATTGGTAGAGGCTCTAGAAATATCTCACTCGAAGGAACTGCAGAAATTTATTTGACTTCTAGTATGTGCCACGCAGACCACCCAACAACCCTGATTAAGAAAGCCGATGCAGACTCTGTTGTTATTGGAGATAAGAAATTTGCAAGCGAGCGAACTCTGCGCAAGTACATTCATGATCTGGGTGTTCCTTCTTCTTCTATGGCGATGGGAATTACCACAATCCACGAAGGAAGCGTTTGGAACACCATGCCATGCCATGTGCACGAGCGCCGCACCGAAGTTTACCTTTACTTTGATTTAGATGAGAATGAAAAGGTAATTCACCTCTTTGGAAAACCAGATCAATCACGTAACTTTGTTCTTAGCAATAAAGATGTAGTTATTAGTCCTGCATGGTCAATTCACACTGGCGCGGGAACAAGTAATTATAAATTTGTCTGGTCAACAGCGGGAGAGAACATTACTTATACCGATGCCAATCCCGTTCCAACCAAGACTCTTAAGTAATGACAAGTTGGCTTGAATCACAATTTTCCTTAACCGGGAAAAAGGCTCTTGTTACAGGCTCAAGCAAGGGTATAGGCGCTTCAATTGCTCAGGCGTTGGCACATGCAGGTGCCGATATTGTTTTGGTGGGACGCACAAATGAATCACTGGAAGCAACTAAATCGGCGATTGTAAAAATTGGCCGAAAAGTTGAAATAGTTCTGTGTGATGTTTCTTCTGCTGAAGCAATAAAAGAGGCATTCGCAGATATCGCAGATTTAAAGGTTGATGTTCTCATCAACAATGCTGGCTCTATCTCAAGAGCTCCCGCAGCAGAAGCACAGATGGAAGAGTGGAATCGAATTATTGATACCAATTTGAACTCTGTCTTTCAAATATCTCAGGCATGTGGACGAGCAATGATTGCTCAGGGCTCTGGAACGATCATAAATATTGCTTCGTTACTTTCTTTTCAGGGTGGAATCAATGTTCCCGCCTATACCGCGAGCAAACATGGAGTTGCTGGAGTTACTAAAGCACTTGCTAATGAGTGGGGAAGTCGTGGAGTGACAGTAAATGCAATCGCTCCCGGATATATCTCAACAGATAACACCGCAGCATTACGGGCTGATGCCGATCGAAACGCATCTATCTTGGCTCGAATTCCAATTGGGCGATGGGGTAATCCTGATGACATTGCATCGGTTGCGGTTTTCTTAGCTTCACCTGCTGCGCGTTATATCAATGGTGAAGTTCTAACGGTTGACGGCGGTTGGATGGGACGATGATTCACCTAATAAATGAGAAAAGAATCGTGCCCGTAGTTGCCATCAATGACTCTTCTAAGGCTGCAGATCTGGCATCAGCGCTAGTTGCGGGTGGATTGCCAATTGCTGAAATAACTTTGCGCACACCTGCAAGTCTTGATTCCATAAAGATTGCTGCAAATAACAAGGATTTATTGGTTGGCGTTGGGTCTTTGCGCAATGCAGAGGATCTAAAGCGTGCACATGATGCAGGGGCTAAGTTCGCAGTTTCTGCTGGCTTCTCTCCATCCGTAGCAGTTGAAGCCGCACGACTTGGTATTCCATATTTTCCAGGTGTTTCAACTCCCACTGAAATGCTTCAAGCGATTAATGAAGGCATCTCAACTCTTAAATTTTTCCCAGCAGAAACTCTTGGGGGCGTTAATGCACTCAAGGCTATGAGTGCACCCTTTCCCGGGATTTCCTTCATGCCAACAGGTGGAATAAGCGCTAGTAATGCAAAGGATTATTTAGCATTGGCCTCAGTAGTAGCTGTTGGTGGGTCATGGATGGTTGCATCAAAGCTCATTGATGATGGAGACTTTGAATCAATAATTACCCTGACAAAAGAAGCAGTAGAGGTGTGCGCACAGTGAAGCTAAAGCCAAAGAGTGAGTGCGCATTTGATCAAATCTCATTAGGTGAAGTCATGTTGCGACTTGATCCAGGTCAGGGACGCATTAAGACAACCAGAAGCTTTGATGCATGGGAAGGCGGCGGCGAATATAACGTTGCACGTGGATTGCGCCGTTGCTTTGGACTTCGCACCGCAGTAGTTACAGCCTTTGCAGAAAATGACATTGGAAGACTTGTCGAGGATCTCATTTTGCAAGGCGGGGTAGATACACAATTTATTCAATGGAAAAAATACGACGGCATTGGCCGCACAACTCGCAATGGACTGAACTTTACTGAACGCGGATTCAGTTTGCGTGGTGCTGTTGGAATATCAGATCGTGGAAATACCGCTGTTTCACAACTCACCGCAGACTCAATCGATTGGGATGCAATATTTTCACAAGGCGTTCGTTGGTTTCACACAGGTGGAATCTATGCAGGATTATCTGAAACAACACCAGGTGTAATTGAAGCTGCAATGAAGAGTGCCAAGAAGCACGGTACCAAGATCTCTTATGACTTAAATTATCGTCCAAGTTTATGGAGTGCAATCGGTGGTCAGGCAAAGGCACAAGAAGTAAATAGAAAGTTAGCACCATATGTTGATGTGATGATCGGTAATGAAGAAGATTTCACAGAGTCACTCGGTTTTAAAGTAGAAGGTCTCTCATCTGCCTTTAACGAGATCGATCACAGCGCTTTTGGTTCAATGGTGCAAGAAGTTGTTAAGAGTTTTCCAAACCTTGAAGTGATTGCAACAACATTGCGAAAAGTGCACTCCGCATCGATAAACGATTGGAGTGCAATTGTTTGGTCAAAAGAGACTGGACTACTCAACTCAAAGCTTTATGAAAAAGTAGAGGTACTAGATCGAGTTGGCAGTGGAGATAGCTTTGCTTCGGGATTGATCTTCGGTCTATTAGACGGCCGTAGCTTGCAAGAGTCTCTAGAACTTGGCGTTGCACATGGTGGTTTAGCAATGACTACACCTGGTGATACAACAATGGCATCTTTGGCTGAAGTGGAAAAACTTGCTAGAGGTGGTGGCGCTCGAGTTGAGCGCTAAACCCCTAGCTCCAGAGCTCTTTAATCTCTACTACTCGGCCTTCATTGATGCTCTTATGAGCGGCAAGCCCTGTCACAACGCTCATCACTCCATCTTTTAGTGAAACTTCAGCTGGAGTTGAATTTAAAATCGCATCTCTGAACTTTGTGTGTTCAAGGTAAGAAGCCCCATAGTGGTGGCCCATGTATTTAACATCGTAGTTGTGGACAATTTTTTGCTCGCTACCACGTGCACGACTAGCACCACGCGCCCATCCTGAAAGCTTTCCAATTGATTCACGACGCGATGCGCGCACGACCTGTGATGGCAAAAATGATTCAATCTTTCCTTCATCCCCAACAATTGTCAGGATCTCCTTATCAAAGGAACCTTCACCAAACATGCACAGATCTAACATGCCACGTGCACCGTTTGCATACTCTAAAACGACATAAGCGTTATCTAACATGTTTGCTTGCTTACCATCATATTTTTCATCAAGGTGATTAACACTTTGCCCACCTGATGCAAATACACGGATTGGTTGTTCACCAATAACAATGTCCATCAAGTTGAAGTAGTGACAACACTTTTCAACCAATGTTCCACCCGTGCGATCTGCAAATCGGTTCCAGTTATCAACTTTTGGATAGAAAGGTTCGCGGTGTTCACGGATTGAAACTTGGTGAATCTTTCCGGCATCTCCTTCTTGGGCGCGAGCGATAGCTTCGGCAACTGGTGGCATAAACCGATACTCAAGACCCATCCAAGTCATCGCACTTCGCTTTTCATCCCACGAAAGAATTGATTTCAAATCTTCAACTGTTGTGGCCAAAGGCTTTTCAACAAAGACTGCTAAATCTGTTGCTAAGGCATCCTTTAAAACCGCAGCATGTGTGTCATTGGGAGTTGCAATAACAACTGCATCGACCAAACCTGAGTCCAATAGTGCTCGGTGATTGCTAAATACCTTTGCACCAGGGGCCAGGGCAAGGGCTGCGTCTTGGGATGGCACATGTGGGTCGCTCAGAGCGGTAACGACCGCCCCGCCCATGACCTTGATGTTCTCAATGTGCTCGCGGCCCATGCTGCCCGCGCCGATAATCCCGTATCGAAGCTCTCTTTTCATGGCAACAGGTTAGACCACTGCGAGAAATTTGGGCAGGGGGCTAGACGAAACACGCTCATCTAACCTAGACTCCGGCAAGAGGTCAGACCACTACCCATTTATAGGCGAAGAGAGGCGTGTGTAGACATGGCAATAACTCCACCGCAGTTTCTGCTTCATCACGATGGCGACAATGTCGCTGTTGCAATGACAGATCTGCAACCAGGAACAATTCACGGTCGTTCCGTGAAAGAGGGAACTGAGAGCACTGCGGTGTTAAATCACGCGCTTCCTCTTGGACACAAATTTGCGCTCGCAGATCTTGCAGAGGGTGACGCAATTATTAA
>ENA-UOYL01000230-UOYL01000230.1-marine-metagenome-genome-assembly--contig:-NODE-230-length-20837-cov-3.177938_pt1 | contig 20837 bp, 17 predicted proteins | sample MGYA00238173_ERZ767189 | MGnify/ENA primary metagenome ERZ767189 (study PRJEB28943, sample SAMN06267163) | marine metagenome | isolation source: Columbia River Estuary | place: USA:Columbia River Estuary... | reverse complement strand
GGAGAAAACAAATTAATCGTAAGTGCAGTAAGAAATTGTGGTACCGACTCTAAAATAATTGCCATTATTTATACAATCCCTAGGCCGAACCCAAAACCACCAGTTGAGGAAAAGAAAGATCCTAAAGCAAATCCACCAAAAGGAAAAGAAAAAGAAGGGGGTTAAAAGCGTTATTTTTTCTTGCTTTTGCTACTTTTATTGACGTTTTTTTTCTATCTTCGCAAACTCTAAAAAATTAAATTATGGCGATTATAGGTAAAATCCGTTCAAAGTCAGGATTACTCGTTGGTATTATTGGTATTGCATTATTATCATTCATTCTTGGTGATTATCAAAGTTTCTTTGGCTCAAGTGAAGGAGAATATGGAATTGGAACTGTGTATGGAGAAAAAGTAGACCCTAATAAATATAGCGTCACAAGCGGAAAAGTTCAAGATCAGGACAGAGGTGAAGCTCAAAAGGAACAAAAAGAATTTACTGAAGAGGATATCGAGAAATCTTTGGATAAAGCATGGAATTTCTTAGTTGATTCAACAATACTTAGAAGAGAATACGATGCTCTCGAGGTTTCGGTGAGCGATAGAGAATTTAATGCCTATTTAATGGCGACTGATGGTTTCCCCATTTTAGAGGATTTATCCGCTCAGTTTTTTACGGATTCACTAAGTGGGCTTGTCACAGAAAAGTCAACTGTTGAAGGACGCCAGAAGCTAAAGATGACAATAGATAAATTAAAATCTAGTAAGGAGCCTCAAGCTGTTGAACAATGGAAAGGAACTAAACAATATTACACTGATAGAAGGAGACAAGAAAAATACCTTGCATTATTAGATCAAGGAGTTTATGTAACAAACTTAGAAGCAGAAGAAGAATACTTTGCACAGAAAAAAACAAAAAATATTTCTTTTGTTGTAAGGCGTTTTGATGAAATTAAAGATAAATCTGTTAAAGTTACCGAAAGTGCGCTAAAAACATATTATGAAAAGCATAAATCTGATAAAAAGTATGCAAATCTCACATCAAATAGAGAAATCAAACTTTTTGAGGTATCTTCAGCACCGTCCAAAAAAGATTCTTTATTATTTAATACTTCTTTTAGTAAATTAAATACTGAATTTTCTCAGTCAATAAACGATTCATTATTTGTAGCAAAAAATAGCGATCGCAACATTTATTTCTCTGACAAGCGGGCTACAGCTGTGCCAGAAGGAAATCCAAAAGCAAATAAATTTCAAAGCTATCCTGCTACTTTAGATTCAGTATTCAAAAAAGCAAGTATTGGACAAATTGTTGGGCCATATCAAATGCAAGAAAATATTATTTTGTCTAAAGTGATTGGTTTCACACCTGAAAAATTAAAGGCAAGACATCTCTTAATTGCTACTAATAATTCTACTGAAGAAAAAGTTATTACAGCTAAAAGAAAGCTTGCAGACAGTATATTAAATATTATAAATAAAGATAATTTTGCCGAGCTAGTAACAAAGTTTTCAGAAGACCCAGGCTCAAAAGAAACGGGTGGCTTGTATGAAGATTTTTTGGAAGCAGATATGGTACCTGAATTCAGTTCTTTTTGTGCAACAGAACCAATTGGCAAAATTGGGATAGTAAAAACAAATTTTGGATTCCATCTAATTGAAGTACTTGAGCGCGCTTCAGCAAAATTCCCCCTTCTTGTTTCTGTTACGAAAACATTTAAAGCATCAGATGAAACACTATTAAATAAGGAAAGTGAAGTAAGTTCTATTTTATATAAACTAGATAGGTCAATTACTAAAGTAACTTCTCCGCTTCAAAAAAATACCTTATTTGATAAAATTGTTACTGCATCAAAATATACTACACGATCTGTAATAATAGAAGATAATAATCCTAAAGTTACAGGTTTAACTACTTCTATTGCTGTAAATAAAATATTAGAATTAGCATTTACTGAAGAAGCTGCTATTGGAGATCTAACTTCTTATCCAATAAAAGATAAGGATAAATATATCATCGCCATGATTTCTTCAATTAAAGAAAAAGGAGAGCCAAAATATGAAGACATAAGAGCCAAAATGAAAGAAGATTTAATGATAGAAATGAAAGCTGAAAAACTAATTAAATCTATGTCTAAATATAAGACAATGGATGGCTTAGCAAACGCATTTAATTCTCAAGTACTTAATGCTGAAATTTCATTTTCTAATCCTCAGATTACCGGTGGCGGTTATGAACCAGAAATAATAGGGTCTTTGTTTGCATCACTCATAAAAGATAAAAAAAGAACGCTTCCTCTAAAAGGAAAAACTGGAGTTTATGTGATTAGAATCGATAAAACAACTAACCCACCAGTTGCAGCTAATTATAAAGTTGAGCGAGAGCAAATGTATACTGCACTTAAAGGCTCTGTTCAAGGTCAAGCCTTAGGCGCTTTAAGAAAGAAAGCAGATATTGTTGATAATCGTAAATTAAATGAATTACGAATTCGGCTATAAATTTTTTTAATAGCTAAAACCTTCGATAATTCTCCTTTAAAAATATAAGTACTATTATTTTTTACTTGTAATTGGTTAAATTACAATTCAAAATTAGTATCTTTTCATAAAATTTTTAAATATATTCTTTTATTTAATAACTATTTAAATGTTTAAATGTGTTATTTATACGATTTCAATTTTGTCTTTTTTTGGCTCGACCTTTGTATTTTCCCAAGCAGATGATTGTGCCTCAGCAAGTCAATTAACAAACGTTAGTAATTTTTGCTCTGGAAATGCATTTTATACTAATGTTAACTCAACAGCGAGTTTATTTCCACAAGCAACTTGCATTACGGGTGTTGCTTCGGAGGATGTCTGGTTTTCCTTTACTGCAATTGGAACGGATATATTAATTTCCGCCTCGGGAATTGGAGCTGGTGGCACTATGAATAGACCAAGAATAGCTATTTATTCAGGCAATTGTGCTACAACAATCAATCAAATTGGCTGTGCAAATGGAGTAGCTGGCATAGGTGTTACTCAACTTTACCAATCTGCCTTAATGCCTGGTACAGTTTATTATATTAGGATTAGTACGCTCACTAACAATGAAGGAACATTTGAATTGTGTGTGAATAATTATACTCCTATATCAAATCCTGGCGCAGATTGTAGTGGTGCATCTTATTTATGTAGCAATAATCCAGTTAGTGTTGGTGTTTTAAGTGGTGGTGGTATTAACACTGATGAACCTGAGGCATCTTCTTGTATGGAGGTTCCTGGAGCTGATGAGGGAAATTCATCTTGGTTTACTTTTACATGTGCAACTCCTGGTCCTTTAACTTTCGATATTATACCTGTTAACCAAAATGATGACATTGACTTTATGGTTTTTCAACTATCTGGAACTAACCCCTGTGGAACCCGAACTGTTGTTAGATGCAATGCTTCAGCTTTTTTAAATCCAAATGGAGCAGTTGGTTTAAATCTGACAGATACTGATATTTCAGAAATGCCTGGTTTTAATCCTGGAAATAATTCTTATTGTCAGTTTGTAAACATGACAGTAGGTACAAGTTACTCGATTTTAGTTAATAATTTTAGCACATCTGCAGGTTTTACACTTAGTTTTGGAACAGGAACAACTTCAGGAACCTTTTTAGGTCCGAACCCAATTATAACAAGTAGCTCAACTCTAATCTGTGCTGGTCAATCTGTGACTTTTGATGCATTAAATTCTACCAATATTAGTGCTAACGGATATAATTGGAATTTTAACAATGGCGGTTCTCCGACAAGTGCAGTTGGAGTCGGACCTCATGCCATAACTTATTCAACGCCTGGCATTTATACTGCAATATTAAATGGATCTAACGCAGCTGGATGTTCTGATGTGGCATTTACAACTATAAATGTAAGCGCTGCTATTACACCAACTTTCACTCAAATTACTCCCATTTGTAGTGGTGAGCCAATTAATCTTCCCACTATTTCAACAAATAATATAAGTGGCTCGTGGAGTCCAAATATCAATACTACTTCCACAACAACATATACATTTACCCCTAATCCTTCAGAATGCGCTATTATAACGACGATGACAGTTGTAGTAAATCCTGCCCACATTATTTCTCAAGGATTGGATTTGGAAAATTGCGTAAATATGCCAATTCAACCACTCTTATTTACATATGGAGGAGGTGCATCAGGAGCTAGTATTACAGGACTTCCATCTGGTTTGACGGCACAAACCACTGGATCAATCTTTACTATTAGTGGAACACCGACAATTACAGGAATTTATCCATATACAGTAACTACATCCGGAAATAATTGTCAGACAGTAACTACTTCTGGAACTATAACAGTTACCAATTCCATTGCTCCTAGTTTTAATACACTTGGTCCTTTTTGTCAAAATTCATCTCCAGCTTCTTTACCTTTAATTTCAACCAATATTCCAGGAATATCTGGCACCTGGACTCCCACAACTATAAACACATCAATTATAGGCATTCAAACATTAACATTCACTCCTGCCCAAAATCAATGCGCTAGTGCAACGACAATAGATATAGAAATCACACCTTTAAACATACCATCTTTCCTTGCGTTAGGTCCCTTTTGCATTAACGAAGATGTTTCACAAATTACTTTACCTCAAACTTCTATTGAGGGAATTGCTGGCTCTTGGAATCCTCCACTAATATCATCAAGTATTGTAGGAACTTCAGTGTATTTATTTACGCCAAATATCAGCCAATGTACAGATTTAGGTTCATTATCTATATCTGTTCTTAATCCAATTATTCCATCATTTGACCAATTAGGCCCATATACTCAAGCTGCTATTCCTGCACCCTTACCAATAATTTCAAATGATTCACCGCCTATAACAGGTACTTGGTCACCAAATGTAATTCAAACAAGTTTGATAGGTCAATTTAATTATACATTTACTCCAAATATAAGTATGTGTGCTGTTCCTGTATCCATGGATGTTGTTATAGATGAAGAAATAATTTTCTATATTCCAAATTCATTTACACCAGACCAAGATGAGCATAATCAAACTTGGGGTCCAATATTTACACAAGGCTTTGACCCCTATAATTTTGAACTTGAAATATACAATCGTTGGGGAGAATTAATATGGTTGAGTTATAATGCTACAGCTAGATGGGATGGAACCTATGGAACTAAATTAAAAGGAGTTCAAGCAGGGATTTACACCTACAAAATAAGCTATAAAATTAAAGAAATTGATAAGCGAGTGCTTGTGACTGGTCAAGTCAATTTAATAAGATAGATAAAAATTTACTTTAGAAAATTATCGTAGAAATCACCAAGTGTAAAGACTTTATTTTCTACTACAACAGATTGTATCTGATTAGCACTCAAAAAGCGAAGAATTACGCGTCGAGAATTTTCATCATTAGTAACCATGTTAAAAGTAGCGAGGTGCGTCTTTTCATCAAAGTTAACTGTAAACATTTTCAAATAATATTTACCATAATCCTCTACATTTTCTTTAACTACCGATTCAGGAAGTGTAATTTGAATTTTGCCACTTTCTTTTCCAGAAAGTAAATTTGCCTTAGATTTACAAGATGCTGAATTTACAGTTTGTGCTGTTATTGTCGCGCTAAATAAAAGAATACAGAGGGAAGTTAATAAAGTTTTCATATTCATCAGGTTAATATTTAAAGCTAAAATACAAAATTAATCATCACTTTTATATATATGCAAGAATTATACCTTTTCTTACAAAAAAATCGATTAGAAGCCGGATGCGATGAAGCCGGAAGAGGTTGTTTGGCTGGACCAGTCGTGGCAGCAGCAGTTATTTTAGATCCAAAAAAGGTAATATTAGGATTAAATGATTCCAAAAAACTCAATGAAAAACAACGATTAGTTCTAAAAGACGAAATAATTAAAAAAGCTCTTTCTTTTGGAATAGGGGTTGTTGAGGTATCAGAAATTGATAAAATAAATATCTTAAATGCAAGTATCTTAGCAATGCACAAAGCAATTAGTCAATTAAAAATAAGCCCTGATTTTTTACTAATTGATGGAAATCGTTTTCACCCTTATCTTTCTATTCCTCATGAAACCATCGTGAAAGGAGACGCTAAATTTCAGTCAATTGCAGCAGCCTCGATATTAGCAAAGACACACCGAGATTATTTGATGAACTGTCTGCATCAAAAAAACCCAAGTTATGATTGGAAAACAAATAAAGGATATCCAACATTAAAGCATCGTAAAGCACTTCAGAATCTTGGCATTTCAATACATCACCGAAAAACTTTTCGTTTGTTTGCGGTAAATAGTCAGTTAAATTTATTCAATTGAACAAGAGAGTGTTGATTTAATAATAATTCTAAAGTCAATTCATACAACGAAATGTATAGTTTTGGAAAAAAACAAAAATGCGCTTTCGTATTTTACTTTCCTTTATTTTTCTTCTTCTAATTTCTTGGATTACTTATGTTTCATTAGATTTATTACAATATGAATCACACGGTAACCTGCGGTTTTATTTTAATTCTAGTGATTATAAAATCATAATTATTCATAAGCATAAGGAGGTAGATTGGGAGCAAGAAAATTTTCAAGTAAGCACTAAAAATCAAACACTATATTACTCTATAGTTCCAAATATTAATAGAGAAAGTTCTATTTTCATAAGTTCTAAAAGACCAATTATTTTAATAGAGCAAAAAGAAAATTGGACAGAAAAAGATGTCAAACAATTATTTAATAATGGGCTTTATCCAATTTTATTTCGTGGAAAAAGAAATTTTAGTTTCGGGGAATACAGAGGTATTTATTCGAAAAATCAAGTTGTCATATTTCAAGGAAATTTCGTGCCTAAAGTACATCCAATTCTGGATGTTGATCGAAAAGCTTCTTATTCGATTATTTCTTTTAAAAATAAAAATCTTAATCTATGTGATGTTTATAATAAATCTAGTGGTAGTTATTTGTATTCAAAACATAAGGCTAAAAACCTTAAAACTTCTATGTATGATGACAAAAAATTATTTTCTTCGATTCTTCCAACTAATTTTTCAGAATATAAATTTTTCAGTGCTTCCTACTTGTCGGAAATCGATTCAGAATTCAAAAAAAGTGATTTCTCTAAATGGGTTGATAAAGGACTTGTGTTTATAAGAAATAAAAATCAAAGTGCTGTAATATTTTACTTTAAAGAAGGGCAAAATCCTATTCAAAATTTAAATGAAAAACTAAATATTGAAGAAAGAAATGAAAGCTCTGCTAATTTTAAAAACATCCCTTTTAGCAACTATTTTAAGCAAGATATTGCCACAGGATTTTTTATAGAGGAATTTAATAATTTTTCTGTTATATCAACTGCTAAAAGTTATTTAGACGAGATAATAACTGAGATTAATTTAGGGAAATCTCTTTCTCAAGATGAAATCAAATGTAAATATATCTATGGGGAACTACCCAAAAAAGTTGCTTGTCGTCTTGTTAGTAGAGATTCTCGTAAAACAAAAAGTATCTATGGTACTTTAGCCTTAGAATCAGAATTTATTCCATTAAGTTCTAAAATGCTTGTTGATCAGAGTAAAGACAAAGATTATTTTTCAATGAATGTGGGTGAAAGCATAAAAGATTTTCTAGCATTAGAAGGAAGAGGAAATGTTATAGTATTAACACAAACAAATAAAATTATAGCTTTTATTGATGGAATTAGAAAATGGGAAAAACAATTACTTACTAATGATTCACAATTAAAAGAGTTTTCATCTGATCGATTTTTAGCTTCATTATTTCAAAACAATGAAGCCCAAATTATTGATAAAAATGGCTTAGTTATTCATCGTTTAATGTCTTATAATAATATTCCACCTATAAAATATAAAATAAATAATACAGAATTTTTAGTCGTTAATGCACCTAATAACATAGCAATTTTAAATGAAAAAGGTATAATTATTAAAAAGCTTCCTGTATTCTCGAATATTAAAGAAATAGCAAAATATAAGGATGGCAATAACACACGTATAGGGATTTTAACAGAAAATTTTATTTATGTATTTGAGCCAATTAATCGCACTATAATTCGAAAAATACCATGTGATTCTACCTCAAAATTATTTACTGATAATTCATCAATTTTTTATGCTGGGATAGAAAAAAATATCCTAAAACTGATTAACTCGGGTGGGATAATTAAAGAAATAACTATTAAAATTAACAGTAAGGTTATTGGTCATTTTTTTGAAAATAAATTATTTACTGTAGTATTAAAAAATGGAAATAGTATTTTTACTATTAACGAAAATGGCGAACAAAAATGGTCTATTACATTGCCTTCCTCTGAGATGATAGATTGTTCCATAAGTTCTGGTAAAAATGGAACAATTCTGATTGGATTATTAGATGTTATTGAAAATAAATTATATCTACTAGATAAAACTGGGCAATTAGTTGATAATATTGGACGTCAAGGGTCAAACAAACTCCAAATTAGTATTTTTAGTGAAAATACTTTTTCTATTACAACATTATTAAGGAACACGGTTATACAATATACAAAACAATAAAATAATGATAAAAATTAAACTCTTTTTACTACTTTTTTTTCTTGGTTATCAGTTAAATGCTCAGAATTATTTAGGAGTAATGACTAGTAATTATGGCGGCGTGATGTCAACAGATTTACAACCTGCTAGTTTTGTTGATGGAAGATTTCTATTCGACTTAAATCTTGGAAGCGTTAATGTAAATACATATCAAAATTTTGTATCATTTAATACAAGTGGTATGCCTGGAGGATGGTTGAAATCTTTTAAAAATGATGAAGCCTATAACTCATGGGCTCTTCCTGACAGCACCTTTATGGATCGTCATATTGTAAAAAGATATACTGATAATTCGAATGATAAAATGGGTGCAAACATTAATTTACAGATGGATTTATTCAACTTTGCTTTTCATATTAATTCAAAGATAGCGATAGGATTAAAAGCAAAAGCTAGAAGTATTACAAATATTGGTAACGTTGACCCGAGTTTTGCAATACTTATAGAACAAGGTTTTGATTATCCTTCATTGTGGAATCAAAAAATCGAAGAGCAATTTTTAAATGTAAATCACCTCACATGGGCTGAAGTGGGTTTTAATTATGGTCAAGTTGTAATAGATCAAGAAGAACATTTCCTAAAATTAGGTGCCACGATAAAATATTTAAAGGGTTATTCAGCAGCATATTTTCAAACAAGCAATTTACAATTTAATTTAAAGAATAATGATACAACGCAGCTAATAACTGGAAATCTCAATTACGGATATTCAGATAATCTTCCTGGTCTTATCGAAAATGGTTTAGATAATAAATTCAATTCTAATTTTGGTGTAGGCTTAGATTTGGGATTTGTTTATGAATGGCGTCCAAAGTATAAAGATTTTAAATATGATATGGATGGTGAAACAAATCTTTGGATGAAAAATAAAAATAAATATAAAGCAAAAGTGGGAATTTCACTTATTGATTTAGGAAGCATGCGATTTAAAAAGGGTGGGCTTAGTCGCAATTTTTCAGTGAATAATTCATCACCCTTTGATCTGCAAAGTTTTTCAACAGCATCAAGTCTATCCGACTTTGATCAAATTATAGATTCACTTATTAATGAATCTTCAGCTGCAGGAAATACGAATTGGACTTCTGAACAAAGTCCCAATAGTACATTTGTTATGCGTACGCCAACAGCACTTAGTTTGCAATTAGACTACCAATTAGGAAAGTATTTCTATGTAAATGTTTCAGGCGTAATGAATGTTATTTTAAAGAAAAAAGACACAAAAGTAATTGTCCCAAATCAGTTATCTATCACACCAAGTTTTGATTGGTCATGGTTTGGTCTTTTTTTACCAATTTCCATGAATGAATATTCAGGATTTAAAACAGGCCTTGCTTCTCGTCTTGGTCCTTTGAGTATAGGCGTTACAGATTTTCGCACCTTATTTTCAGTAGGAAAGGTTAGGGGCGCTGAATTTTATCTAGGGCTGCGCTTACCGATTCTTTACTCAGCAATTAAAGATAAAGACAAAGATAAAGTTTCTGATTTAAAGGATAATTGTATTTCTACACCAGGAATTTGGGCTTTTAAAGGCTGCCCTGATACTGATGGCGATGGATTAATGGATAAAGAAGATGACTGTCCTGAAATTGCTGGTTTAGTTGAATTCAAAGGTTGCCCAGATTCAGATGGAGATAAAATAATGGATAAATTAGATGATTGTCCTGAAGTTGCTGGTTTAGCTGAATTCAAAGGTTGCCCAGATTCAGATTCAGATGGAATCAAAGACAGTGATGATGCTTGCCCTCAAAATGCTGGACCTAAGGAAAACCAAGGTTGCCCTGATAAAGATTCAGATGGTTTATTCGATTTTATTGATGCTTGCCCTGAAATTGCAGGTCCAAAAGAAAATAATGGCTGCCCTTGGCCAGATACTGATGGCGATGGAATTTTAGATAAAGATGATGATTGTCCATTATTAAAAGGACCTGCGGCGAATAAGGGATGCCCTTATAAAGATACCGACGGTGATGGCCTCTTGGATAAAGATGATGACTGCCCTAATACAGCAGGACCAATTGAAAATAAAGGTTGCCCAATTATTGAAGTTGAAATAGTTGAAGTTCTACGAACAGCATTTGATAATTTAGAATTTGAAAGTGGAAAAGATATTATACTGGAAGTTTCAAAAGTTGCATTAGATGAGCTTGCAGATGTTCTTATTAAAAAAGCAACGTGGAAGTTGGAAATATCAGGTCATACAGATAATATAGGTGGTGAAAACTTTAACCTTGTGCTTTCTAAAAAACGCGCAGAAGCCCTAAAAAACTATTTAATTTTTAAAGGAGTTGACACAAACCGTTTAATAACCTTTTATTTTGGAGAGACTCAACCTTTAATCGATAATACAACTGAGGAAGGTCGGAAGAAAAACCGCCGAGTTGAAATGAAAATAACCTTTGATTAAGGATTTGTTGATTTAATTATTGAATAAGCGCCTAAATAATTGTAGATGCTTGATAAAGCCTAAGCTCGTCCCAAGATACTTGGTTATTAAGTTCTTCGCGTATTTTTGATAGCGAGAAAAATTCTTTCCCTTCTAGAAGGTTTTTTATTTCTGTAATTCTTTTTTGTTCCATCACATCTCTTAGTTCAATTTTTTCTACTCGAATTAACTGCGCGAAATGCCCATTAATTGTAGATACTGAAAGCTGTCTTTCTTTGGCAATTTCATGAACGTTTTTTCCAAGGTGTACTAATTCTAAAGTTTGGTCATAGGTTGATTTTTTTTGCTCTTTAGGCGCTTTATTCTTTATTTTTAGTGGAATAAATCCAATGCCATCATCAAATTCTAGTAATGTAGTAACTTTGTTTTGCCTAAAATCATTTTGTATTACTGCTAATTTTGATACTTTGTAGTTCTCTATTTCTGAAACCCTATAAATTTCTTTTGTGATTTCTTTTCCATTAGTTATTGCTTCAAAAAACAAACGCAGGCGCTTTAGCGTTAAAACTATTTGCAGTAATTCTTCGCATAAAGGCTCTAATTCTTCAACTACTTGCTTTGTCTTTTTAACTTGATTAAGTTCCAGTAATTTGCGGAAGCTTTCTAAAACTAAAGGGTCTAAGATATCAAAGAAATAAGAATATGCTGCGTTAATCCTTGAATTTATAAATACTACATCTGTTTTTTCAGCTTGAAACAATTCAGAAATTTGCTTCCTAAATTTTGTAGCTGGCTCATTTGTTTTTGCAAGTTCATCGGTAATTCGCTTAACCCAAGAAGTTTGTTTAAATTTCTCTGATTTTGCTGATAAAATTGAAATTGAACCTGAGTAGGATGTCCATAAAGCAAATGTGTCGTACCAATCAAATGCTTCTAAAATTTTATTTTTTAAAAACACAAACGTTTCTTTTTGGAGTGCAACATCTAAATCACTTAATTTAAATTTGGAGTTAGAATAGGCCATCATTTGCTGGTCGTTTGGAATACCATTTAGCTTTAAAGGATTTAATAGAATCAGTCCTTCTAGCGATCTTAAGCGAGAAAAAGCAACATAAGCCTGTCCTGGAGCAAATGCATCTGCCACATCTAAGATTGCTTTTTCAAATGTTAAGCCTTGACTTTTGTGTATGGTAATTGCCCAGGCTAATTTTATCGGATAGTGGACAAAAGTTCCCAAGACTTCTTCTTTTATCTCCTGTGTTTTCTCGTCTAAGGAATATTTAATATTTGTCCATTCAAATTTTTCTAGTACAATTTTCTTTTTCTCTTCAGGGAAGTTCACAATTATTTCATCTTTTGAAAGTGAATCAACAAAACCCATTTTGCCATTATAAAATTGCTTGTCAAATGAAACATCATTTTTAACAAACATAATTTGAGCCCCAACTTTTAATTCTAGTCGCGCATCCAATGGAAGAAGATGAGCTGGAAAATCTCCAGTGATTTCTGCTTGATAAGAATATGATTTTTCTTTCAAAAACTCAAGTTCACGAAGGTTCATTTCATCTGCTTTGTTATTGTGTGTTGTCAGAGTTATATAGCCTTTGCGATCTTCAATTCGTAAATTGTGTTGTACGTTTTTATTAATTAAGGTCAAATCTTCTTCTGAGATAGCATTATTTCTTAGGTGATTTAAAAGTTCTATAAAAACACTGTCAACTTGCCGATAAATTTTCTCGAGTTCAATATATATTGGTTGCTCTTCAGCAAAAACAACAGAGTTAAAGAAATGAATTCCTTTGTAATATAATTTCAGCAAGGCCCACTCATCATTTTTAACAACCGGAGGCAACTGATGAAGATCTCCTATAAAGAGGACTTGCACACCGCCAAAGGGTAAATTTATTCTACGAACTGTCCTCATGGTCCAATCTATTGCATCCAATAAATCTGCTCGAAGCATACTCACTTCATCAATAATCAACAATTCTAATGAACGTATAAGAGAAATTCTACGGCGATTCATTGAAAAATGTCTTTTTAAAGTTGTTTTGTTTTCTGACTTTATAGCAATTCCTATTTGTGGTGTTTTAAAATCTGGAATAAATGCTCCAAAAGGCAACTGAAAAAAAGAATGAATAGTCACTCCTCCAGCATTTAGAGCGGCAATTCCAGTTGGTGCTACAATTACTGTATTTTTATGGGTTGAAGAAACAATTTTGTGAAGTAAAGTTGTTTTACCAGTTCCTGCTTTTCCTGTTAAAAAAATGCTGCGATTTGTTTGATTGATAAATCGCTCAGTAAAAACCGCAGGGTCAAGGAAACTTTCTTGTATTTTTAAATTCATTACTTGAATATAAGCAAAAAAATCGGAAAAATAAAAAAAGGGATGCTAAACATCCCCTTTTGTCAGATTTTTATTTATTTCTTAATGTTGAACAATGAACCTTTTTAATTCGCCCTTACTATTTTTAACAATATAGAGCCCATTTGCTATTTTTTTTGTGTCATAGATATAAGTTAACCCTGAATCTAGTACAATATGATCAATTAAAATCCCTGTTGCAGAATAGACTTCCATTTTATCAACTGTTTTTGAAGATATGGAAAGTTCATCGTTTACAGGATTAGGAAAGACTTCAAAAGAAGAGCCATTTAACTCCCCAATTGAAGACGTATTATAAATCAAAGACAAATCATCTATCCAAACAGCAGAACCTACTTGCCCTTGCCCTTCCTCTGCACTGCTCACAACAGTAACTTGTAGAGTATCAGGTGTACTTTGACTTTCGTAATCAATAGGAACTGAGAAACGGTAAAAAGAACTACTTGGGGATGAGCTTGAATAAATTCCAAAACCAATAAATTCCTGAGTCATATTAACAGCGTCCCATTTTGATAATTGAACAACTACACCACAAGCATCATCATTTACAGGAGAATACTTTATCCATCCCACCAAAGAGTCTGGTTTTGCAGTAAAAGGCGTTCCAAAGACAGCGGATTGACTCAATACATTAAGGGACCCGATAAATAGAATACCTGGAAATGGTTCAGGGGTGCCGCTCATCTCTAGATCTGCTAATATTGTTTCTACCTTTGCAGAAAAAGCACCGCTATGACGAGATGTAGATTTTGTTACGGAAACAGGAACTCCAAGGAGACCCAAGGCATTTAGCGTTCCCCATGAATTTGGATCTTCATATCCAAAACCTGGCGCCCAACTTTCAAAACCAGCATTAGGGATGTTTTGAGCTTTAGCTGAAAAAGCAAATGTTATTGCTAAGATAAAAAGTAGTTTTTTAGTCATAATTTATATATTTAGTGATATTAAGAATCAAAATTACAAAAAATTATTTTGATTGTTTTTCAACTCGTTTTGAAACTATAATACCGATTTCATATAAAATTAAGATAGGTATAGATACAATTATTTGAGAAATAACATCTGGCGGGGTAATGATTGCCGCTAAAATTAAAATTATAACGATAGCATGCTTTCGGTATTTTTTTAAAAATGCAGAATCAAAAAGACCAATTTTTGTAAGTAAATAAGTTACTACAGGCAAAAGAAAGAAAAGTCCACAATAAAAAACAGTAGATAGAATAGTGCTCATATATGAATTTACAGTAAAAATATTTTCAATTTTACTACTCATCTGGTATGAGCCAAAAAATTGAATACTTAAGGGCGCAACAATATAATAGCCAAAAAGAATTCCTAAAAAAAATAATAAACTAACGTAGAAAACAATTCCACGCGCTAGATTTTTTTCTTTAAATTTAAGTCCAGGCTTTACGAAAGCCCAAATTTGATAGAAAAGATAAGGAAATGTTAAGACTATTCCGCCAAGAAAACTTAGCATTAAGGCATATGAAAATTGACCTGAAACGGTCATACTTTGAAATTTGATAGGGATTTCATTTATACAAATACCAAAATACTTGCACATTATTTGAAAGGTTATAAAATCTTTTTTCGCCATAGAAAGAAAGACAACATTAATAATTGTTTCTTGGTAAAACCAAATTACCGTTCCGACAATAAGGATAGCAATGGCAGCTCGAACAAGTCTCCACCTCAATTCTTCCAAGTGATTTAAAAAGGGCATATTGCCTTGTTCTTCCATTTTACAAATTTAACATTCATTCTTAAATCATGAGCTTTTTTATGTTCGTAAATTGTTTACGACTTGCTCAACTACTTTTGTTCTATAAATAAAGAATACTATGAGAACAAGCTACGAAATTGAATCTTTAAGATTTAATAATTTAGATAGTACAGTAGAACTATCAGTTAAGGTGAGAGAAGCACAATTTTCTTTTTCTTCCTCAATTCTAATGGAGATGATTAATTTAAATTTAATCATTAATCAACTTCAAAAAAATAATCCTGAAATAGAAATTTTGGATTTACTTATTGTTCAATCTGCCGAAAATTTTAATTTTTACGAACTAAATTTGACAGATTTGAGAGATAAAAGTGTTGATACTGAAATTCTAAATTATCAAGAAAAAGTTATAAAACAAATAAGAGCTTAAGGTTGTATGAAGACAGTTTCTTCATTTACTTTTTCTTCCTCAACTTTAATAATTCCAATTCCGCTCTTGTTTCCTTTTTGAACTTTAATACTTAAAACAGCAACACCTGCTTGCCCTGGCTTGTATAAATAATTATAGTCGAAAGTCGCCATTCCTTCAGAATTTGTGTAAGCTGTATCAAATACTACAATTTGATTTGGTAAACCGGTTGTATTTTCACCATAAAGAACAACCATTGCAGATTCTACAAGTAAGCTTGCTTCATCTTTAACATAAATATTTGCTATTGTATCTGCTTGTTTTCTACAAGCACTGAGAATAAGTACAGTAAGAATAATTAAGGGAACTAAGGTTATTTTCATTTCTTAAATTATTAATTTTCTAAATAAACAGTTTCAACTGAGGTTGAGTGTACGCGACATCTTGAATATCCAAAACCAACTTTAGAGTTATATTTGACAATGATATCAAAGTAACCTGTTGTATTGTCTTTGTCTTGCGAAGCAAAATAGTTATCCATATTTATAGTAGTAAAGCCTGATGAATTTGTGAATACAGTATCTACAAATGCTCCAGTTGGTGGAGTTGATTGCTGATCGCCGATAACGATAACTTTTGCACCATTAATAAGTTGGTTACTAGCTGAACGTACAAATACTTTTAAAATTGAGTCTTCTTTTTTACAGTTTGTCAGTGTTAACAGCACAAATAGAAGACAAACAAGCGATATTCCTTTTTTCATTTTTTAGTTTGAATTTCAAATTTACATTTTTTTTTCAAGCTTTAAAACTATTTTTCTGTTTTTTAGCATTGATTTTCTTCATTAAGACATTTTTACATGTTTTTATTTCTTTTAAAACCCTTTTAATTTTCTTCCCCAAAAAAGAAATAAAACGATATATTTAATAATTGCTTCTCTCCTCTTATTAAAAACAAGTTATTTATTTTACATTTGTAATACTCTTTAAAATATGAACAACTTAGAACTATTGAACGCTCTAAATCAAATAAAAGTTACACGAAATAAGTCATGAAAGATCAAATTGACCAAGTCCGAATAAAAATGACTGAATTTGTTATTGATTCATCTTTGTCATTGGAAGCTTTTAGAATCCAATTTCTAGGTTCTAAGGGGATAATGAAGGAATTATATGCTCATTTGAAACTTGTACCTAATGATGAAAAGCGAATGATTGGTCTTTTGCTTAATGACTTGCGCTCTGAAGTTGAAGCAAAAATTGAATTGGAAAAACAAAATTTTTTACAACTTGGTGTTCAAGATAAATCAAGTGACTTAACTAAGTCTGGAGAAGATGCTTCTATTGGAAGTCACCATCCATTAACTTTGGTTAAAAGAGAAATTATTTCCATTTTTTCTCGAATTGGATACACTGTTTCTGAAGGCCCTGAAATTGAAGATGATTGGCATAATTTTTCTGCTTTAAATTTCCCGGAAGAACATCCTGCTCGTGATATGCAAGACACTTTTTTTATTGAAAAAGGAGAAAAAGAAATGGCGCTCAGAACACACACAAGTTCGGTTCAAGTGAGAGTAATGGAAAATTCAAAGCCTCCTATTCGTACAATTTCTCCTGGTCGGGTTTACAGAAATGAAGCAATTTCTGCACGCGCTCATTGTTTTTTTCACCAACTTGAGGGCTTATACATTGATAAAAATGTCTCTTTTGCCGATTTAAAACAAACGTTGCTTTTTTTCGCGCGTGAAATGTTTGGTGAAAAAGCTCAAATTCGTCTTCGACCCTCTTATTTTCCTTTTACAGAACCTAGTGCTGAAGTTGATGTTTCCTGCACACTTTGTAATTCAAAAGGTTGTAATGTTTGTAAATATTCTGGCTGGCTTGAGATCTTGGGCTGTGGAATGGTAGATCCAAGTGTTTTAGAGGCAAGTGGAATTGATTCCAAAATTTATTCTGGTTTCGCCTTTGGAATGGGAATTGAGCGAATTGCCCAGTTAAAATACCGCGTTACTGATCTTCGGCTTTATTCAGAAAATGACATTCGATTTTTAAACCAATTTAAAGCAGTAATCTAGCTATGGGATGGATCCAACTTCAGCGTTCAGAACAATTGGCAGAAATAGTAGATAGAAGTGCCCTAATTCCCCAACTGATTTTTAAACATAGCACTAGATGCAGTATTTCAAGTATGGCACTTAATCGCATTGAATCTCATGGCTTGCAAAATTCTTCTAATTTAGAATGTTATTATTTAGATCTTATACAATTCCGGGAATTATCTAACTTAATAGCGCAAGAACTCAATGTAATTCATCAATCACCACAGGCTATTTTACTTAAAAACAGAAATGTTGTTTACAACGATTCTCATGGTTCAATCGATAATTTGGAAATAGAAAAAGCAAGTAATAGTTAAAAAAATGAAAAAAATACTTGTTTTCGTTCTAATTTTTGGCTTAATAGGGGCCTTTATTATTCCTCTATTTTTTTCGGATGACACAACTGACGAAATAAAATTTCAATTTCAGTTTAATGAAAACTTACTAGTGACATCAGGTCAATCTGTAACAATACCTTTTGAAATAATTAATGCGGTTCAGAGTATAGATTTATTAGTAAATGGCGAACGTTTAAAAACCTGGAATAATCCAAAGGGCATGATCAAGTATAAATTTGATACTAAGAATAGATTACTTGGGTCTTATTCCTTGGAATTAGTTGCTAAACTTTCTGATGGATCTGAACTTAGAGATGAACGATACATGAGTATTTTGTCAGACATTGTTCCTGCGAAATGGGGTTTGAAAATACTAAATAATTCCCCGCATCTAGAAACAAGTTTTACGCAAGGATTAGCTTTTGATTCAGGGATATTATATGAAGGAACTGGCGATCCAAATCAAACTGGTGCAACGTTGATTGCTGAGGTAGATATTGAATCAGGACAAATTAAAAGGAATATTGGTCTAGCTGCGCCGTATTTTGGAGAAGGAATTACAATTTTTGGAGAGGATTTATATCAATTAACTTGGAAAAATCAAAAGTGCCTAGTTTACGATAAGAAAACTTTTGCATCTAAAAAAGAATTTACCTACACAGGAGAAGGTTGGGGCTTATGCAATGACGGAAAAAATTTAATTATGTCAGACGGCAGTCAAAGACTTTATTTCAGAGACCCCAAAACCTTTCAATTAATTAAAACAATTGAAGTTTATTCAGATCAGGGTCCAATTAATTACCTCAATGAACTTGAATATATTGAGGGTTTGGTTTATGCAAATATTTGGATGTCTAATTCTATTGCAGTTATTGATCCATTGAGCGGTAAAACAATGGCAATAATAAATGCAGATGAACTTGTTAGTTTACAAAAACAAGGATTAAATGGAAATGTTTTAAATGGAATTGCATACAATTCTACAAACAAAAAACTTTATTTAACAGGAAAATATTGGTCAAAATTATTTGAAGTCCAAATTTTAAAGTAAAAATAAACTACATATAATTGGAATATAATTTAATTAGAATCGTTAGTAAAACTTGATCAACAAATAGAGTATTTAATTTAAAATAAATGGAACAGATAAGAAAAGATTGGAGCGAAATTAAAAGTAACGATAGTTGGTCTATTTTTAAGATAATGTCAGAATTTGTTGAGGCATTTGACCGCTTATCTAAAATTGGCCCTTGCGTTTCAATTTTTGGCTCTGCACGAACTTCTGAGGATAATAAATATTATTTATTAGGTGTCCAAATTGCTAAAGAATTGGGGAGTCTTGGTTATGGAATAATCTCTGGTGGTGGACCTGGAATTATGGAAGCTGCAAACAAAGGTGCTCAAGAAGCAAAATCAGCTTCTGTTGGACTAAACATCGACTTGCCCTTTGAACAAAATCATAATCCATACATCGATCAATCTCACAATATATTATTTGATTATTTTTTCGTTAGAAAAGTGATTTTTGTTAAATATTCTCAAGCATTTGTAATACTTCCTGGTGGTTTTGGAACCTTAGACGAATTATTTGAAGCTTTAACCTTAATTCAAACAAAGAAAATTACCAAAAGACCAATTGTCCTTGTTGGAAAAGAATATTGGTCGGGCCTACTTGTTTGGATTGAAGAAACAATGTTAAGAGCCGAAAAAAATATTTCCAAAGAGGATTTAAATTTATTTAAGCTCGTAGATTCATCTCAAGAAGCTGTTGATTACATTGAAGATTTTTATAAATCTAACATATTAACACCAAATTTTTGAGAAATTGATTAAAGCCATGAGAAAACTATTTCTTTGTAATGATTATATTTGTTAGTTAAAATGATTTAATTATGAAAATTCCAGAAATTATTAAACAAATAAAATCCTTAATTATTTCAAAGTATTTTTTAAAACATTTTGGCTTAGTATTTCTTTTTTACCTTTTATTTGTATTTGGTTCAATTATGTACTTAGATTTTGCTACTAATCACGGGGAAAAAATATCAGTTCCTAATTTAGTGGGTTTAAGCGCAGACGAAGCAAAAGCAAAAATTGAAGATTTGGGTTTGCAATATGAAATACTTGATAGTGTTTATGACCCAAATTCCCCCTTATTTAAAAAACCCGAAGGAACTGTATTTGAACAAGTTGTTGAACCTACTTCTTCCTCAAATGTTTATGTAAAGTCTGGAAGAATAATTGGTCTTCGCTTAACTAAAAAAAGTCAATTAGTTGAAATGCCAAATTTGGTATTTAAACAAATTCATTTTGCTCAAAGTATCTTAGATGGAAGAGGTTTACGGTTCATTATTCGTTACAGACAGAGTGAAGAAGCAAATGGATCAGTAATCGACCAATTATATAATGGAAAAAAGATAACACAAGGAACACGAATTCCTATAGGCTCGGTAATAATTTTAGTAGTTGGCCAATTAGATATTGGACTTCCGTTTCAAATTCCAAATTTGGTGGGTTTATACAGAGATGCCGCTATCAAAATTTTGGATTCGTTACGTATATCTTCTTACAATGTCGTCTGCGCTGATTGTTTTACTCATGAGGACTCAATTTCAGCATTGATTTTTTATCAATCACCCGAATACTTAGATGGAGAAACAGTCTTTAAGTCTTCTCATTTTTCATTTTCAATGTCAAAAGCACCATACATTGAACCAGAAATACCAGAAATACCTCTAGAATGAAAAGTGTATTTTTACTATTCTTTTTTCCTTTAATTACTTTTTCTCAAGGATTAGAATTAGGGTCAATGACTTCAAATCCCTCTATTAGTTTTAATAAAAAATCATTTCTAAAGACAGATCCAAATTCAATAGATAGCACTTTTATTTTTTCAACGGATACCCTTTCTCTCCCCTT
>ENA-UOYL01000229-UOYL01000229.1-marine-metagenome-genome-assembly--contig:-NODE-229-length-20839-cov-5.289808_pt1 | contig 20839 bp, 20 predicted proteins | sample MGYA00238173_ERZ767189 | MGnify/ENA primary metagenome ERZ767189 (study PRJEB28943, sample SAMN06267163) | marine metagenome | isolation source: Columbia River Estuary | place: USA:Columbia River Estuary... | reverse complement strand
TATGGAGTTATTGCTAAAGCATATATTGAACCTACAAAGGCACAATCAATGTCTGCAGGCGAATCTAACTCCGTATTAGACTTGTATGTGTTGTCATATAACGCAAGCAACCAATTAAACACAGCATCCACCGCTTTAAAACAAAATTTAACTACATACTTATCTCAATATAGAATGGTTAATGATGCTGTTAATATTAAGGATGGATTTATTATCAATATTGGAATAAATTTTGATATTATAGTACTCCCAGAATATAATAGTAATCAAGTATTATTTAATTGTATTGAAGCTTTAAAAACATATTTTGCTATTGATAAATGGCAAATTAATCAACCTATTATTTATAGAGAAATTTATATTCTTTTAGATAAAATTGAAGGTGTACAAACAGTAAAAAATATAATAGTTTCAAATTTTGTAGGAACAAATTTAGGATATTCTCCGTATGCTTACGACATAAATGCGGCAACAATTGGTAATGTAATTTATCCATCTCTTGATCCATCAATATTTGAAGTAAAATATCCAAATCAAGATATTCAAGGTAGAGTAGTAAATTTATAATAAATAAAAATGGCAGTATATAAAATATTTCCTGAAAAAGACGCAACAATATATTCATTGTTCCCTAATATGAATACGGGAATGGATGAAATAGTTGAGGCAACCGAAACAGTCTTTGCTTATTCAGACCCAAACCCTCAAACAAGTAGATTTTTAATTAAATTTTCTGAAGACGATATTACTCAAGCATTTGATTTAATTCCTGATAATGTATATAATAGTGGATCTTGGAAAGCTAATTTACAATGTTATATTGCTACTTCCACAGGAATGAATGCAACTACTACTCTTGAATGTTATCCAGTTTCAGGTTCTTGGGATATGGGTACAGGAAGATATTTAGATGTACCTTCAGTAACAAATGGTGTTAGTTGGATTTGGCAAAAATTCTCCGGATCTGTAAATGGACAATGGAAAACTTCTAGTTTTGGAAATTGTGTAACAGCTTCATATAATGTTTCATATTCATTTGCAGGTGGTGGTACTTGGTATACAGGTTCTCCTTCATCCTCGTTTACAGGAAGCGTTACTCAATCTGTAGAATTTTCATTTTATGGTAGTAAAGATATTAACTTAGATGTTACAAATACTTTAAAAGCATGGTTTACTCCTGTTTTTGCTAATAATGGATTTATTTTAAAACAAGAAGATGAATTTATTGACAATAAAAACATTCAACCAGAATTAAAATATTTTTCAAGAGATACACATACAATTTATCCACCAGCTTTACAAATTAGTTGGCTTGATTTTTCTTTTTCTACAGGATCATCTAAACAAACCGTTTTAAATACAACTCCAGCAACTCTAACATTAGCACAAAACCCAGGAACATTTTATCCTGAAAGTATTAATAGATTTAGAATTAATGCTAGACCTGAATACCCACTTCAAATATGGGAAACATCATCTGTTTATTTAAATAATTATTATTTACCTTCAGGTTCATCTCTTTATGCTATTAAAGATTTAGATACAAATGAATATGTGATAGATTTTGATTCACAATATACTCAAATTAGCGCAGATGCTACATCAAGTTATTTTGATGTGTATATGAATGGTTTAGAACCTGAAAGATATTATGCAATTTTAATTCAAACAAACCTTAATGGTTCAAAAATAATATTTGATGATCAATATTACTTTAAAGTTATAAACGGATAATGTCGGGCGAGAATATAAATTTAAATAAACAAGTTTATTCTAAAACCCAATACGAAAGGGTTATTGATACTTCCTTTACACAATTGGTACAACCAGTTGCAACGGGATCTGCAGTAGCACCTACTATTTCTATATCTGAATTTTTTACAAATTATCAAACATTATTTTTTGAGATACCTAAATTTGGAGATGTAAACTCTCATGAGTATCTTATTAAAACCAGTCAAGAATATGCTGGTGATTTTAACAATGACGAAACAATTCAAGCATTAATTGAAGAAATTACTCAATTAAGACAAGAGAATTTAGATTTACAACAACAAGTTATCGCAATCCCAACAATATCAACAGGAAGTATATAATGGCCGAAACAGTTAATATAATACCGCTAAACCCAAATAATTTTGAATTCCAAGAATATTCTTCGGAAGATAATTCTCTTATAACTTCGTTAGAAATTGAAACTTCCTTTGATTCTCAAAAAGATAAAATTGAATATTTCATTTATGATTTAAACGGGAATATTTTATTTGAAAATGTAACAGGATATACAGGTTATAGATTATTAGATAATGTTTTAACACTTTATCCAGACATTGATTTAATTAGTCAAGGATATACTGAAGGCCAATATAATACATTATATAATTTTGTTAGCCCTAAATTAGAATCTAATCCTAATCTTACATATTTTTTATCTCAAATTAGTTCAGATAGAACTGAGGTTAGATTAGATACAACTAATATTCCAGATGTATTAGTAATATCATCTTCACTTGAATTAACAAATGATATTACAAATTCAACAGGAAGTTATTACGATTTTTATTTAGATTTTGGATCTAATCAACTTGTTATTGCTAATAATATTTTATTAGATACTTCAAGTATTAATAATCCTACAATATTAGTTAAATTATACGAACCACTTCCAGAGCAATTTACAATAAATTCTCAACTATGGGTTGTAACACAATTAGCTAATCCTGTTGCTTATAATATTAATCTTACGCAAACCTTTGAAGTTACTGATGATAATATTTATTTAAAAGGTCCTAATACTAATCTTAGTATTAAAAACCAAATTAATAATTCAACAGACTATAGTAATTCAAGTCAACTTTCAGTTACAGACTCAACTCAAGGTTCTGGTAGTTTAAGATACCAATTAAATAGTTTATTAGCTAAAACAGGAATTGAAATTAATGTTGATTATTCTAATTATGATAATTTTATTCATTTCTCATCCGCTCAAACCAGATTAGAAAATTTTTATTATAAATTATCTTTAATTGAACAATATAATTATAGTGCTAGTTTATCAAGTGGTACTACTGCAAATTATTATGTTTCTTCAAGTAATGTAATTTTTCAGAGTAAAATAAATGAAATTATTACTGGGTTTGATAATTATGAATATTTCTTATATTTTAATTCAGGCTCAGATAGTTGGCCTAAAACGGGTTCAACACCCCCTTATACTAACTATACAACAACCTCTACATCTGGATCAAATTGGTTTATATCTCAATCTGCTGTAGCAGAAGAATATGACATTGAAAATAATAATGCTTTAATAAATGCTATTCCTTCTTATCTTTTAGAAGATCCTACAAACGCTCAATATGAATTATTTATTGAGATGATTGGTCAACATTTTGATAATGTATTTTTATATACTCAAGATGTTACAAACAAATACAATAATGATAACCGTTTAAATTATGGTGTATCAAAAGATTTAGTAGCCGATATCTTAAGAGATATGGGTATTAAAATCTATCAAAACAACTTTTCTACAAACGATTTATATTCAGCACTTTTAGGTTTAACACCTTCAGGAAGTTTATATAACTTACCTTATACGACTGGCTCGTTGCCAACCCCTACGGGATATGAGTATATAAACACGTATATAACCGCATCATCTACAAGTTCGTTAATACCGACCGAAGACATAAATGCTGGAATATATAAACGCATATATGCTAATTTACCTTACTTACTTAAGAAAAAAGGTACAGTAGAAGGTTTAAGAGCATTAATTACTACTTATGGTATTCCGGATACTATTTTACAAGTAAATGAATTTGGTGGTCAAAATAAAATTATAGAAAATGATTATGACTTTTGGTTTAATCAATATAATTTTGCTTACTATACAAGTGGTTCATCATATATTAGTTCATCCTTTGCTCTTAACTCCGCATGGAATGCGAGTAATGACAGACCCCAAGCAGTAGAATTTAGATTTAGAACAGATGGTTTACCACAAAACACAGCGAGTATTGCTTCTCAAAGTTTATGGGAAACTGATACTTCTGTTAAATTAGTTTTAAAATATACAGGTTCAGGTTATACAAGTGGTTCATATTCAGGATCAATTATTAACCCATATAATCAATATGGTAGGTTAGAGTTAATACCTGATCCTCTATCCCCTAACTCTTCTGCAAGTGTTTACTTACCATTCTTTAATGAAGGTTGGTGGTCAGTGCTAGTAAATAAAGTAGGTACAGTTTATACTTTACATGCTAAGGATAAAAATTATGAAGGTGAAGATGGAAATACAATTGGTTTTCAAGCGTCATCATCTGTTGACCCCTTCACAGAAGATCCTTGGAACAATGCTGTAAAATCCTATTTTGGGATTTCATCATCATTAGCCGGAAAGTATTTTACAGGTTCATTTCAAGAAATCAGATATTATGTTAATACTTTAAATTCAAGTTCTTTTAATGATTATGTAATGAATCCTTACTCAATAGATGCTAATGGAATCAATACAGCTCCTGATACTTTAGCATTTAGAGCAACCTTAGGTGGTGAATTATATACTTCATCAATCTCAGTACATCCTAAAATTACAGGATCTTGGATAACAACTCAATCATTTGATGGTGATATAAGTACATTTTACTTTAACCAAGATTTTACAGTATTTGTACCAAATACAGAATCATTTTTCTTAAATCAATTCCCAGCAGGTATTAAAAATCGTGTTTCTAATAAAATTAGACAACAAGGTGAAATTTTACCTTATAGTGGAAGTAACGAAACAAATTTACCAACAAATCAAGTATTATCCCCATTTATTTCGATACAACAAAGTGTTGCTGTAAGTGGATCTTATACTCCAAATATTGATTATGTTGAGGTAGCATTTTCTCCTCAAAACCAAATTAATAACGATATTGCTGGCCAATTAGGTTACTTTAATATTGGTGAATATATTGGTGATCCAAGATTAGTATCCTCATCCGCAGAATCATATCCTGCTTTAGATGGTTTAAGAAACTACTATTTTGAAAAATATACAGGCAACTATAACATTTGGGATTATATAAGACTTATCAAATATTTTGATAACTCTTTATTTAAAATGATTCAGGATTTTACCCCAGCTAGAACAGATTTAGCTTCAGGTATTGTAATTAAACAAACAACATTAGAAAGAAATAAATATCCTGTTCCACAGCCTAATATTACTTCATCCATTGCTATGGTTGAAAGTGGTTCAACAAATATTCCTTATCAAACAGAAAATATATTAATTACTGGTTCGGCTATTCAAATGTATACTATTTCTGGTAGTACAGGAGGTACAATGCCCAATTTATTCGGTTTAACTTCATCTCAATACACAGGAAATGGTATTGTTAATATTACTCAAAGTTGGTCAGGTTCAACTCCCTCTTTAAGTGGTTCAGTTCCTTTTGTAAATTCAACCCAAGAAGAATTTTATAATGGTGAATTAAGTGGATCTGTAATACAAGTTACTGATGGTACTTTAAGTGATTGTAATGTTGAAATAGTTCAAGTATATACTACAGCTTCTGTAGGGGGGAATTTAACACCAAGTGTTACTTATTCTTCTAATCAATCTTTAATGTATGATATAGATGTTAATAAATCCTACTATATTACCTTTACAGCAGCTAATGATGTTGGTTCTTTAACAGACGCTAGTGTAATGATATATGATAATTCAGGCAGAATATTTTACTCAGGTACTAATGCCTACAATCCTGGTCAACCTGCTCCAGGAGCATCTATTACTGTAAATAAATTACAAATTAATAATCCTTTTTATCCTTTATATTTTGCTAGTGCTACAGGCGTTAACACTGCTACTGTTACTAATATATTTGTATATGAAGATTATATAGAACCAGATTGTTTAGTAGTAGCAGGTAATGTTGATGTTGCAAGAGTAAATCCTGAATTTTTTGATGTTGATTTTTCTTCCAACGCTATTACAGCAGTAAATGCTTCTGTAATTATTAGTGCTTCAAGAGGAACAGGTAGTGCAACACCATCAACAACTCCTGCTTCTAATTATACAACAGCTCGTATTATTAATCCAAGATATGTAGGAAGTAAAAATACATCGACTGATTTTAATATTATTGATAATACTAAATTACCTTCTGTTGAACAATTAACATCATATTTTATATATACTCCGGGTGGATTAGGTAATACATTAGCTGAAAGATCAGGTAGTGGTAATTATAAAATAGGATTTTTAGTAGATGAATTAGGAAATATTACTCAACCTAATAATAATAATACAAGTTCAGCTTATATACCCAATTTAATAGATGCCTTTGGGGCAGACTCTACAGTAATTTTATCTCCTAATAATAATACAACATTAGCTCAATCCGAATTTACAGTTTATAAACCAGCAGTAATATCAAATATTATACTTTTTTCGGATACAGGTTCATTAGGTACTAAGAATTTAGTTAGTGGTTCTTATACCAGTTTAAATTTTAATATTGTCCCTGGTTTGTATACTCAACTATATGCTTTAAATGTATCGGATAATGCCCAAAGTATACCTTCTGGAGCTACACCTACTACTGCTAGTTTTCCGACAATAAATCAAGACCAAGCTGGAGGGTTTAATAATACAAATTTTGTTTATACTGTTCAAAACACTTCCCCTGTAAGAGCAGCTTTTAGTGCCTCTTTTGAAATTGAAAATTTAGGAGCAGTTAGTACAAATGTTCAAATTAGATTATTAGAAAATAATATCCAAATAGCTCAACAAAATCAAACATTAGCATCTGGTGGAAGTCCTGGGAATTTTCTTGTAACTTCTAGTTTATTTCTTAATGCTAATTCAGAATATTATGTTACTATAAGATCAAATAATGAAAATGTAGATGTAAATAATAGTTTATGGACTATTGCTCCTATTATTAGTACCTCAGTAAGTAAACCTTATTTTACTACTGGTAATAATTCTCCTTCTGTATTAACTTCAAGTGCTGCTTTAGGAGTTTTATATGGTACCAACCAACAAACACTTCCTCTAACCGTTAACAACACAAGTAGTGGATTTGACCAACCCCAACCATTAACTTTTTTACCATATGATGAAATTCGTTTTGAAGGAAATGAAAATTTAGTTAGTACTATTATTTCTTCATCCTTTAACCAATCTACCGGACGATTTTTTTTATTCCTACAACAACCTATAGATACAAATGAGGTAGATGTAAATTATTTTGCTATAAGAAGATGGGTTTCATCAATAGATAATATAATAATTAACTCACCCGGTACATTAATAGGATCAGGATTTATATTTCCTAAATATCTTTCTCCATTACTTAGTAAAAACTTACCAACAATAATTGAAAATTTAACAAATAAAGGATTAGTTTAACATATTTATAATAAAATACACAAAAAAATGGGATATTTAAATAACAGCGTAGTAACAGTAGACGCAATTTTAACTGATACAGGCCGCCAATTGCTAGCTCAAAATGATGGTTTGTTTAGAATCACTCAATTTGCTTTAGCAGATGACGAAATTGATTATACTTTGTATAATCCAAACCACCCTTCAGGTTCTGCTTATTATGGACAGGCAATTGATAATATGCCTTTATTAGAGGCGTTTCCTCAATCAACACAGGTAATGAAGTATAAACTTACAACTTTACCTCGTGGTACAGCTAAAATGCCTATCTTGGATTTAGGTTATACTTCGATTATAATCAAACAAGGTGCTGCATTATCAATTACACCTCAAACATTAAATTACTTTGGTGGAAATACTTTTGAATCTGCTGGTTATACAGCTACAATCTCTGATGTTAGATTATTCTCAACATTTGAAGGTGTAGGTGTTAATACTCCTTCAGTAACAGCATTAAACGTAGCTAACCAAACTACTACATTAGGTACTTCAGTATCTAAAACAGTTGTAGGTACTACAATTAATTTAAGAGCAACAACAGTAAACACATTGTTTGGATCAAACACTATATTACAAGCTACTTTAACAGTAGTAGGTAGAGATTCAGGTGCTAGATTAACAATTCCAGTAACAGTAACAAAAGTATCATAAAAAAATAGACTATGTCATTTAATAGATTAGACCCAAGTGATTTTGTAGTTAGTTCCGACGCTATATCATCAACATTATTTTCAAACAATTCACCATCGTTAACATCGGTATTTACTTCTTCCGTTCAAGTAGCAAGCTCAGCCGGTAATTATTATGTGAATGTTTATGATACTGCTACAACGGAATCCGTTCAATTTGCTGTTGCTTATGGTAATGAAGTAGGTAGTGGTAGTTTAGTATTCAATACTGCAGTAGATGGTAAATCTCCAACTGGAACCATTTTCGGCCAATGGCAAGACTTAGTATTAGGTGATGAAAATGCTAAATTTGTATTTGGTGCTATATCATCATCTGAATTTTTTGCTTTACCTATGGAAAGAGCAAGATATAAAGATTCATTATTTTTAGGTTCTTTATCACTAACACTTTCCGGTAGTTCAGGTTCAATTACTTTAACAGATAATAGTAATTATGTAACAGCTGTTCAATTTTGTGAAGCAGGTAGAGTATTTCAATTAATTACAGGTTCAACAGGTGTTAGAGCAACAATTACTAATGCACTTACAGCTGATGGATATTCTAAAAACTCAGGATCTTATGGTTGGTTATTACCAGACATTGGAACTATTTTATTAAATCCAATGGCTTTAGCAGATTTTAGAGTTAGTGGGGGTATTGAACTTGGATATAGTGGTTCATTTGCTTGGGGTCCTAAAGTAGTAGTTTCTACAGGTTCACAAACACCAACTACAAGTGCTAATCTTTCTTTAGTTACAGCATTTAGTCAATCAATGAGTAAACTTGGAACTATTGGTGATTTTTTCCTAAATTCCCAAGAAACAATCACTTCAGATTTTATATTTGTAAGACCTAGAAGTTCAGAATTTAACTATTCAGAAAATCCATCATTCATTTCGGGTTCAACAGGTGAAGTATTATATTCTTCATTTATTAATAACCCCCAAACTTATATTACAACTGTAGGATTATACAACGATAATAACGAATTATTAGCAGTAGCTAAACTTTCAAGACCATTGCCTAAAGATTTTACAAAAGAAGCTCTTATTAGAGTTAAGTTAGATTTCTAAAATGAATGGGTGCTTTCAAACAATTTTTAGCAGCAGATATCACAGTCGTTCCCTTTGAGGTAAATAAGGCATTTTCTTATACGGGAAGCGAATTTGATGCATCTGATGTTAGTATTGATAGATTCTTAGGAACAAATTTATCAGGTACATTATTTAATCCTAATACTGATCCTACAACAGGTCAAACTTCTACTCAATATCAACGTTTAGTATATAGTTCTATTCAAGAATTATATTATTCAAATTATTTAACTTCAAGTTATGGAGATCCGGTACCAACAGCAAGTTTAGTACCGGGTGCTAACACTGAAGGAGATAGATATGTAGGTATTCTTCAATCAGATGGTAGATATTTTAACTACCCTCAAACAACTTTAACGTTTGAAAAATATTTCCCTACAGGATCTGGCTCACAAATTGGAGTTTTATCTGTTCCTTCACGTTTATATGGTAATTATATTGTACCAAATTCATTTAAATGGATTGCCGACAGTGGTTCAATTTATGATGATGGAGAAGGTAATTTAATATTTTCTTCAACTGAGGAAATTTGTGGACAAATATTTTATCCTCACGGTTTAGCAATTATTACAAGTGATTCTAATCCAGGATTAGATACCTATGGTGTTGGTACTTATGGTTCAGCTTTATATGGTTTAACAGATACAATTGTTATAGAAAATTTTGTTACATCTTCAAATGTAACCTGTTCATTTTCATCATCTCTTACTATTTATGAATCACAATATAAATGTACTATTAACGAAAATGAATTTAATTTTACTTTAAATCCAACAGTAATATCAGGTTCAACAGATGGAACTGTTTATAATTTTGTAACAGCATCATACTTTAACCCTTATGTAACAACTGTAGGATTATATGATGAAAATCAAAATTTATTAGCAATAGGAAAATTATCACAACCCTTACCAACTTCACCTACAACAGATACAACAATACTTATTAATATAGATAGATAACAATGGCAATTACATTATCAAAAACAAACATAGCAACCGGTAATGTAATTACCGCCGCTGAAGTATCTCAAAGTGTAGATGCATTTACAGGAATAATAGCTTATGATATTACATTATCAGGTTCACTTCAATTAACAGGAAGTGTAAAATCAAGAAATGGATTTACTGGAAGTTTACAAGGAACTGCATCTGTTGCTGTAAGTTCATCTTATGCTGTAAGTAGTTCATACGCTATATCTTCAACACAGGTAAATGACCAAACATATTATAATGGAACATCACTAGCTACAGGAAATTTTAAATTTGTAGCAGGAAAAGTAGTACTTAGTAGTGGTGTAGGTTCAAGTAGTGCATTTCCCACATTGGCAGGTAAAACAATAGGTACAAATGCTTTTATTACAGCAACATATGCTGATGGTTTTGTATTTACATTTCCTACCGATCCAGCAAACTTAATGACAAGTGTTACCCCAGATGGAAGAGTAGCAGTAATACAACAAGCAACTGCTGCAGATAATGGTAGTGTAATATTTACAGGAATATACGTTTAAAATTAAAATATAATGTGGTTATACAACAAACAAGTTATAGAAAAACTTGAGGATTTTCCTCAAGACGCCTTTGGTTTTATATACATTACTACTCACAAACCGAGTGGGATATCGTATATTGGAAAAAAATCGCTATATCACAACGTTAGACGTAAATTAACGAAAAAAGAATTAGCAGAGCAAACCGGCCGAGGCCGTAAACTAACAACTCAAGTAGTACAAAAAGAATCGGATTGGAAGACCTATTATGGTTCAGCTAAACCGATCCTTGAAATTCTAAAAGACGGTAAACACGATGAGTTTACACGCGAAATCCTACAAATAGTAAACAATAAAAAACTATTAACATATTACGAATGTAAATATTTGTTTATGTTAGGTGTATTAGAACACCCATTAGAATACTTTAATGACAACGTTTTAGGAAAGTTTTACTCTAAGGATTTTTTATAATATTTATAATAAAATTATTAAAATGAAAGACATTATAAGAATGAATCAATTAGCGGGCGTTATCACAGAAAGTCAAGCTAAAAAAATGATGGAAATATTAGATGAAAAAGAAACAACTAATGAATTATTTGGATTAGGTTCTAAGATTCAAGTAACGGATAAGACTGATAAAAATAAACTCGTTAAAGTTGGAACTGGCGACCTAGTTGTATATAACCCTCAATATGATAATAGCGGATATGCTACTGATAACGAAGGTGTTTATACAATTGAAAAAATTAAAGGAGATGGAGTTATCCTAAAAAAAGCTGGCAATGATTACCAAAGCAACCAGGGAAAAAGCTCAAGAGACATATCAGGTATGTTAGTAAAACCAAGTTCATTAGCTTATTTCGGTAAGAAATAATAATTTACGTATTAACCAAAAAAATATATTAAGTTAAGCTTGGGAAACCAAGCTTTCTTTGTTATATTACGGTTATGCTTAATCAATCTCTAGTTGCACTGACTAATTCGGTGCTAGGTTCTGGTAAATCAACGGCAAGAGGTAACTATGCTTACCACTGTCCGCTATGTAACCACCCTAAACCTAAATTAGAGATTAATTTCACTGAAAACGATAAAGGTGAAAATCCATGGCACTGTTGGGTTTGTGATAAAAAGGGTAAAAAACTATATCAATTATTTAAAGCAGTAGAAGCATCACCTGAAAAAATGGCTGAGCTTAAAGTCATTGTAAAGTACGTAGGTAATGAAAAAAATGTTGTAGTTGAAACCAAACTAGAACTACCTAAAGAATTCAAACTATTATCTAATATTCACCAATCAGATATTACTGGAAGACAAGCTATGGCTTATATTAAATCCAGAGGCATTACTGAAGAGGATATTATGAAATATGGTATTGGTTATTGTGAAAAAGGACGTTATGTTAATATGATTATCATCCCATCTTATGATGCTAATGGTAAATTAAATTACTTTACAGGCCGCTCATTCGAAAAACAACCATCAGTAAAATATAGGAACCCTCAAACATCTAGAGATATTATTCCATTTGAAATGTTTATCAATTGGGATTTACCTTTAATATTGTGTGAGGGTCCATTTGATGCTATTGCTATTAAACGAAATGTTGTGCCTCTTTTAGGTAAAAATATACAATCAAATTTAATGAAGAAGATCGTGATGTCTTCAGTTGAAAAAATATACATTGCTCTTGACCGTGATGCCCAAAAACAGGCATTAAATTTCTGCGAACAGCTAATGAAGGAAGGTAAAGAAGTATATCTTGTAGACATGAAGGATAAGGATCCAAGCGAAATGGGGTTCGCCAACTTCACTAATCTAATCCAAGAAACATACCCCTTAACATTCTCAGGCTTGCTTGAGAAAAAACTATTTTTATGAGTATAATAAAACACTCTTACAATCGAATCCTAGAGATTTCGGATGACCACAAACAAATTACGTTACCCGATTCTCGTTTTTACAGACGTAACAGTAAGTATTATCCATCTGTTACTTATGTTTTACAATACTACCCAAAAGGTAAATTTTTTGAAGACTGGTTAAAAAAAGTAGGTTATTCAGCTGAATATATTGTTAAAAAAGCCGGTGAAGAAGGTACACAAGTACACGAAATGATCGAAGAATATTTAGAAGGTAAAGAAATGAACTTTTTAAACCAATTCAGTAACCCACAATATAGCCCAGATGTGTGGCAAATGTTTTTACGTTTTGTTGATTTTTGGGAAACTTATAATCCTAAATTAATTGAAGCCGAAGTACATTTATTTTCAGATGAATTAAAAGTAGCAGGTACATGTGATATGTTATGTGAAATTGAGGGTAAATTATGGTTAATTGACTTTAAAACATCTAATCACGTTCAACCAACATACCAACTACAAACAGCAGTTTATGGTCAGTGTTATAAAGAATGCTTTAATAAAGAGGTTGACAATTATGGTATTTTATGGTTAAAATCATCTAAACGCAAAATTAATAAGGAAAAAATGCAAGGTAAAGGTTGGGAGATGGTATTGCCTACTCGCACACACGAAGAAAATCTTGATATATTTCGCACTGTTCGCCGTTTATTTGATTTAGAAAATCCATATGAGGCACCTGTATTTACTTCATTCAAAACTCAAGTTAAAAGAGAGTTGTAATATTTATGACAAACCCTATCTATGATCGGACTGATATCTTTATTAAAAGAAATACAAGGCAAGCCGAAAGCTATTTTTATGGCTGGTCCTGCTGGATCGGGTAAATCATATGTTTCTCAAAAGCTAGTACCATCTAATTTTAATACCATTAATGTTGACGACACCTATGAGAAGTTGTTAAAAGCATCAGGTATGGGAATGAAATTAGCTAACATGTCACCTGATGAATTAAAAAAATCAGGAGAATTAATGGGGCAAGCTAGAAAAGCAACAGATGCTAAATTTCAAGATGCTTCTAAAAACGCTAAAAATTTATTAATTGATAGTGTAGGTGGTTCATCTAAAGTACTACTTAAGAAAAAAGCAGAATTAGAAGCTTTAGGTTACGACACGTTCATGATCATGACTTATGTGTCGCCTATTACCTCACTAGACCGTAATAAACAGCGAGACAGATCATTGTTGCCGAGTATTGTGCTTCGCTCATGGCGCGACGTTAATAAAAATATAGACGTGTATAGACAAGCATTCGGTCAAAACTTTATATTGTTAAATAATGATCCTGATGGAGCTAATAAAGAATTTGATGAACAATATATCTATAAAACATACATCGAACCTTTAGGACAAGTAGGTAAAGTAAAAACACCTGATGAACTTAAAAAATCTAAAGAAGAAGCAGAACAACTATATTCAGATATTAAACAATCAATGTCATCACAACCAGAATTTAACAATTTTGAACAATCACAAACCAAAATAAATCAATTTATACAATCATGAAATTATTAGACTTATTAAACGAAGTAGAAAAAGAAGAAAGACCAGTTAAGGAAATGACCCCTGTTGTTGAAGCAGAAGGTATTCCCATAGACGAAATTGGTAAATTCTTTATAGTAGAAAAACCAACCCAAAAATCAGAAATGGAAGATGTAGTGTATGAAATTACTCTTCCAGAATTTGCTCTTCAAATTAAAGGTGGTTTAGAAATTAAAAATATTTTAGGTGTTTACAAGCAAAAATCAGATGCTCGTAGAGCTGGAACTGAAGCTTTAAAAGCATTCCAAGATACTCTTAAGGAAATGGAAGATGCTATGGAAGCTTTCCGTGGTGCTAAAAAAGATATTGAAGAGAAAAAGGCAACAGCAAGAGAAAAAATTCAAAAACTAAAGCAATAATGAACCACCTTACCAAAATCTTATTAGAAGATATTTTGGAAGCGGATAATAAAAAAATAACCGCTATTTATGGTGGTGGATTTAAACCACCAACCAAAGGCCATTTTAATGTTATTGAAAAAGCAGCTGAACAAAATCCTGAAATTGATGATATTATCATTTATGTGGGGAGCGGTGAGCGTAATGGTATTGCTCAAGGTGAGTCTATCCAAATTTGGGAGTTATATAAAAAGTATCTTCCAATGAAGGTTCGAATTGAACCATCTAAAGCACCAGTAGGCGATGTTTTACGTTATGCTAAAGATCATCCTGAAGAGGAAGTACTTTGGATTATAGGTGCACGTGAAAATAACCCTGAAGATTTTGCAGATATATCTTCTAGAACTAGAACATTAGATAAATATCCAAATTTACAACTACGTGTTATCCAAACTTCAGGTGGTGTAAGCGGCACTGCGGCTCGTAATGCTGTTAAAAATAATAATAAAGAACAATTTTTTTATTTAATCCCAGACATTGCTGAAAAACAACAAGTGTGGGATATTGTATCTCCTATAATTAAAGAAGTAGGTGAGGCAAATCTTAAACCATACAAATGGGAAGAAGTAGATAGAGAAGGTTATTATGTTTACACTCGATTTACAACAGATAGTGAAACCCAATATGATGTAGACATTAAATCAACAGTTTACTTTCCTGCGGGACAAATGGAATCTCGTCCTGCTTTAGAAATTGAATTTACAGCTAAACCTAAAGGTGCTGAAGGTTCTTCGGCTAAAATAGTAGTTAATAAAGGTGAAATGTATAGAGTAATGGCTACTATAGTAGATATAATTAAAAAATATCTTAAAAAATCTAAAGCTCAAGCCATTATTTACTCTCCCTCTAAAAAATCAAGTGAGGAAAATTTTGGGGCCCAAAGAGACAATCTATATAGAGCATTTATTTCTAAAGCTATACCAGGAGTAACATTTAAACAATCCGGAGACTTTATAACAGCTATTTTACCTAATACAGTTAATGAATTAGTAACAGATACAGAAGTAATTTGTGATAATTGTGGTTGGGAATGGTCTATAAAAGATGGTGGAGATGATTTATATATCTGCCACAAATGTGGACACGATAATAATCCTGATTTAGATGAAGGAACTTGTGGTTATGATACAGATGTAAAAACAGGCAAAAAATTAGATACACCTGGTGGATTAGAAGAAGAAAATTTAATATCCGAGACTATGACTGTTTATCGTTTAGGTGAAATACCTTACGATGAAGAATCATTTTTTGTAACACCAGACTATAAAACTTGGATTAAATTTTATCCAGGAGAAGAAATTCATAAGATCACTACAAACAAATTATATCTACCTTTACGTAGTAAATCATTCCTATCCTGGGATGAACTTAGAAGTAAATACAACTCAGGAGAATTTACAGACGATGATGTATCTTATATTAATCCTGAAGAAAGTGGGATTCAAGACTTTGAACAATATGAAATTAAACCTGATGATATAATTGATTTGGAACAAATAAATTTAGAAGAAGGTAGAAAAAAGAAACCTGATCCTAGAAAAGGAACAGGTAAAAAACCTGAAAAATCGGGTCGTAGATTATACACAGATGAAGATCCTAAAGATACAGTTAGTATTAAATTTAAAACTAAAGAAGATATAGTTGATACCTTAAATAAAACATCTTTTAAAGCAAAATCTCACGCTCGTCAATCTCAAGTAATTAACTTAATTCATCAACGTGTTAGAGCCGCTTACGGTAAATCAAAAGATCCTGAAGTAAGATCAAGATTAAAACGTGCTTTAGATTATATTGAAAAACGTAAAGAAATGTCTAAAAAGAAGACAGAACGTTTAAATAAAATGAAAGAATCATCTGATCCGTTTGGTTTAAATGAACTAGCAAGACAATTTGTTAACGAAACTTTAAAAGAAACTTGGAAACCCGAGGAATCTTTCGTATCTTTATCCAAATATATGATAGACAATGGAATGAATATCAAACCATTGCCTAAAATTAAGGTTATAAAGGATGATGAACAAAACGCATCCAATCTTTTGGGTAAAACGGCTTACTATAATCCTGTTGAAAAATCTATCACATTATACACAATGGATAGACACCCAAAAGATATACTACGTTCATTTGCTCACGAAATGATACACCATGAACAAAATTTAGAGGGAAAATTAAGTAATATTAACACAACAAACACAAATGAAGACGGAGTATTACCAGAAATCGAAAGAGAAGCTTACGAAAAAGGTAATATGATGTTACGTAATTGGGAAGATAGTTTAAAAAATGTATAAATTAACAGATCTATATAAACAAATTAAAGAGGAAGCTACTGAAGCCCCTCAATCGCAATATAAGATATATTGTGATATGGATGGTGTTTTAGTTGACTTTGATAAAGGTTATCAAGAATTAACAGGTAAAGAAACAAATCAGGTTGATGCTCAAGGTAAATCCGAATTTTGGGATACTTTTAGAGGTGGCCTTGAAAATAAAAAAATGAGTGAAAAAGACTATTGGGCAAACTTACAATGGATGCCTGATGGTAAAGAATTATGGGATCATATTAAACAATATAAACCTACATTACTTTCATCACCTTCACGAGACCCTCAATCACGTTGGGGTAAACGTATCTGGGTTAAGAAAAACATTCCAGGCACACCCTTAATATTAGCATATGCTGAATCAAAAAAGAATTATGCTAAAAAAGATTCAATACTTATAGACGATAGAATTTCTAATATTTCCGACTGGAACGCAGCAGGAGGTATTGGTATTTTACATACATCAACAACAACAACATTAGATAAATTAAGCAAATATGGCATTTAGAAGAGTATTATTGGTAGGAGATAAACTTCCTGAAATTAAAACAGAACTTGAAAATATGTTTTCAAGCAAACTTTTTAAAACAAATTATGCAGGAGTAAAAACTAAAATTATAGTTTCTCCGGTTAAAAATGATACTCTAGTAGTAGACTTAAATGGGGATGGTGCTGATACAGTAGCTAAAAAAGTAAAAGATATTGGTCAAAAATATAAAATGAAAGCCACTATCAAAACAGAAAAACCAATGTCAGCAGTAGGTGAATCAAAAATAACTAAATCAGCTTTAAAAGAAATTATTAAAGAAGAAATTAGAAATATATTAAAATAATGAGCAACGATTCAGTTTTAAAAAAAGAGTTTAAACAACGTGACGTTCAACGTCTCCGTAATCTTGTCCAAGGCAAGCATGGGGATCGTTCCACGATGGGAACTGGTTATACAAAAGCAAAAGAATTTCATGGTGAAGGTGATATTTGGGAAGAGGATGGTCGTCAATGGACTATTAAAAACGGATTAAAACAAAATATTACTAAATTAGATAAGGCAAAAGAAGGTATTGTTTTACCATTATTTTGTCCAACTTGTGCAAGATCAATGAAACCACATTTAGATAAAAAATGGTTTGTAATGTATGGATATTGTTTTGATTGTCAAGTAGATTTTGAACATAAATTACGTAAAGAAGGTAAATTAGAAAAATTTGAAAAAGAGGTTCTTAATCAACATTTAGAGGGCACCATTAAAGATTTTGAAATTTGGTTTGAAGAATTAATTAATTCTAAAGATGAATTTATAACAGAAGCTGGTGATATTGAAAAATGGGATGGTAGTGGTAAAGAACAGTTGTTAAAATATAAAGAGGAAGCACTAGAATATCTTAAAAAACAGAAAAAATAAATGACAACGTTAGCAATGTTTACAACCATCATTGTGGCCCTTATTACTGCTGTAATAGGGCCTTTATTAATGACATGGTTTAAAAACAAATTAGAAACTAAACCAACAAAAAGTCTTGTTGAAGAAGCTATTGACTTAAATGAGTTAGTTTCAGAACAAATAGAAATAATAATAGATGAATTGGAGGCAGACAGAATATGGATTGCTCAATTTCATAATGGAGGACATTTTTACCCCACAGGTAAATCAATCCAGAAATTTTCTATTTTTTATGAAACTATTACTCCTAACACGGAACCAATTCAAAGTGTATTTCAAAATATTCCAGTTTCCTTATTTCCAAAATCATTATCTAAACTTTATAAAGATGGAGAATTAAGTATTGCTGAGCTTAACGATGGAGAAGATTATGATTTAAAACCACTTTGTATAGCATATGGCACTAAATCATTTTATATGATTTCTATTTATAATTTAGATGACCATTTTATAGGTGTTATGGGTATAGCATTTAATGAAGAATATAAATTATCCAAAGAAGATTGGATATTTATACGACAGAAGGTAGGGGCGATTGGTTTGCTTTTAACTGACTATTTAAAAACTAAAAAATAATGAAAGACATTCAAAAAATAAAAGAATTTTTCTCTCAACCTGTGAAAGAATCATTAACAGGAGGATACCCTCATACAAAAACATCAGGTGAAAATTTTGAAAAAATTACAATTACAGAACCAATAGATGATGCTACTAAAGATAAAATGATTAAAAATTTTAGAGCAGCAGGTTGGGATGCTAAACCTAATAATGGTGGTGGTATTACTGCTATTAAAAAGGCAATGATGGAAGCTAAAGAAGAAACAGCTATTGACATGGCTAAAAAGCAATTAGATGCTTTAGGTGTTAAATACGAAATGTCAGGTAATAAATTTAAACCATTTAAAGTTATTTATAAACCATACAATGAAGATTTAGATGCTTTGTATGACCAAGAATATGAATTAACTCGTATATACCAACAAGATAAAGGTAAAGAAAATTGGGAAAAATTATCTCAAATAAGAGAAAAAGGTAAACGATTAGAAGAATTTGAGGATATTATTGACTTATTTAATTTAGGTAGTGCTGTAAAATCATCAATGAATGAAGCATATCTCGGTTCAGGTAAAGACTTTATTAATGCAAAATTACAAAATTATCCTAAAGCTGTAGCTAAAATTAACCAATTAATTAATATGATTGGTGAATCCAATTTTACAATAGAAATGGCTGAGTGGATTTTTGATTTCTTTAATAATGCGCACTATGAAAGTCCAATGACAAAACTTAGGTTAGAAAATGAAGCTAAAAAAGAAGATAAAGTAGATACTATTACAATGGATATTCCTTTATTTATTCGTATGTTAGAATATTCAAGAGAAGATGCTGCTGAAGATATGGATTTACATGATGTTACTGAAAAAGCAATTTCATTAGGTAAAGAAAGAGGTATATTACAAATGGATGATTATGATGAAATTATAGGTTCTGCTGAAGAAATTAAAGAAGGTGAATTAACTGAAGCTAATATTCCTTCAAATATTAAAGAATTTGCTAAAAGAAAAGGTGTTTTACCTTTAGTAAATAAAGTAGCAAAATGGGCTGAAGCCGTTGGTGCTCGTATCGCTGGTGGAACTGCTATTGGTAAAAATTACAGTACGCTAGTACTAGATTTAGACTACAAACAACAAGGCGAAGTTCGTATTAATACAGATAATGATACTATTACATTATTTAATGAGCCAGTAAGAAGTTTTAATGAATTTCAACGTGTGTATACTGATGGACAAGATATAGAAGAAAATGTAGCCCCAAATCATGATGGTAAATCAGCACCTTATGGTTCAGGATATAAACCATTAGAGGAAAGAATTGCTAAAGCATTAGACCAAATTAGCGAGGAACTTTGTCCTGCAGGTAAAGCATACATCAAAAGAAGACAAGCCTCTGGTGAAAAATCATCTGCCTATCTTTCAGGTCGTGGTGTTAAAGTATGTAAAGGACAAATGTCTGGCAAAGCAAAGAAAAAATAATGGATTTAAGTAAACTACAAGAATTAGTATCTGAATCATTACGCGACTGGTTTAAAAAAGAAGACTGGGTGCGTATTGATACTCAAGGTAATATTACTGGTCCTTGTGGTTCGATGAAAAAAGGTGGAGCTACAACTAGGTGTTTACCTCGTAAAAAAGCTCAATCATTATCTAAAGCCGAAAGAGCTAAAACCTCTAAGAAAAAAGCTGCTGGTTCTCGCAAGGGAAAACAATTTGTAAAGAATACAGAAAAAGCAGAATATAAAAAAGGCACATATAATAAAAAATAACATATTTATCAACATATATTATGGCAAAATTTGACTTAAAAAAAGCAATATTAGAAAATAAAGCTACCTTCTTTAGCTCATTAACTGAAGGACAATTTTCTTGGATGACTCAAGATACAGGACAACAAATTGGATCTCAAAAAGAAAACACCATTCCTGTTTACATGTTTGATAATAC